>Ga0209427_10002185_pt1 | contig 22986 bp, 20 predicted proteins | sample DeeMarSWOR136_30_FD_187465 | JGI IMG/M metagenome (GOLD analysis project Ga0209427, IMG submission 187465) | Marine sediment microbial communities from White Oak River estuary, North Carolina - WOR-1-36_30 (SPAdes) (version 2) | ecosystem: Environmental > Aquatic > Marine > Intertidal zone >...
TCTGAATCACCGGTTGTTGCTGGTATCATATGGTGTGGCACTGATGATGGAAACGTGCAGGTGACGAGTAATGGCGGAAGAACCTGGAAAAATGTTGTGGAAAACATACCTGACCTTCCTTCCAGTACATGGTGTTCTCGAATCGAAGCCTCTCATTTTGACACGGGAACAGCCTATGTCGCCTTTGATGGCCACAGGGCGGATGATTATGAGACCTATGTCTACAAAACCTCAGATTATGGAGAGACCTGGACGTCCATAAAAGGCAACCTGCCCTTCGGTTGGGTGCATGTCATTCGGGAAGACTTGAAAAACAAGAACCTCCTTTATGTGGGGACAGAGTTTGGAGTGTATGCTTCTCTTGATGGAGGCGAGAGCTGGTTTTCACTCATTAACAATTTACCGACAGTCGCCGTGCGGGACATCGCTGTTCATACAAGAGAAAATGATTTGATAATCGGGACGCATGGAAGGGGAATATGGATTATTGATGATATTTCTCCTTTGCAGGAGATGGCCCAGGAGGTCTTTGCTTCAGGCCATCATCTGTTTAGCATCCGGCCCACCACTCAATTTCTCCGGTCAGCCAGAGGCGAATCTTACTCCAGCAAGGTTTATGCGGCTAAGAATCCCTCCTATGGCATGGTATTAAACGCCTATTTCAAGACGAAGCCTGAAGAAAAGCCAAAAATCTTCATAAAGGATAAGAGGGGCGAAACAATATTCAAACTCGAACTGCCGATAAAGGAAGGCCTTCAAAGAAAGACATGGAATTTGCAGTATATTCCCAAAACAAAAGAGGGAAAGACGATAGCTCCTTCTGGCATGGGATTTATCGCAGCGCCTTTTGTTCCCCCAGGAGAATACACTGTGGAAATGGTTATAGGAGAGCAGAAGGTTGAGAAAAAAGGATTGGTCTATCCTGACCCGCGTTTTTGGATGGTTGAAAAGGACAGAGTTGCGCAAAATGAAAGCATGGTTGAGGTCATGGTTCTTTCAAAAAAGATGAATCTATCCATTACAGCGGTAAGAAATATCAGGAGAAATCTTGATAAACTGAATAAGACTCTGAGTGAGATGAGCGAAGTCAAAGAAGCTGTCCAAAGAGCTGTTGAAAAGTTTGAGCAGAAATTTTCCGATCAGGAAGAAAAAATAGTGCCCACAGAAATGTTTTACAGAGGATCGATGGAAATGGCTCTCCGAGGAGGTCATCTGAATGTGCTGATTTTGTTTCTAGGGATGTCGGTTTCAGAATATCCATCCGCACCGACTGAAACAGATTTGGCCCAGCTCAAAGAATTAACTGAAGAAGTGAATGTCCTTGTTGATGAGTTCAATGAATTCATCAGGACTGATATCCCAAAGCTTAATGAGACTCTGGAGAAGAACGGCATAAGTCCCATAAAGTCGCCCAAAGAAGCTAAGATTGAGTAAACGCTCAAGGTCAATGGAGGGGAACATGCGTGGACTAAAGGATAAGCGTATTCTCATAACAGGCGGCGCAAAAGGAATCGGTGCGGCAACGGCCGCTCGTTTCCTGGAAGAAGATGCACGGGTGGTCGTATTGGATTCGGATAAGGAGGGTCTCCGTCGTATCCAGAGTCAAATGCCTTTACTTTCTGGAACAATTTGCTGTGATGTTTCGGATGCCCCGGCCGTCGCTAAGGCTTTTGAGGAGTTGGATGGTTTGTTGGAAGGATTGGATGTCTTGATTAACAACGCGGGCATCAGCCAGAGAAAATCTTTTCTGGAAATATCTCCAGAGGATTGGAATCAAGTGCTGGAGGTGAACCTCAACGGAGTCTTTTTCGTTGCCCAACAAGCAGCACGAAGGATGCTTGAAAAAGGAAGCGGTGTTATCCTGAATATGGGCTCCACCAACGCCCTTATGGGTTATGCCCATTATGCATCTTACAACGTCTCAAAAGCCGGTGTCGTCGAGCTGACCCGCTCGATGGCACTGGAGTTAGCTCCAACAATCCGGGTCAACGCCATTTGCCCGGGCTTCATCCTGACACCGATGCAGAAAGCTGAATACACACCTGAGATGCTCCGTGCTTTTGAGAATAAAGTTCCCCTCGGAAGGCTGGGCAAACCGGAAGAAGTGGCGGCCCTTTTTGCTTTTCTTGCCTCGGACGAGGCTGAATTCATAACCGGTCAGTGCTTTGTCATTGACGGGGGGGAGATTGCCGGCGGCCTCGCCAGCCAGAAATAATAAAAAGGGGACAGGCCCCTTTTTTCAGGGGCTGTCCCTTTCAGTCCTTTTAATGAGTAAGCTAGGGACTGTCCTTCTTCTCCAAAAAAAGCAACCAATCGATTTTTACTTGTGTCATTGCGAGCGAAGCGTGGCAATCCCATAGAGTGAAATGAAGTCATAATTGAAATAAAGTCTCTTTTTATGAGATTGCCACGTCACTTCGTTCCTCGCAATGACACAAGAAGTCGAAGACAGCCCTCAATTTTGTAATTCACGTCAATGAGCTCTTTATTCAATAATGTCGAATGTTGAGATGCGACCCCTCGTACAAGAAATTGTTATGATTTTACTTCTGGCAGGCTTGAAATTCCGTTATCACGCGCGTCGGCAAGCATGATTTTCCGGAGCTCCTGGACGATATTTTCATCCAGGGGTGTATGGGGATTCTCCTTGAGAAGCCGATCCACTTCTTCGGAAGCTCTGTCTGCAGCAGATTTTCTTCCAAGAGAAACCCAGTAATCATAGGTGTCCCTGTCAGTGATTTTCGGGAAAGTGTGCTCCTGCCGGTACCACTGTCGTGTATGAGGCATCGAGAGAAACTGAGTTTCCGCGGTGAAGCCTTCAAACAGATTTTTGGCTATGGGATCATCCCGCTGGGAGATGCCTTCAATTAGCCTGAAAGCCATGCCGCAGATCTCATTGTCCACGACCAGTTTTTCCAGACTCTGGCAGCTTTCAAAGTTCATCATTCCTGGCCCAGAGATGACGTTGACTCCAGATAAGGCAGCCAGGACAGCCCCGATTCCGGTCTCGAAGCCTGACTGGGAGTCGTTGATCTTTGAGTCACTCAAGCCCATGTAGGCATGAGTCGGAAGATTCAAGAATTTTCCGATCTGAGTGTAGGCAGAATCGATCATCATCGTTTCGATGGCTCCCATGGGAGTGGTGCCTTTTCTCATATCAAAGCTTGAAGGTGAGCCCCCAAAAATCACAGGAGATTCCTTTTTGGCCAACTGGCAGATCACCAGCCCGGAGAGATTCTCTGCCACATGCTGAACAAGAGTCCCCGCTATAGTCACCGGAGAAGTGGCGCCAGTCAACCCCATGGAGATAAGTTCGGAAGGGATACCGGCCCGCGCACTATCAATCAGGCTTTGGGTGGTGAGATTGCTCCATTTTAGAGGAGGGGAGGGGCAGGCATCGAAAATTGCCAGGGGTTTTTCCCTCAGATTTTGCTCACTCCCTCTGATCGCCACGAGCATATCATGCATGGGCTTGAATCCTTCGACACGGAACGTTCCTGTGACCACTGGTTTGGCGCAATACTGAAGGCACAGGAACAGTCTGTAGCTGTCTGAAATCAGATCCGGAACATCGCTGCTCACGATTCCTGTGCTCTGGAAGTGAATATGCTCTAAACAATCCGTGAGGCGGCAGAATTTGACCAGGTCTTCACTCACTGCCTCGCGTTCTTCTTGGGTTTCATGGTCAAGGATTGTGATGGCCGAAGATCCGGGATCAAAATGAACGTGATTCTCTCCCACTATGAATTCTTTTTCGCCCGTTCTGTCGAAGAGTTTGATTATCGAAGGAGTCGAAGAAAGGGAATCTTCTATTAGCCTGGTTGTGATGTAAACCCTTTGAGCGGCATCATCGACTTTCATCCCGGCTTCTTTCAAAAGCGTCAATGCCTCCTGGTTTTCGACAAAGACACCCTGTTTCTCCAATAGCTCATAAGCTTCATCCAGGATTTTCTGGATGAGTGCTTTGCTTAAAAATTCCAGCTTAGGCCTGATTGTTTCTATCATTGGACTTTCCTTAATTATTATTTTTTCTCGTTGTGAGTTTTTTGTTCTTGTAGAAATTGATTCGGAAGGAAACAGACTTCCGGGGAAGCATCATGCAAGACTCAGTGAGGCTGACGCCAATGTCCTTTCCGGGTAAGACATGAAAAATGTACTTCTGTTCCTTGACATCCCATTTTCCGTAGCCGGGGCTGTATCTTTTGCTCGGCCACAGGCTCATTTCTTTGGCTATATCTGCCAATCTCCGGTCAGACTGGATAGCGACTTCCTCAGCCGCTTCTGACCCTAATGAATCCAGGATCAGAGCCCGGACCATTTCATTTTTTCCCATGAGCTGGCTGATTTCATTCTCGAGCTCAGGGCCGATCGTGCAAAGACAGAGCGCGACTTTTTCCGCGTCCTTAAATACGGGATGCTTGTTCGTTTCATCGTAATCCAGGATTGTATAGATGGATGCCGGATGAAGCAGATACTCCAGTTTCTTTTTTTCTTCGGTGATCAGCTTTTTTATCGGTTCTTTTATTTCATGGGATTTCTTTTTATATCCGATAAGCCTGAGGATTCTTTGTTCATCGAATTCTATCTTGAGATTTTCGATTCTTTTGACGCGTGATGACATAACCAGCCTTTATTCCTCAATGATTTTTTGAGCGACTTTTACAGCCACCATAGCATTTTCACCGTAGCCATCCGCTCCGATATTATCAGCCCATTTCTGATTGACTGGCGCTCCTCCCACAAGAATCTTAATCCGGTCTGAAAGGTTTTTTTCCTTCATGATTTCGACGACTCTTTTCTGTCCGAGCATAGTCGTGGTCAAAAGAGCAGAGAGACAGATGAAATTCGCATCCACTTCTTCTGCTTTTTCGATGAATCGCTCTAGTTTTACGTCTGCACCAAGGTCATGCACCTCAAAACCATTGGCAGAAAGCATCGAGGAGACGAGATTCTTGCCTATATCGTGTATATCTCCTTCCACAGTTCCAATAACCACTTTCCCTTTGGATTGGGTTTGAATCTGAGTTTTTTCCATTTCAGGCTGGAGTATGTTCATGGCTGACTTCATACACTCGGCGCTGGTTATGAGTTCAGGTAGAAAATATTCTCCCCTCTCCCATAAATCTCCAACCTTCTGGATCCCGGGCACATAGCCTTTTTCAATGACCTCAATGAGATCCATCTTCTTTTCGAGGGCTTCTTTGGCAAGCGCCTCGGCCTCATCTTTATTGCCTTCGATTATGGCCTTTCCCATCCTTGCCAGTATTTCTTCTTTGCTCATATTCTCTCCTGATTAAAAGGAATGTGATTCAAAAGAATGTCTGTATTCTGCATCTAGTCCTGAGTCCAAATAATTAATTTAGTTTTAAAATGAATTCAAATGATAATATTTATTGGGCAATGTTTCAAGACTAAATCTCCCTGAGGAAATCGAGCGCTTTAGATTGACTTTTAATCTTGACAAAGCGACTGACTTAAATAATTCTAATTGAGATGGAGCTCTTGATTGACAACCCACAGCTACTAGGCTATGAATTTCAGGGAGAAAAGTGCTGAATTCAACAGTATTCGTTTTCACTGTCGTTTCTGTTTTTCTGGCTGTATCTGTCGAGTCGCTGGTTTTTATCCTGCAGTTAAAAGGACAAAAATTGACCAAGTGGTTCGGTAAAAATGCGTTCAGAATCCATGTGGTCATCACAGGATTTCTCTGGATATTGTCATTCAGCCTCATCATCCTCCTCCAGTTCGAGAAGCATCCTCTTTTTCACGAAAGCCAAATTTTGAAATATTTGGGATTGGTTTTATCGGTCTCCGGTCTGGTTATAGCTGTATGGGGATTCAAATTGCTAGGCCTAAAACGGTCCTTTGGCCTGAATTTTTTCGATGAGGATGTCCCCGTTGTTAAAAGATCGCTGTATAAATCCATTAAAAATCCAGAGGATTATGGTTTCTGGATGGCCCTTGTCGGCTTTGCCTTCTTCACGCGTTCTTCATCTAACCTTGTGATCGCTCTTGAATTTATCATCCTCATGATTCCCCACATGCACATTGAAAATATCTCCCTAAAGAGACCTCTATTTTCCCAACGATAAGAACTAGGGATGAGACTAGAGAGAATAGCTATCATATATAACCTGTAAAAGGAGAAAATCATGCAAATTCAGGATGTCTCTTTCACTCTGACTCACTGGGATAATGAAATCCCTGCTGAGTACAAGGGAGAAACGGGCACTTCTTTCTGGCGGACCTTTGAAGAAGGAAATATACGTGTCCGGATGATCGAGTACTCACCTGGATATAAGGCAGATCACTGGTGTCCTCGGGGTCACGTGCTGCTTGTCCTGGAAGGGGAATTGAATATTGAGTTGAAAGATGGACAGAAATTCAAACTCACTCCAGGGATGAGTTTTCAGGTAGCCGATGATGAGGAGAATCCTCATCTTGCGTTTACTGATGCTGGAGCCAAAGTCTTTATCGTAGATTAAAAAAGGATAAATTATCTCATCCAACCTTGACGAAGCTAAAAGTTTTTTTCCCTTTTTTCGAAAGCTTGAACATTCCTTTGCTATGCATTTGCGATTGTATATCATCATCTTTCAGATGGTGGTCGCTGAGCGATAAGGTCCCGTCTTGCTTGAGAACCCGGTGGAGTTCCATAAGGACTTTTTCCGCTTCCTCTAATTCGTGAAGAGTGTCGTACAGCAGGACAACATCAATGCTCTGATCCGGCAAGCCAGTCTGACAGTCAGAATGAATGGTGTGTATGCTGGAAAATCCTTTTTTTGAGGCAATGCGCTGCACCTTCTGAACGGCAAGCGGATGGACATCCAGAGCGTAAATTTGCCCTGCTTCTCCGACAAATTTTGCTAGAGGGGCTATATAACTTCCTGGCCCACAACCATAATCCAATACATGATAACCGGGCTGTATGCCCACTTCTGCTAACACATTCTTTCGGGGTAAAAAGAGATCACGGATCTTGAAGAAGAAAGACATCCCTTTGAAATGAGAATAAGATGATGGATCATCCATGGGTTTTTTCCTCATTTTTTTGTATAGGATTTTAACTCATATGAATGAATTTCGGAAGTCAATAGATAAGATGAATAAAAGAAAAGTTAAACAGAGTAAGCCTTGATTTTGATTTAAAAAAATTCAATGTCAGGTTATCCAGGTCAGATTTGCTTCATATCCTAGGAACACTCTTCATCACTTGATTATATTCTACTGTTTTTATACCATAGCTGAATCAAATCAATCATGTGGGACATAAGACAGGATTTCAACCTGAAGATACACTCCGAAGTTTTTATTAATCTAAAATCGTTTGAGTGAGAGAATGATGGAAGAAAAAACACCTTTTCCGGGAGTTTTCTGGGTTGCCAACATGATCGAGGTCCTCGAAAGATTTGCCTATTACGGGATTTACATCCCTTTTGGCATCTACATGACCAGCCTCGGGTTCAGCGAGTTCCAACTGGGAATCATTCAGAGCCTATTCCTCTTTATCTCCTACTTTATCCCCATTTTTTCAGGGACTTTTGCGGACAAGTTCGGTTTCAAGAAGGTTCTGATTGTCTCCTATCTGGCATACTTGCCCTCTATTCTTCTCTTGATCGTCACTAAAACATTTTCTGGGATTTTGCTCACCATGCTCTGCATTGGATTGGCGGCCGGCATTTTCAAGCCTCTTATCGCAGGGACAGTGAGAGTTGTAACGGATAAGACCAATAAGACTATTGGCTTCGGTATTTTCTACCAGATGGTGAATGTCGGGGCTTCACTCGGGCCAATCGTTGTCGGTATGCTCAGAGACAAAGACTGGAATTACGCTTTTTATGCGGCCGCCGCTGGGGCCGCACTCATGCTGTTGATCACTATCTTATTCTACGAAGAACCCAAAAGAGAGATCGAAGGGATTACGCTGAGAAAAAAATTCGCAGATATCCTCACAGCTCTATCAGATTTGAAATTTCTCGCATTTTTGGTCATCCTCGGGCTGTTCTTCTGGCTTCCTTTCTGGGCATTCTTTAACTTGATAGCCCTGTATGTTGACCGCAATCTGGATACAGCCAGACTCTACCTGTCTCTGAAGAGTGTGACCTGGACAGGCTTTGCCAACTTTTTTTCCACTTATGATGATGGAGTCTGGAAGCTTAAAGGAGAGATGCTTGGCCACACGGGTTACATCATCATGATCTTCCAGTTTATCGTTTCAAAAATAGCTGAGAAATTCAAAGCCATCCCGACATTTTTGTCCGGGTTGCTCATTGCCGGGGGTGGCCTGGTGGTCATCGGGTTGGCAAACATTTCTGCTCCTACTTTAGTGTTTTTAGGAATTTTCTTCTTTGCTATCGGAGAAATGGTCTCTTCTCCCAGAATTCAGGAGTATATCACCTGGCTGGCTCCTAAAGAAAAAGCAGGGCTCTACATGGGCTCAAACTTTCTAGCCATTATGATCGGAGCTTTTCTCAGCGGTTTCACTTATACGATCCTTTACGGGATATATCAAAAAATGGGCCTTCCTGAATTCATATGGTATACACTGGCCGCTCATCTTGTGTTTGGAACGATCGTAATTTTTCTGTTCATGAGAACAGGAAGAGAGCTCAAAGAACGAGAAGAATAAAAATAATAAGGAGCAGATCTCCATTTATTTTCAGTTTTTTGACAGGATTTTTTCACTGTGCTATAGAATGCTTTCGGGGGATTAAAAAAAGAAGCAGACTATAAAAGGGAAGGACTGTCATCTCAGTGAAGGAGGGAATTGTGAAATTTCAGTGTGGAGATTTTTTTGTCTTGAGAGGCTTTGGCCTGATTAGTCGGATTATCCGTCTCCTGACTTCAGTCAGATATGGAGTCCCTTTCTCGGAAACATTTTCTCATGTGGAAAGCGCTATAAACGAAAAACAGAATGTTTCTGCTGAACCAAACGGTGTTGAGATTGTTGACAATGATAGGCCGAAGGTGACGAAAGCCTACGCGAAGGTGTACAGATTCAAGAAATTCGATGAAGAGGATCAAAAAAAACATGTGGAGGAATCTAAAAGGCACGTGGGTAAGCGGTATGCTATATGGCGGTACCTGTTAGATACAGCTCGAATAGTTTCTTTTCTAATTATTGTATTTGGTTGGATCCTCGCTTTGATCAGTATTTGGGTAGGAGTTTTTTTGATCGCAGTGTTTATCCTGATTACTCTGCTCAAAGGATTTCTCAGAAAGAAGGATAGACTCACCGAAGATTGTTCAGAAAACCAGTCTTTGATTTACTCCGCCAACGGAAGATGGTTTCCTTTGCCAAAGCCGAGGAATGAATTCCCGAATGGGATGGTTCAAGTCTGGGAAAACCTCGTTTTGAATGGGATTGCCGTTGTCGTTGCTGAAAGACAGAAAGATGGAGAATGGGAGTGGAAGCTCTGATAACTTGGCTCGTATTTTTAGTCTTACATAATCTATTCCAATCGGAAAAAGGAGGCATCATATGAATTCAAGAGAATCTCATCTGAGGTTTCTATTATTTTTAGTGTTGATTCTTTTAATCACTATTATCCCTTTGCATAATCTATCAGCGACGAGTAAACCTCCATATTTACAAAATGGTCAAGCAATAGATGAAGAATACACACGCTTGATCCGGGAAGCCACAACCAAGCCTGAGTTTCTCAGCCCTCTCACGAGTTATCTCCCCAAAGTGGAAGGCGTCCCCACACCTAAGGATGTGCTGGGTTCTATTGTTGGGGCTCCAGGCAAATTAACTTATTATGAAGATATCCTCAAGTACATGACTTCTCTGGATGAAGCCTCTCCGAACGTCCGCGTTTTCCCGATAGGGAAGACCTCTGAAGGCAGGGAAATGGTCATAGTCGCTGTTTCGAACAGGGAGACAATGGACAACCTGCAAAAATACAAGGATTTTCTGGATAAACTGGCTGACCCGCGTATCGTCAAGACCGAGCAGGAAGCTGATGCCGTAATCGCCCAGGCAAAGCCCGTATACTGGCTGACTGGGAACCTTCATTCAGGTGAAAGCGGGGCAGCAGAGGTCTCGATGGAGCTGGCTTACCGCCTGGCCGTGGATGAGAATCCCGTCATCAAAGCCATCAGGGATAACATGATAGTCCTGATCACTCCCTCCATGGAACCAGACGGGCATGACAAGCACACGGATTGGTTTTATAAATACAATAAAGACATTACTGATTACAGAAAAATATCCAGAGTTCCTTACTGGGGGAGATACACTTTCCACGATAATAACCGGGATATGATCAGTATCTCACAGCCGGAAATGGAGAACGGGGCAAATGCTTATTTCGAATGGCATCCGCTCGTGCTTCAGGACAACCATGAATCCATCGCTTTTTTGTATGTCTCTTCAGGAACCGGGCCGTATAACCGCCACTATCATCCCAGCGTGACTTCTGAGTGGAATTTGATCGCATGGTGGGAGGTCACCCGACTGACTTCATACGGAATGCCCGGTGTTTGGACCCATGCATTCTGGACGGGGTGGGCACCGAATTACTGGAGTGCGATCGCTGGAAATCATCATGGAATCATCCGATTCTACGAGACGTTCGGCAACGCCATTGGGAATACAATGGAGAGAGACCTCGGGGAGGGGAGACGGAGTGTGACCTCGAGGGAATGGTACAGGCCATTGCCTCCGTATAAAAAAGTACTCTGGTCGCTGAGGAACAATGTCAATTATCAGCAGACCGCTGACCTTGAAGCTTTTTACTTTGTGGCCACAAACAAGGAGCGCTTCCTGAAGAATTTCTGGAAGAGAGGATTGAGCTCGTATGAAAAAGGAAAGAATGAGCCGCCTTATGCCTATATCATTCCTGCAGGGCAAAAAGACCCAGTGGATGCCGCTTTTATCGTCAACCTCCTTCTCAAACAGAAAATCGAAGTGCATCAGGCAAAAGACTCAATAAAGGTCAAGGAAGGAGAATTCCCCGCTGCGTCTTATGTTGTCAGGATGGACCAGCCTTACCGGAATCTAGCGGTCAATCTCCTGGAAACACAAAAATATCCCCAGGATGCCCCCCAAGCTTACGATGATACAGGGTGGACCTTAGGCCTCCATATGGATGTGAAATGCGTTGAGATCAAAGACAAGGCAATCTTTGATGCTCCAGTCGCACTCCTCACGGGACCAGTCGAAGTGAAAGGCGAAGTGCAAGGAGGAAAGGCCAGCGGAGCATACATCATCAACAACACCACGATCAACAATATGCTTCCTGCCCGGATTAGATTAAAAGAGTACAAAACCCTGGCGGCAGAAGCTCCTTTTGAGTTGAGGAAAAAGAGCTTTAATGCCGGAACTATGATTATTCCTGTCTCCGGAGCCTCGGAAAATGTTCATCAGTCTGTTCAGTCTGTGGCAGAGGAATTCGGACTCGAGGTTGTGAGCTCAAAAAAGATGCCGGATGTCAAAACTCATGAACTGGATATCCCCCGGATAGCGATTTACCACACCTGGACATCAGCTCAAGACGATGGCTGGGTCAGGTTCGCCTTCGATGACCTGGGAATACCTTTTTCAATGATTCACAAAGACCATGTCAAAAGAGGAAACCTCAAGGATCAATACGACGTCATTGTCTTTAGCAACTGCAGGGGAAGTCGGGGGGCTGACATCGTGAACGGACTTGATCCTGAACATCGAGGGCCTTTGGCTTTTGTCAGAACTGAAGAATTCAAGCATCTGGGCGCGCCGGATTCCTGCGGAGATATTACAGGAGGCATGGGAATCGAAGGCGTGAGCCATCTCCAGAGCTTCGTTAATGAGGGTGGCCTTTTAATCCTGCTCCAGAATCCCGTTCGGCTCGCAGTCGATTATGGTTTGGTGAGAGGAATCAGCATTTTCCAGACAAGCCGCGATTTCTACAATCCCGGCTCACTCATCAGAGGAGAAGTGGTCAATGAAAAACATCCTGTCACTTATGGCTATGGAAAGAAAATCCATCTCTACCGCAGCCAGTCTGGTCCACTCTTGAGTGTTTCGAGAGAGAAGGAAGACTATGTCGTCCTAAACTATGCCAAAGAAGGAGATGTTTGTCTCAGTGGCATCGTGAAAAGCCAGGATGAGATAAAAGGGAAGGCGGCGGTCCTGGATGTGCCAGTCGGCAAAGGTCATATCCTCTTCTTCACTTTCAATCCTTTCTGGCGTGATTTAAACCATGGGAATTACATGTTCGTGTTCAACGCCATCCTCAATTATAACGACCTCGATGCAGGATTAGAGAAAAAAGAATAGTGTTTGCTTGTGCGAGCGAACAACGATAGCGCGGCAACCTTATTATTGCCATTACGGGAAAAGCGCAGCTAATGAGAAAAAGGGGTAGGCCCCTTTATTACTACTTTTTTACCGTGAAGCATTAGAATGAGGAAAAGGGATAAGACCCATTTTTATGAATCACTCTAATTTAAGATTGTGAGTGACCAAAGGAAGCGTGATAATCCTTTATCTGTCATTGCGGGCATAATACTCATAAAATGAGATACTGTAACGAATAAATTCGAATGCTGAACACTACAGTTTAGAATTGACTTCGTGATTGAATTTGTGTATTGAAAGGGAAAAGAAGCAGAGTTAGAGATTATTGTTTATTCCTATTCGATGCATAGATTTGTGATTCAGTGAAAAACATAACGCGTGAAAAATCTCACACTTGAAGGAGAGAAAGGGATGAAAGGAAAAATTGTCACTTTTTTCATATTTTTATGTATTCTTGGATTCACAGCTCAGTCCATCGCGCAATTTTATTCGGAAGAAATCGCAAAAAGAGCTCGATGGGAATTACTCTTGAAAAAAGGGAAAATTGTTAAATCGCAAAAGCTTGGCGAAGGAGTGACAAAACCAAGAAGACTCTTCTTGAAAAGAGATGACGCGGAAGGCAGTGGGGTCTGGAAATGCCCAAGCAGTACAGCGGCAGGAATATTTGATAAATGGCAGTGCGAAATCGCCGCTTATGAGCTGGATAAGCTCCTGGAATTGAACATGGTTCCTCCCACTGTTGAAAGGAGATTCAGGGGAAGAACAGGATCCTGTCAACAGTTTTGTGATCTTCCAATGAGTGAGCAGATGAGAAGAAATGAGAATATCCCTTATCCCCCTGAAAAAGAAGAGCAAATCGAAAAGATGATTTATCTGGCGAGAGCTTTCGACAGCTTAATCGCCAACGTTGATCGCAGCCTTCAAAATATCCGTTTTACACCAGATTGGCGGTTGATCCTTATAGACCATTCTCGTGCGTTCCGTTCCTCCAGGGACCATAGGGAACAACTCATGTATGGAAAATACGGGAGGAGGAAACCATTGGGATTTTCAAAACTTCCTCGGAAATTCGTGGAAAAAGTAAAGGCGTTAAGCTACAGCACTATTAAAAATGCGGTTGGTTTCTATCTGAATTCCGATGAGATAAAAGCTGTTCTGGCCCGCAAAGAACTTCTCCTCAAAGAGATTGATGAGATGATCCAAGAAAGAGGAGAAGACGACGTTTTGTATTGATTCTCCCGCAAGTACGCCTATCGTTTATCAGACATCCGAATAACTTCCTAAGAACGATAGACTATAGATTTTCACTTCTCTGATTAATCCATTATTGATATTTCCCCAATATGTTGACTCTGTTAGCGACCGGTTTACAGGAATAAAAGTATAAAAATATTTTACGACCATAAATTCTTTTGTCTGAATTAAAACACCCTTCCATATCTTAACTATTTTATATTCAATAAGTTAAAAAATATATGAGCTGGCATGGAAATTGCTTACACTATTTCCCAGTCCATAAAATGGCGAGTTTTATGAAAAAAAGATTGAATTTTGATAAAACCTATATAAAATATAAAGTATATATGAAAATGGAGTTGAACACTTTAGATGCAATTTTCGTAGAAATAGTGTTACGCCTATCATTTGAATAGAGGAGGATCGTTTCATGGGCAAGAACAGCATTAACAGAAGACAATTCATCGGGAAAACCACGCTTGGACTGCTGTCCACAGGCCTTGGCTTCCCACTCCTGAAAGCCAGCTCATTAAACTCTGGCCAAACTCAAAAGATAATTTTAAGAACGCTTGGCCGAACCAAGCTGCGCATTCCTGTGGTTAGTTTTGGCGTGATGAACTCAGACAGCCCCGACCTTATAAAAAAAGCCCTGGACATGGGAATCAATCACCTGGATACGGCTCACCTCTATTTGAGGGGAAACAGCGAGCGGGTGATAGGGGAGGTTCTTCAGAGGAACGGGAACAGAGACAACGTCTATATCGCAACGAAAATGCGCTTTTCCCGAGACAACGAAAAACTTGAATTTACACTAAAAGGTACTGACCGGGAACCTGCAGCAACGGAAGAGAACTTATTCAAACAGCTCGAGACAAGCCTCAGCCGGCTCCGTACGGATTATGTAGATATCCTCTACCTTCACAGCTGTTACAGTGCCAAGATGGCCACTTATGAGCCATTGATGAATGCGCTCGCCAAAGCAAAGAAGCAGGGAAAAGCAAGGTTTATCGGTATATCCACCCATCAAAATGAACAGTATGTTATCAGATCAGCAGTCGATACAGGAGTGTACGATGTCGTGCTGACGGCCTATAATTTTGCCCAGAATCATCGAGATCAAGTGAAAAAGTCAATTGAGTATGCCGCAAAAAAGGGTGTCGGAATCATCGCCATGAAAACTCAAGGAGGCAGGAGACTTCAGCAAAGCGGGAAAATTGAGATCAACCATGAGGCGGCCTTGAAGTGGGTTCTGGAGGATAAAAATGTCTGCACGACAATCCCTGGAATGACCACCTTTGATCAGCTTGACCAGAACTTCAAGGTCATGAATAATCTGGCATTATCAGGCGCAGAAAGACGAGAACTCCAAATGGCATCTAATCTGAAGGGGAAACTGTATTGCCAGAGCTGCCGGTCATGCGTCCCCACCTGTCCGGACAAGGTGGAGATCCCCAAACTCATGAGGGCGTTCATGTATGCAAAAGGATATGGAAATTATATCCAAGCGGGAACAACCGCCGCTCAACTCCCGAAAAAACGAGGTTTGGAGGCTTGCCGGAGCTGTCCATCCTGCACAGCTTCCTGCCCGAATGGTATCAACATCGGCTCCCGAGTGAACACACTCATCGGCGAGAAGCTCTACCTCGGGTAAAAAGAAAATGAGAAAATTGGGGACTATCCCCAATGAATATGGTACAAAGAATGAGTGAAAATTCACTCCCTGTATAAAGATTTCTTCCGATTCCTGAGCAGGATCACATCCCAGTCAGATAAATGGGCGCTTTATAATGCTCATTATTATCAGCTTCACCAGGACTTTCTAGACAGGTATTTTTCTCACTTTCCTCTGATTGATTTCGCAAACCTTAAAGAGCGAGTCGAAGCGATAAGGCGCTCAGATTATTCACAGCAGAGAAGCCTCATTTCTGTCTGCCCTCCGGAACCAATAATCAAAGAAGCCTACAAGAGATGCATAAGTATTGTTCCTTCAAAGAAAAAACCGGCTGTCTATCTCTTTATCGGTTTTTTCAGCCCTGATGGTTTTGTCATGGATTTCAAGGGATTGCCAGTCATCTGTTTCGGTCTGGAGAGATTCAAGGACTTCAAATTACTCAAAATGCTCTTTGCTCATGAATACACTCATTATCTTTTAAATTTGAGTAGGGGAGAGGTTCCCGAGGATAAGAAATACAAATGGCTGCTTCTCTCAGAGGGAATGGGCGCATATTTTTCACAACTCGCTTTTCCCGAATACAAATTTTCCGAGCATTTTCTTTTTCGGAGAGACAGGCTGAATTGGTGCCAGGAAAACGAGCCCTATATAAGAAAAATCTATTGCTCAGGGAAATACTCATCCCAGCAATTGATTGATTTTTACAAAAACGGGAATGCTGATTTGGATTTGCCTCCACGAGCCGGTCAATATCTTGGATTTCTGGCGGTTAAAAGTTATTTTGATAAACACAAGGACAAAGAAATAAGCCCATTACTTGAAGATAAGAAAAATATTCTGTCTTTGAGGATATAAGAAGCGATCAGATTATGGGCACTTTTGAGGCGGAAATTTGTGTGTTAGAGCCCATTCCAAGCGAAATGATAAACATTTCAAATTGGCAATGCAGGTTTTTATTGACAGGATAAGATATTTTTGTAACCTTTTTTACTAATTTTTCGTAATAATATATAAAGGACATAAAATGGAAGTTTTATCACGGGCAGACGAGATACTACTTCTGGCCATTCTCAGGCTTAAAGATAATGCTTATGGAGTCAGCATTGTCAAAGAAGTAGAGCAGCGCGCAGGGAAAAAACTCAAGCTGGGAGGACTTTGGGTCTCCCTGGATATACTGGCTCGAAAAGGATTGGTAGAAAAAAGCATGGGAGATCCAACCCCAAAAAGGGGAGGACGAAGCAAAATCTACTACTCTCTGACTCCCGCCGGACTCACAGCCCTTGAAAGGGTAAAAGAATTCAACCGGTCTCTCTGGAAAGGGATAGGGGAAGTTATTTAGGACTTAAAGAATTAATGGGAAATCACAGCTATCCAAAACCTCCTCGTGTGCTTGCGCAGCTTTTTGAGCTTATCGCCAGGTCTGAGGAACAACGAACGATCTCTGGCGATTTGAATGAGATGTTTGCTGACCTGGTTGAGGAAAGAGGGCACTTAAAGGCTTTCTTGTGGTATGGCGGCCAGGTCCTGGGCGCCTGCCCTCTGTTCTTATTCAATTCTCTCTACTGGAGGGTGATTATGCTTATTAATTATCTGAAAATCACGATCCGTAATATCCGCAGACATAAGGCTTATTCTTTTATCAACATAGCCGGATTGGCCATCGGCATAGTTAGCTGTATGCTGATTATGCTTTGGGTTCAGGACGAGCTGAGCTATGACCGTTTTCATGAACACGCCGATTCTCTGTATGTGGCCACCTTCAGCAACGGCAGCACGGTCACACCCACGGCTCTTTCGGGATTTCTGAAAGCAGAGTATCCGGAGGTGCTCCACACCTCGCGTTTTACCTATATGGGAAGCAACCTTTTGAAATACGAAGATACGGAGATTTATGAAGCGGGTGGCGTTATGGTTGACCCGGACTTTGTCAAAATGTTTACGATCCCGCTCCTTGGGGGTTATCAGGAAACATCGCTTAACGATCCCCAGTCCATCCTGATATCGGAGAAACTCGCCCACAAATACTTTGGAAATAAAGATCCCATCGGTCAAACCATGACTTTTGCTACCAGTATTGACTTGAAAGTCACCGGCGTATTCGAGGATTACCCCGCCAATTCGCACATCAGGTTCGAATTCATACTGCCTCTGGCCTTATCGAAAATGTGGAACTGGAACCTGAACACCTGGGAGTATAACAACATCAGGACATACGTGCAGCTTCACGAAGGAACGCCTGTAAAGTCTGTGGACTCAAAAATATCAGACGTTGTGGAAAGACATCGGCCGCAGGACCAGCGTCCTTTATCCCTGCAACCGGTCACACGGCTGCATTTGAACCCGTACCACGGCCGCGGAACCCTCACCTACATCTTCCTGTTTTCAGCCATGGCCTTTTTTATCCTGATCATAGCGTGCATAAATTTCATAAACTTGACTACGGCTAAATCTTCAAACCGGGCCAAGGAAGTGGGAATACGGAAGACTGTGGGAGCGTTTCGAGCCCACTTGATCCGGCAGTTTTTCGGGGAATCCCTGTTCCTGACCCTGATCGCCTCTGCGATAGGCGTTGGACTTTCTATCCTTGTCCTGCCGGGATTCAACAACTTGAGCGGCAAAACCTTCACCTGGGAGGTCCTTCTCCAGCAGGGGGTCTTATTAGGTATATTCTCCATCCTCATCCTCACAGTTTTGATCGCTGGCAGCTACCCGGCACTTTTCCTCTCCCGCTTTCAGCCAGCTAGGGTGCTTACAGGTAAATTGAAGGCCGGGATGAAGGGCGGAACGTTAAGGAAAATCCTGGTCGTAGTGCAGTTTTCCCTGTCCGTTTTTCTTGTCCTCGGGACTGTGACGATCTACAGGCAGGTTCACTTTTTACAAGAACGTGACGTGGGCTATGACCGGGAGCACGTTGTTATCTTTGGTATCAGCGGCCAAATCATTCAAAACAGGGATACCATCAAGACCATGCTTCTGTCCAATCCCGGTATCCAGCATGTCACACTGGTGGATATCGCCCCCTACAGGTGGCAGTCGAACGCAGGGGTGGGAGATGTCCACTGGGAAGGCAAGACGAATCAACAGGTCAAGATGGTCATGACCTCTGTGGATTATGACTTCCTCGATACGTTCGGATTGGAGATGGCCGAGGGGCGCTTTTTCTCCAAGGAGTATTCCACGGATGCGACCGAATCCTTTGTCGTCAACCAGGCCGCTGTGAAGGCCATGGAAATGGACGATCCAATCGGGAAAGAGCTCAGAGTCTGGGATTACAAAAGGAAGATAATCGGCGTGGTCAAGGATTATCATTTCGAATCCCTCCACAAACCGATCATCCCCATGGCCATGAGAATAGACCCCCGTTGGTATCAGCAGGCCTGTGTCCGGATCTCTCCTCACCGTGTCAGAGACACCTTGGCCTTCCTCGAGAAAAAATGGAAAGAGGGCCACCCGAGATACCCATTCGAGTACCAGTTCCTGGACGATATGATCCACAGCCTGTATCGATCCGAGCAGAGCATCGGGACTGTTGTGACTGTCTTTACTGTGTTGGCCCTTTTCATCTCCTGCCTGGGCATATTCGGATTATCCTCATACACTGCCGAACAGCGCACCAAAGAAATCGGCATAAGGCGGGTCCTCGGCGCCTCTGTTTCGAACGTTGTTAAACACATATCCAAGGAATTTGTTTTTCTGGTGATAATCGCTAATGTCATCGCCTGGCCCCTGGCCTATTTTTTGATAAACCTGTGGCTGCAGAAGTTCGCCTATCGGATTGCTATAGGCTGGTTGACATTTATCTTGGTTGGAATGGTGGTCCTTGTTCTGTCGCTTTTTACGATCAGCTGGCAGATCATCCGCGCGGCCACAGCCAACCCGGTCGATTCGTTGCGGTATGAATAAGAGATAAGAACAGAGAAATATCCAAATAATTCCCTTCACGTTCTTTTTATGAACTTTGAAAAGACGTCTGATTGGCATCATGAGGAAGTTCACTTTTAATAAGAAATAGATAGATTTGATATGAATTTTTTTTACCGGCTGTAAAATCCCCGGCATTTTCCATTTAGAGCAAATCTATTAAATGCTTCCTGAGCTTAATATGAGGAATTTGGGATAAGTCTTTCTTAGATTCTCTCCAAAAAATTTTTTTCTCTATACTTAATGGACCACACTTCAAAAAAAACTTGACTTTTTTGCTAACTGTATTATATTATTAATACAGTAATACAATAGGATAAAAATGATCGAAATAGACACATCCAGCTTCATTCCTTTTTATGAACAGATTAAACTGCAAATCAAGACCCGGATTTCTCTGGGAATAGTGAAGCCTGGCGAGTCACTCCCATCCATCCGAGAACTGGCCACTTTACTCATTATCAATCCCAACACAGTTGCCCGTGCCTACAGAGAACTCGAGAGAGAGGGATTTATCTACACGAGAAAAGGAAAAGGCTGCTTTGTCACGGACGATTCCACAGCATTGATCAAAAAGGAACGCACAGTGATCCTCAACCAGGTTTTTGATGAAGCCATCGAAGAGGCCAAAAAGCTCAATCTATCTCCCAGCGAGATTAAAAAGATTTTTGAGCGAAGACTTGGTTTAAAAACGGAAGACAGGAAATAAGGGGAAAGAAAATGAACGGAATCCTAACCATAAAAAACCTTTCCAAAAGCTTCGGTAAAAAAAAGGTTCTTGAAAATTTCAACTTAAACATTGAAAAAGGGAAAGTCTATGGTCTCCTGGGTATAAATGGAGAAGGCAAGACGACACTCATCCGGATGATCATGGGTGTCATCCCTCCTGACAACGGAGAAATCTTCTTCAAAAATAAAAAAATCAGCTTCCGGGACGACACTTATAAAAAGGAAATCGGCTTCATTGCTGAAGAATCCGTCTTCTACAGCTGGATGCCCATCAAGGAACTGCTGAGTTTCAATGCTTCATTCTACCCGAAATGGAACACGCAAAAAGCGAATGAATACCTGGAGAAATTTTCTCTGGACCCAAAAACAAAAATTAGGCACTTGTCCAGGGGTATGAAACTGAAGTTAGGGCTGATTGTCACCTTGGCCTCCGAGCCAGAGTTTCTGATACTCGATGACCCCACATCAGGCCTGGATGTGCCGACGCGCCACGATTTTCTCAAAGAGATCATAAAAGAATTATCTGAGACCGGAACAACCATTTTATTCTCGACACATATTGTCCATGAGATCGAAGGGATCATCGATAATCTGGGTATCCTCAAATTCGGGAACCTCATCCTGGATGAGGATTTTCATGAGCTAAAGAATTCCTGCAAGCGAATCCTGCTCACCAGTGAAGAATTCCTGGAAGACAAAATTAAAATTGATGGGATCATCACTAAAAAAACCAACGGAAATCAGAGTGAATTGGTCGTCTATCCCTGGACTGAAGAGAAAAAACAAGTCATCGAGAATCTCAAGCCTACGAGTATGGAGATTAAACCACTCAACCTGGAAGAGATTTTCATAAGCTTTGCTTCATAAAGAAAAAGACAGGGAGGAATCCATGTTTTTAAAAATATTATTAAAGGAATGGCGAGAGAATATTCTTGTTTTCTTATTGGCAATTCTTTTCATGATAGCTCTGGTAGTGTTGACTCTGACTGACCTCAGAGAACTGACACTTAATTTCTCAGGCATGTTTCTCCTGCTCTTTCTCCCTTTTGCCGCATTATTGATAGGCTCAGGCGGTTTTTACTCAGAATTCAAGGACAATGCCTGGATATATCTTTTCTCCCGCCCAATAAAAAAAGAACTTCTCTGGTTATTCAAGTATATTTCTTTGTTAAGCATTCTTGTGGTCATTTTTTTGCTCTTTTTGCTGGTCAAACAATTTCTTCCCGGGCTGGATGAAATACTCAACGATATTAAGTTCCCCAGCGAGTTTCGAGGCATTCTGTCTTTCTCGCTGTATTTTGTGATACCTCTTATTGCGTTCACGATCTCCTTCTCGATTTCCATACTTTACGATAAACAATTTATCATCTTCTTTGTCTCTATCCTTATCGGAGCAGCGCTGGCTCTTCTCTTCCGAGGATACCTTTCTTTCCTCTATATGACTTATTACTACTATGGTGGCTTTAGAATTTTCGGATTATTCGTTGTTTTGAGTTTTATCTTGGCCTCAGTCATAACCTTCGTAAAATCCGATTTTTCCCAGATGGGCAGGAAATTTCTGATGTTTACCAAGTTTGTTATGCTTTTTATAGTCATATCCTTAGCTCTAGGGACAATTGGAATTGCCAGAGGCGATCTTTTTACCGGGAGCAAAAGATTCTATCCCTATTATTCAGTCAAGCATGAAGGAGATCTCTATGTGGACAATTTTTCCCATGGAATAGTGTGTTACAAAGCAGAGTCCGATAAAGTGAAAAAGATGGTCCGAACATCTGATTACATGAGCAATAGACACTCAATCGAAGGAGATAAGATCGCTTTTCTTAAATATGCACCAAACACCAGATACAGATGGTATGAGAACCTCTGGGTCATCAACACAGACGGATCAGAGGAAAAGGTTCTGGTAGAGACCGACAATCCAGACACTCCATTCTATAAGTGTAGTATCTGGGGAAACTGCCTCCTTTCTCCTGATGGAAGCAGGGTAATTTTCCTCACTGGCGTGAAGAATAGAAAGTCGAAAATAAATGAAATCACTGTATGGTGGATGAATACGGATGGCACAGGGATACAAAAGAAAATTTTGGAATTCCCTTTAAATTATACTGAATTCCATTTAGTTGCCTGGCCCGTCTATACGGATGATCTCATTTTATTGATTGAAGAAAAGTCTCCGACATTTAAAAAGGTTGCTGACAGACTCTTGTTGATTGATCTCGATAAAGAAACGCATCAAATCCTTTTGGAGGACGTAAGAACCCTGTTTGAGTACTTAAGAATTGGCTACCATAAAAATATGTATATCTCTCCTACTCATGACTATTTAGTGTTGGTTTGGGAGGACCGCCTTAAAAACCAGGAAAGATTAGTCCTTCTCGATTTGAAAACACTTGAGAAGAGAATCATCTTAGAAGCGGACTCGATGAGATTATACACGTTGAAATGGAGCCAGGATGGAAAGAAAATCGTCTTTTCGAGAGCTAGAGAAACACTGGTCTACACTCTGGCTGATGGTAGGCTCAGAACAGTCAGCAAAAGAGATTATGGTTATGAAATCGGCTTTGACTGGCTCGCTGACGGGAAAAGACTTGCCTTAATCATCCCTGATTACGGAGACCTTTATCTGAGAGTTTTAGGTGAAGATTTTAAAGAGGAAAAGAAAATCAAAATTCCTTATCCAGTCGAGGAATCCGTGTTTCTATGGGGTCTAGATAACAAGGTCCTCATGAACTTTAACAGAAGATCGCTTTTTCGCCTCGACCTCGAAACTGAGAAGTGGAAAAAGGTTTATTAAGAAAAGAAAACAGTAAAAGGGGGATTGATGAGAATAAACAGGAACATTTGTTCATGTATGATTTTTTTCTGTTTTGTTTTTTTGTTTTTCGTATTTTCTAATCATGAGATACTCGGGGAAGAACCGGTCGACATTCAGAGTTCCGAGGAAGTCAAAATCATCTCCAACCCGAAAATTCCATCTCCAAAAGATGGCACAAAAATCAGAATTGTGTTCGAGGAAGAGCTTTCTATAGGAGTAGAGGAGGGAGACGAGAACTACATGTTCGGCAATGATGTTGTTTTTAATACAGATGACAAGGGTAATTTCTATGTAACAGACTGGGATAGAAAACGAATCCAGAAATAT
>Ga0209427_10002187_pt1 | contig 22966 bp, 30 predicted proteins | sample DeeMarSWOR136_30_FD_187465 | JGI IMG/M metagenome (GOLD analysis project Ga0209427, IMG submission 187465) | Marine sediment microbial communities from White Oak River estuary, North Carolina - WOR-1-36_30 (SPAdes) (version 2) | ecosystem: Environmental > Aquatic > Marine > Intertidal zone >...
CTTCTAGTGAAGATAAAATGTCATGTAGTATAGATTTCATCTTTTCCATTTATTTTCTCTGATTCCTTTTATATATGGAATTCTCCAAAGTCAAACCTATCCAACTTGCTTCCCAGTTTTAAAAGTAATATCGGCCCCGGAACTCCAGCCTAAAGTCGTTCTGTTTTTCCCCGAATTCACTTCCGCCTTTTCCTAGTAGGATTGTAATTTTCGCCCGGAGCTCCAGATTAGTAATGGGACTATAGAGCAATTCCGGAGTTAGTGAAAAGCTTTTATCACTGAGGTTAAATATGCTGGTGAAAGAAGGAATAAAATAAAGGATATTCCATGGCTCTTTCTGGCTTATCCGGAGATAGAGATAATCCTGCATAGGAGCGAATGTTCTGTAGGCCTGGGGTGTCGTGTCAGATAAAAACTTGAGCTGGCTGTCATCCCCGGACAACAAATATGATTGGTACGCCTGATCAATCAGAGAATAGAAATTTTCCATCTCGTAGGAGATATAACCATTTCCATTTTTTAAGTATTCAAAGAAAAAGGTCGTGTTTGTCTTAGTTAGAAATCGAATACCCATGAGATAGTTTATACTCGCATATTGATCTTCGCCGGCAGTGCTATCTTCTTGGATGACCTTTTTGCTGTAATCAGGAATATAAGCGAATTCACCGTGAATTTCAAAATTGGGGGCGATATTGCGCGAAAAATCCATTCCATAGCGTGCAGGCACGCTTCCGCCTGACAAAAACATGAGATCTATGTCGGTATCATAAAATAGAAAATAGATCTTTCCGCCGAAATTTAACTGATTCGGTTTTCCAAACGTGCTGTTGATATGTTCATTAACGGGAAGCAAGAACGGTGTAAAAGTGATGGTTTTCAATCTCCCCTGGAAACTCTTGATATAATCCATGGATAACACCATATAGCCTTCCAAGGCGAGTTCTGGTTCATTAGGGTTTTTAGGCCGATCGATGAATGCGACTGGATTCCATGCGTAGCCTTTGCCCCACTTCATACGCTTTTTGCCAATATCAAGATGGAAGGAGAGAGACGGCTTAACTGAGAATAAAGCCTCAAACAGAGTTGTGTTATGGGACCAGCCTGAAAACGACTTGGTTATATCTGTATTCGTGCGTATTTTTGCTTTTATAATCCCTTTTTCATAACTTGCATCCAAAAGCACATTGAAATTGTACTCTGCAATTGTTTTCCCTTCTTCAAGGTCGTAAAACTTAAGCTTATAAAACCAAGAGTCCCCATCCAAGCCGAAAAGAACAGGGCGAAATTCAAGATATCCACCGATCTGAAACGATTTTTTTTCTATTTCTGAAAGATCAAATGTGTGCTCTTCCTGAGCAGATAGGCCTAAGACAAAAAGATTAATAAGAATAAAAAACAGAGTGATTGATCGCAATTATCTTAATGACTCCAAGTTGGGTAAAAACGGCAGTGTAAAAACTTCGTCCTTGAATTCCCTGTGCTTGATTCCAGCGAATATCATCACCGATTTGTACCCTTGATGCAGAGGGCTATCAGTTTCAATCACCGAAGGCCTGACAATGCCTCCCCCAAAGTCCTTAATCTGTTTGAAATAAATGGTTTTTATCAGCATGGAAGCCTCTGTGAGGCATTCTATCTTTTTCGGTAAGCTTTTCTTTTTATCTGCCCACATCTTCAATTTATCATAAGCAACGGAATTTGTTTTCGCCTTCAGGTGCAAAAGATATTCCTCCCCCAGGTCTTCTATCTCTACAACATTATATTCCTCTGCATAATCCAGGCGAAGAATATCCGCATTATTGAACACTCCTCCGACAACAGATTGAAGGCTGGTTATACGAACGGGCTTCCCAATATTTGGGATGAACAACCACATATTTTCGTCCAACCGCAGAGTGCTTCTGCCCTTCTCACTTGCGGGGGAGATAAAAAGTGCGGCGATTTTATCTTTCCCTTTTTTCACTGTGAAGAGCACAAACTCTTTTTCTCTTCCATTGGGTTCTATGTTGATAAGCTTCCTGTAAGACTCGAAGGATTCAGGATTTAGATTCCTGTCCACCTGCTTGAGGAGTTTATTGTTGTCGATTGCAAAAACAGGCGATAATAAAAACAATATCAACAAGACTATTGTAATTTTTTTCATATCTGACTTTCTTTCTCAAGAATCTTTAGTATTGCTTCTTCAACAATTCCCACAAACTTAAAAAAGGTAATTTCTTGTGCTTCCAGCGCATTTTTCATTTTGCTGCCGCAATTTCCGGCAATGACGACTGTCACATTTTTTTCGGCAAGAAAATTTGCCGCCGATACTCCAGCACCACCTCTGGTATCCTGGTATGGATTTTCAACTGCCTCCAATAGTTTGCCCTTGCTATCAACAATAAGAAAGTAGGGGCAGCGCGCAGCGGTATGACTCACTGTGGCTTTCAAAGTTTCTCCATCGGATGCAACTGCAATTATGACCTTTTCTTCTCCCATAAGATGAGGCTGGAAAATAAGAGCGAAAGCAATTAAAACACTAGATACTCTAAGCATGGTTATTCTCCATTTTCATACGTGTCTGAGGGCCTCGACTGGCTCCATCCTTGACGCTTTAAAGGCAGGCTGAAGAGCAGCGGCAACCGACACAATGATTACTATGGCTGAAATCCAGAGGATATTGCCTGTATCTAAGCTGGGCGAGAGCACGAGACCTGATTGTCTTCCGAAATTGAATGTGATTTTTACAAGGTTAATCAAAAACACACTGACAAAGGCCAGGATAATTCCCACAACAACGCCAAAAACACCCAGGGAGAATCCCTCGATCAAAAATAGGGAGAGAATTTTCTCGGGCATGGTGCCGATGGCGGAAATGGTGCCGATTTCTCTGATTCGTTCAAACACAGCCATGATCATGACATTCATGATGCTGACCAAGACTATGGCAATAAGCATGAGTTTGATGAAAAATGTCATGACATCTATCATGCGTGTGACATTGTAGAAAGGGGAAAGTTTCTCCCATGTGCGGATATCAAAAATCAGTTTGCCCTGCTTGTTGAGTTCCTCTGATAGCATTTCATCCAGGCTGCTGCTGACAGCATTTAGCTTGCCAAAATCTTTAAGCCTTATTGCTACTTCACTGATCTCCATTTCTTCTAGACGCAAAACTTCCATGGCATCTCTGATATGCATATAGCCATCTCGGCCTCCAGGCCCAGTCACGCTCTCGATGATGCCTCCGACCACAAACTGCTTACCGTTGACCGAACCATCCCGGTTGGTCGCTATCACCACAACAGTATCACCCACTTTGGTTTTCATCCCGTTCGCCAGCAACTCTGGAATCAGAATCTTACCTTCTTTAATAGTTTTCTCGCCCTGTTTTATTCTGGATAAAAAAAGCGGGACTGTAGCGATTTCTTTTTCAGGATAGACTCCATTCACCCTGATATTGGTCGTCTCGACAAAATTGCTGAACATCCCACCAAATTTAACTCTAGGTGAAAAAGCTTCGATCTCAGGAATATCTTCCAAAGTTTTTTCAAGTTTTTGTACTGCTTTTGCGCTGAGGTTTAATGTCAAAGGCAGGCTATCGATGGAGGCGACATAACCTTTTTTATGGACTTGGAGATGGCCGAGCATGGAATCTGTGATCTGACCGATCATAATATATTTAAACGATCCGGAGGCAGCAATAAAAACCAGCACAAACATGACACCGATCGCAATGAGAGAGGACGTTAGAAGGGTTCTTCTTTTGTATCTTGACAAATTCCGCACAGCAATTTTGAAAAGTTTAAGCATGCCAGCCTCCCTTTCCCTGGGTCCGGCCGATTAGCATCCCGTCCTGGAGTGAATAGACTGTTTCAACTTCGCTGACAATCTTAGAGTCATGAGTGGAAAATATGAAGGTCACTCCGAATTCATCTTTCATCTGACGCATAATATCAATAATCATAAAAGCAGTCTTGCTGTCTAAATTTGCCGTAGGTTCATCTGCCAGCACAAGCCTTGGATTCGCCACTAGGGCTCGGGCTACGGCTACCCTCTGTTTTTGTCCACCAGAAATCTGATCAGGATATTTATCTTTCTGGTCGATCATTCCAACGGTTTCTAATAACGAAATGATCCGGTTTTTCCTTTCCTCAGCAGGGATATTCTGTACGACCAAAAGAGGATATTCGACATTTTCATAAACTGTAAGGACGGGAATCAGGTTAAAATCCTGAAAAATGAAACCCAGATTTCTTCCACGAAAAGCTGCAGCTTCTTTACGTGTCAAATCAGATGTATTCACATCAGATACTTCCAATTTTCCTGAAGTGGGTTTATCCAGACAACCGATAAGATTGAGCAAAGTCGTTTTTCCACTGCCTGAGGGCCCTATAAAAGAAATAAAAGAGGCAGATTCTATTTCAAAGCTCACGGATTTTAGAGCCTCCACCTTGATTTCTCCCAAACTGTAGACCTTAGTTAAATCTTTTGCGTTGACTAAACTCATAACAGACCTCGAAATAAAATTTTCAACTTCAGTTTTTCTGAAGAATTAATCAAAAGGCACATTATACCATTCTTTGACAAATTCAAAGACAATTCACTCATCAGGATGATTGATAAGAAGAAATACTTTATTGAGGATTTAAGCCTCTGACATATCAATGACTTTTCCCTCAACAAGAGAAGCTATTACCGTGAAAACAAGTAATATAACAGTAAACGCAATCCCAAAGTAATAGATCATCACTGGCAAAAGAGGGATTTTTATCGCCCTGTTATAAAGGAAGACTGCAGCCAAGCCCTGCCTCATTCCTTGTTTTCGGAGTTCCTTTAAGAGAGGATACCAGGCATAAATTGGACCGTGACTGATAATTCCCGCCAATACAGCAAGGATCCATCCTCTAGCTCCTGAATCTTTCCCCAGATATTTTGATATTGCTTTGGGTCTTAGGAAATAATTTAATAAACCCATTAGAAAGACAACTAGAAACAAAACTGGTATTAATTTAACGAAAATATCCCCGCTTGCTTTCAGAGAATTATATGCATTCTCGATGTTTAAGCCAAAAATAAATAAATATAAAATAATAACAAGCCCTAGAAAATAAAGACTAATCCATCTTCCTTTTTCTTTTTCCTTTTCTATTTTGTCTTTCATCTGATCATCATCAATACGGTAACGGTTGCCAATGAGACAAGTATGGCTAAAATGAAACTGATGAGATTTCTCTTGAGTGCGAATTGTTTCCCAAGGATAGCCGATTCTGCGGGAAACTGGATTATTCCTACGGTGACCCAAGCTACTATAAAGGCGGTGACGGCAAAGAGACTTACCCCTTCTTTTAATAATTCGGCCCCAATTATATAGCTGGTTATAGGATTCCCGGCTGAAATACTTCCTATTGTTGAGCCTAGTATTACATCCCAAAAGAAGTCCCCTCTGAAAATAGAGGAAATTAACTGGGGTGAAACATTCACACGGAACAATCCTAACAGCAAAACAATGCCAATAAAAACAGGGAGCGAAGCGCTAAAACTTTTGAATGATTTATAGAAAGAGGTCACCAAATTTTTCTGTTTTTTATCATCCGTGTGCTTGAGATTAGTCATGTTGCTTTTGGCTTTAATGCCTTTACCACCACAAATGATCCCTTGCCATATCCCTTTTTGATAGGTTCGAGATTTTTTATCTCTGATAGACGATGGAAGATGGTTTGTGCAAAATTCAGGTTTTTAAACCCTGTTTTCTTCAAATATGAAGTGACCTCATCAACAGAATAGAAAGTTGCTACTTTATAGAACACACTCTCGTTCTTCTGCTGTTGATATAACACTCCAACAGGGCTGTCTTTATCGATAAAACCAATGATCAAGTTACTACCCGGCTTTAATACCCTAAATGCTTCTTTAAAAGCAGATTCTATGTCATCTAAAAAGCAAATCGTCGTGACCATAAGGACAAAATGAAAGCGGCAATCAGAAAAAGGAAGCTTCTCCGCTACCCCATCAATGGCTGCTATACCTCTGCTTCGAGCAAGCGCTCTCATCTTACTGGATGGATCTACACCAAGTCGGATGCCTAGGGGAGCGGCAAATCGGCCGCTTCCTACGCCCACTTCAATGCCTTCTCCCTTCGTGGGTAATTGCTCTTTTATGGCCCTTAACTCAGACTCATAGACAAACCTGTTGTTTTCAAACCAGGCCTCATATTCTGATGTGTATTTTTCAAATGGATCAATTTTGGGCATGGCTTCATTTATTGGATCATTTGAATTTTCTTAAATAAAATTTTTTATCGTAATATTTTACTTCCACCAATTTTTTTTTTGCGCTTTAAATGTTTAATAACACCCCAGTCTGCGTTAGCTTTTGCCAAAAATTCCCCCGTTCCATTTTCTCTCATGGGATGCACTGATGTGATGCTCAGCAAATTATCTTCAACATTCCCATTGAAAGTAAAAGCATTCTCTTCATAGCCTTTGAAGTACTCTAAATGTTATATGTACTTTTCTCATCTGTTTTATTGTCAAAATCACAGTTCCCCTTGACAATAATTGAAACCCGGGCTATATTGTAATTGAGAATGAATATCATTGTCAATAAGGAAAAATAAAATGTCAGGATCTCACAAAATGAGAGATAGATTTGCTAGCCATTCCTCCCGATTGACAGCACCTCGGGAGGTCATTTTAAAGTATTTGAGCAGATCTTCAAAACACATGAGTGCTAAAGAAATATATACTTCCCTACACAGATCTTATCCAGGTATGGGATTAAGCACTGTCTATCGTACACTTGATCTGCTGGCCAAAATGGGCATTGTTGCCAAACTTTCCATAGGTGATGGACAAAGCCGATATGAGTTCAAAGCGAAGGAAAAAGATGAACATCACCACCACCTTATTTGTACCAATTGTGGGAAAATCATAAATTACAGTGAATTCTTGGATGAGGAATTAAACCTCATCAGAAAGACAGAAGAAAAACTGGCGAAAAAATATAATTTTATAATCCAAGATCATAGTATTGAATTTTTAGGTGTATGCGAAAAATGCAAATGAAAAAATTTAATTAAAAAGGAGGTTAACAAGATGCCACGAGGGGATGGTACAGGTCCTCAAGGATTAGGTCCGGGAACTGGCCGAAGAAAAGGCAGGAGTGAGCTCGGTATAAATTCCCCATTTCAAAAATCTACCCTTGGAGGATTTCTTTTCGCTTTCGCTTCCATGCTTATCGGAAATTGGCTGGATAAGAAAGTCTTTCAAAAAAAATCAGAGGATAAATCTAAACAAGATGAATCTAGTAAGAATTAATGAAGCTTTAATGCTATGCCAATTACAAGAAGAAGTATTGGAGGCGCACAACAAACTATCTTTTTACGATAAGATGAACACCATGGAAATTGCAGGAGACTTGATAGAGAAAGATGAATTTATCATGGAGGTATATAACTAATGAAGGAGGTTAAGATGCAAGGAGGAGGACGAGGACAAGGTCAAGGTGGTGGCCGTGGTCGAATGGGGGGCAGAGGCTTAGGGCCTGGGGGGTACTGCGTCTGTCCATCCTGTGGAGCCAGAGTTGCGCACCAGAGAGGCAATCCCTGTAACCAAAGATCCTGCCCTAAATGTGGGACTAGAATGACTCGCTGAGAGTGAAAATTCCTATATCACAGGGAATTCGCCTTCTCAAGGATTAGCCTGCTGCGGTTCCACCGAACGATGCGATCCCCCGCCTTGTTCGAATGGAGGAACGTGCCGAAGAGATGAAACAATGAACACTAATCAACATATCCAGATGACTATTATCTATGATAATAATTCCTTCGACGAAGACCTCGAGAAGGACTGGGGATTTTCCTGCTTTATAAAAGGATTGGAAAAATGCATACTCTTCGATACAGGAAAAAAGGGACACATATTGCTTTCCAACATGGAAAAACTCGGAATCCGTCCCGAAGAGATTGATCTGGTTTTTCTCTCCCATTCCCATAAAGATCATACGGATGGTCTGGGCGCTATTCTGACGAAAAATTCCAAAATTGAAGTCTGGCTTCCTGAATTCTTTTCCTCAAGCTTCAAGGAGGCTATAAAAGCAGAAGGAGCTACTTTAGCAGAGGTTGATAACTTTCAAAAAATATGTGAAGGAGCTTACACCACAGGAGTGATTTCAGGCTGGATCAAGGAGCAATCTTTAATTCTCGATACGGATCAAGGTCTCATCGTGGTAACAGGCTGCACGCATCCCAGGATCGTCAAGATTATCTTTACAGCTAAAGAACTTTTAGAAAAGGGTGTTTATATGGTTTTTGGTGGTTTCCATTTAGCTGGCTTTCTTGAAGACGAAATAGAAGGAATTATCAGTCGGTTTCGATCTTTAAGGGTGAAAAAAGTGGGCCCGTGCCACTGTTCCGGAGATAGCAGCCGTATGCTCTTTGCTAAAGAATACAAAGATAATTTCATAAAGATCGGCATAGGAAAAAAAATAAAAGTGCCATGATTATTCCAGTCGCCAACTACAAAGGAGGAGATCCGGTTTTACTATTCAAGATATGAGAAAGGATTGGATAAAAAACATGATGATTGAACTTTTAAAAGAAGAGGTGAAAGACTTTAAAAACGGCAAGTCACCTCGAATCATTTTTCATCTTTTTAACAATTTTAAAGGGTGTTTAGAAATATACAGGTAAACAAAAAGGAGGAAGAGCCATGAAAAAAATTGCTCTAATATCCGGAATAGTTGTTGTTTCATTTCTTTTTATTTCTCATGGTCTTTATGCGCAAGGATTTTACAGATATGGTCCCGGAATTGAAGATGATTATTTTGACCTAAATCTAACGCGGGAGCAAAAGGAAAAAATCGATAAACTTGAGCTTAAACTCGAGAAAGAACTCTCTCCCCTGTTTTCCAAGCTCAGATCTAATTATATGGAGCTTGATGAACTTGAGGCGCAGAGGGGTTCTGATCCGACCAAAATTAATAAAATTTGGGATTTGATTTATAAGCTTGAAGAGGACATTCGAAATAGAGAAATTTCACACGAAAAAAAGATCAGGGATTTATTAACCAAAGACCAAAGAGCTATATTTGACTCTTATTATGGCTATGCCCTGAACCCTTATGGCAGAGGTAATTTCGGTAGAGGATATTTTGGACGCAGGCTCAGAGGATTTCGAGGTGGCAATTATGGATACGGGCACTACGGCTACAATGTCGGGAGGGGGAGAAACTACTTAGGGAGAGGTATTGGCAGGTTGGGTCGCGGCTATTATGGCTATGGAAGAGGCATCTCTAGTGGTTATGGCATGAATCGGGGGAATTTCGGACTTGGTGCCGGCCGCTTATTAGATCCTAACAATTACCGCTATTACCCTCGATTCAGGCACGGCAGGGGGCCCTGTGGCGCCGGATTGGGCAAATTGTACCGCTGGGATTACTACAGAGGCCGTTGGAACTGGAACGAATAAAGTAACATCAACAAAATCTAAGGCGCTGGGCAGCTTTTTTGAATTCGACTTACGCCGAGCATAAGCAGAAGAGCTGGAATAATAAAACAGCGAAGGAGAAATGAAGACACAGAGGGGAAAAATTTTAAACCCTTATCATGAGGAATCTTTTGCATGAAATTTTCGAGAGATGTATTCGGAAGAATGGCTTAAATTTATTAAAATGGATCCAAAAGCAAAGCAGGTAAATACGTGAAAGGCAATGTTGAAAAGTGGTTAGAAAAAGATGGTGAAGAATTTTTGAGGGCAGTTGGCGTTAAAGAGGGACAAAAAATATTAGATTTTGGTTGTGGAGAAGGTCATTATGCCATCCCAGCTGCAAAACTTGTAGGAGTGAAGGGCAGAGTATATGCGGTAGATAAAGATGAACAAGCCTTACATAGATTGATGCAGATAATAGAGGAAAATAGAATAAAAAATATAGAAGTTATAAAAAAAGAATCAAAAACCTCTTTGGAAAATAATTTTGTGGATTTCATTATGTGTTACGATGTTGTTCATTATGTAAAAGACAGAAAAACCCTTTATCATGAATTCCATAGGGTTTTAAGACCAAAAGGGGCTTTATCTCTTTATCCTAAGCATCACGAAAATGACCATCCTTTAATGGAACTAGCGCATATGAAATTGGAGGATATTATAGAAGAAGTCGAAGAAGCAGGGTTTTCTTTGCAAAAGAAATTTCTAAAAAGGCTTATTCATGATGATTATTATAATAAGGGATACATACTGAATTTTTGGAAGGATTAATCATGGAAGTTTAATTATGCATGCTCCTTTGTCCCACCTGAGAACTGGCTTAAAGTGGAAATTTGTGTTGGAGGAAAATTTGCCTGAAAATAAAAAAGCATTGATTGTCGGGGGTGGACTTATTGGCGTTGATATCGCGACGGCTTTGATTCCTAGAAACAACAAAGTGATCATTGTTAAAAGGAATTAGTGGGGAAAATGCCAGTTTACGTGATTGGAGATGTAAAGAAAGCAGGAAATGCTCAGCATGCTATTAAGGACGGTTATGAAACAGCAAAAGCACTGTAATCAATTCAACAGATCAGTGTTGGTGCTCATTAATATATCAGAATTTAAGTGAAACTGCCCAACGATATTTGGAGGTAAAATATATCAAGGAAATTATTTTTAACAGAAAACGGATATAAAAGGCTGTTAATAGAAATTTTTACGTAAAACACAGAAAAGCAAGATCAAATGAATATGTTAACGCTACTTACTATGTGTTTACTTATTGGTTTCTCAGCTGGGCTTATGAGCGGGATGTTCGGAATAGGTGGTGGCTCTGTAAGAACACCCTTGCTCTATCTTGCAGGATTGCCCTTGCTAAGTGCTTTTGGAATAAATTTATTGGTCATACCATTCTCTTCTCTTGTAGGAGCCATAAGTCACAGAAAGAATATTGATTGGAAATTCACTCCACATATGGTGATTGGTGGAACTTTTGGCTCCATAACAGGTGCATTTTTAACAGGTATTATACCAACCCTATCCCTCGCAATTATCTTTGTCATTGTTTCCATCATAACTGTGTTGGGAATCTATTTGGATAGAATCATTCCAAATATTGCCCAGAAAATTAGGCCAAATGCGAAGGCTATTGTCGGTGGAACATTTTTTCTTAACTTACTTACAGGTATGAGGGGAGGCAGCGGAGGCTCGTTGTTCCCTCCTTTTTTAAGGGCAATGAGATTTGATATGCATAAAGCAATAGCCACATCCTTATTTGCAACCATTTTTACTGCAACTGCAGGGATGATTATTTATTGGTATAGAGGAGATATAGTATTGTTTCCTGCTTTGGCTGTAATTATAGGGTCTATTAGTGGAGCAAGAATAGGGAGCTTATTATCACTTAAAACAAAGCCCGTCTGCTTGGAATTTGGACTTTCAATATTTGTTATAATTCTTGCGCTCGCAATAGTATATAAAGCTGTTTCACGATAATTATAAATCACAAGGAATGATAAAGTGATCAGACAAATACTCATTGAACTCAGGAGGCATGCTCCGTTCACCGCTTTTGGGGCAGTCACGGGTATTGCTATACTTTTAATTATAATTTTTACTGCAAAATTCTTCAGAGTTTCCGAGTGTTCATCCATAATTTTTTACATCTTGCACCCACTTCACATCATCTTAAGCGCAATTGTGACGACTGCGATTTATAAGCTGCATAAACACAGGTTCAATTTTTTATTAGGTTTTTTAATTGGCTATGTTGGCTCCATAGGAATAGCTACGTTGAGTGATTCGATCATTCCCTATCTTGGAGAGTTAATCCTTAATCTTCCCCATAAAGGTATTCATATAGGTTTCATTGAAAAACCTTGGCTAACAAATCCCGCAGCAGTTTTGGGTATTGCCATTGCTTTTTTAAAACCCATGACCAAATTTCCACATTCCGGACATGTATTAATCAGCACCTGGGCATCTTTATTTCATATCATCATGGCCATAGGACAAACAATAAACCTGATGACAATCATTGCTGTCTTTGTGTTCTTGTTCTTAGCTGTTTGGTTTCCTTGTTGTTTGAGTGATATAATTTTTCCTCTGTTATTCGTTCCAGGGACAAATGGAAAAGTATTAAAGGAGCATAAAACGTTCAACTTTAAGACATGAATAAATTAGATCACTTTATAGGAAGGATGGTTATTATACCGGAATAAAGAAATTTATCAGAGATGGTCTTTTATTGATTTCGGGCAGTTTTATTGAGAGAAACAAGTAAAAAAAACAAACATCTCAAGGAGGCTTAAAATGCCTATTTATGAATACAAGTGTCGAAAGTGCGAGACAAAATTTGAGCTGCTCCAGAGGTTGGGTGCCACCAACGAAGGAGTGAGCTGTCCAAAATGTGGTGCTTTAAAGCCAGTCAAGCAGTTTTCCGTGTTCACATCTTCAGGTTCAAGCAGTTCTGAATGTGAAAGTGGCGTCTGCCCCACCTGTGAAATTCCCTCGGATTGATAGCTGCTTTATCGCCCGCGGATATAAAACAGCTCATTCCTATGGACATTGCAGTTATCTCAGCCATATGAAAAATAAATTTAAAGAGCAGAAAAAGATGATTGGAGCAGAGAGAAGGGATGAATAGAACGAGGATTATGCCAGCGTGGAGAGGCATTAATAATTTTGAAGAATCAATGGTAAGAAATAATCGAAAAGGAGGGAAAAAATGCAGCATCATGACGTAATTGTGATTGGTGCAGGCCCGGGAGGCCTTACTGCAGGCTTTTATCTAGCTCATTATGGCTTTGATACGATAATTTTTGAAGAAAAAATTGCAGGAGGATATGCGGCTGAAATTCCTTTCCTTGAGAACTATCCTGGTTGTATTGATGGAATTAGCGGGAAAGACTTGGTTGATAGAATGATCGCACAGTGTAAAAAAGCAGGAACAGAAATCCGTCAATTTGAGAGAGTGATTGGATTAGACTTTGAAGCGAAAAAGCATATTGTTAAGACAGAAAAATCTGATCTTTCAGCTGGGGCAATCATTATTGCCTCAGGAAGATATCCTAGAATGCTTGGAATACCTGGTGAAGATCATTTCCACGGTAAAGGCATCAGCCATTGTGCGGTATGCGATGGAGCCTTTTTTAGAGATAAAAAAGTCGTGGTAGTTGGAGAAGATAGACGAGCAGCAGAAGTTGCCATCTTTCTTTCCAAAATAGCATCTCAGGTGAAACTGGTTTGCGGGAAGGAGGAATTGTGCGCAGAGATGATTCTTTTAGAAGATCTTGAAAAACAGAAAGTTGAAATTCTTGGTGATACGGAACTCAAAGAAATCAAAGGAGATATTAAAGTAAGGAGTATTGTTTTATTTAACAATGCAACTGGGGATACGAAAGAAATGGATACGGATGGGATTTTTATCCAATTAGAAGGTGTCCCTAACAGCCAGATAGCAAGAGAATGTGGGATAAAGGTCGATAAAGATGGCTATATTCTTGTCGATGATAGAGGGACAACAAACATTGATTGCGTGTATGCTGTTGGCGATGTAACTGCTTCGCCAACAAAGCTGGTCATTACAGCAACAGCACAAGCTGCTACTGCAGCTCTGGATGTGTTAGAGCACATTAATAGACATCATTAAAACAGGACACAATTTTTTTAAGATTGTCTGAAAAGAAGTGAACACGAAGAAAGAGAAAAGAATCGGTATCTTCATCTGTCATTGTGGGAAAAACATAGCTGGAGGTTTAAATATTGAAGCTTTGGTTGAGAAATCAAAACATATTCAGGGAGTAGTATATGTTGTGGATAATAAATTTGGCTGTTCTGAAGATGGTCAGGTGGCTATCCAAGAGGCTATTCAAGATCAAAAATTGAACAGAGTGATTGTGGCTGCCTGCGATCCCTCCTTACATCTTATGACTTTTCAGCGATGCGGAGAGAAATCTGGAATAGAACCGCAGTTTGTGGATTTAATTGACATCAGAAAGTGGACTATGCATGGAAGCCCGTACAAAGTTGCCCCAGAACAAGCGCTTGAAAAATCAAACAAGCTTATCGAATTAGCCGTAAAAAGAATGAGCTTGAAACGATTGATTCCTTTAGTTGAAGTCAAGGCTGAGCAATCCGTTTTGGTCATAGGAGGAGGAGTGGCTGGTCTTGAAGCAGGATTGGATTTAGCAGATAAAGATTATAAAGTTTATATCGTGGAGAGGCTGCCCACTATTGGGGGAAATATGGCGTTGATTTACAAAGTTTTCCCAACAAATGATTGTGCTCCCTGTATTTTAGCTCCTAAAACAGCATACGCTAATATCCATCCACATATAAACTTGTTAACCAACTCAGAAGTGAAGAGTGTGGAGGGTTATATAGGAAACTTTAATGTCGAGGTCGTCCAGACACCCAGATATATTGAAACAGGAAAGTGTACAGGTTGTGGAGAGTGTGTAGATAAGTGTCCTTGTAGAGTGGTTGATAATGTCTATTCGGCTGGAATGGGAGAACGAAAAGCCATTTATATTCCTTATGATCAGGCAATCCCCAAAAAAGCTGTTATCGATGCCCAAAACTGCCTTTATTTCAGGAAAGGTGTTTGCCGGTTATGCGAAAAGGAATGTCCTACGGATGCTATAGATTTTGAACAGCAATTGAAAACAATCGACATAAAAGTAGGTGCAATCATTGTTGCCACAGGTTTTGATGAATACAATCCATCCTCCAAAAGTGAATATGGATACGGACGATACGGCAATGTTATTACTCAATTTCAATTAGCCAGACTTTTAGACATTGATGGCCCTACAGCAGGTAAGCTTCTAAGACCAACCGACAGGAGAGAGCCAATTAGTGTAGTAATGATTCAATGCGTGGGCTCACGGGACAAAAAAACAAATGATTATTGTTCCAGCATTTGCTGCATGTATGCATTGAAACACGCCCAAATGATCAGAGAGATGATTTTGCCTGATGCTGAAATTTATATTTGTTATATAGATATGCGGACTACAGGTAAAGATTTTGAAGAGTATTACAGAAGGACAAGGGAATTGGGGATCCATTTTATCCGCGGAAGACCAAGCGAGATTATGGAAAAACCAAATACAAAAAATCTTCTTTTAAAAGTGGAAGATCCTGATATCGGTCACCTTTTAGAGATAGAAGCAGACTTAGTTGTTTTATCCTGCGCCACCATCCCATCAGAAGGTGCTGAACAGCTTTCCCAGATCCTGGGAATAAAGCGTGATGAGGGAGGCTTTTTTAAAGAAATGCATCCTAAGCTTCGTCCTGTGGAAACAAATGTCCGGGGGATTTATATATGTGGTGCTGCCCAAGGCCCTAAAGATATTCCTGACTCGATCGTCCAAGCCAAGGCAGCCGCCTCTTTTGCGGATGGTGAACTAAGGAAAGCTAAGATAAAGCTTCCTGAATTTATTGTGAAGACAAGTCAATTAAATCAAGGAGGTTGACAAACTATGGAAGAAGTTTATGTGGAAGAATTCATGTCTCCTGGATGTGTGGGCTGTCCTGCGGTTAAAGAAATGCTCGAAGAATTATCCGGCGAATTTGGAGATAAGTTAATAGTTGAAGAAGTCGATATTACTGTTGAGACAGCAAGAGCAGCCCAATATGGGATATTGTCTGTTCCTGCGGTAGCTGTTAACGGGATCCTTAAATTTATGGGGGTCCCTGGTAAAGAAGAATTAAAGAAAGCGATTTTAGAGGAGCTTGAGAGGTGAAAATAAGATGAAACAGGATGAAAGCAACAGAGGAACAATTCAAGTAGCAGAACTTGATCCGGGTTTTAAATTCGAAATTCTGAAACACGAAGAAGCACAAGGATTAAATGCTTGCTTTGCTTGTGGAACCTGTACTGCTGGATGCCCTGTTCATGAAGTTTTTCCTGAATACAGCCCTAGAAAATTGGCTAAAATGGTGAAACTGGGAATGAGAAAAGAAGTCTTGAGCAACCCATATATTTGGTATTGTGTGACATGTCATAACTGTGAACAGCGATGCCCCCAGAATGTTAAATTCTTTAATATTCTGAATGTGTTGAAAAATATAGCCGCAAAAAAGGGTTATGCCCCTGCTTCGTGGGTAGAACAGACTCAACAGATTATGAAAACAGGCACAATATTCTCCAAAAATGAAGAATTGGACAAAAAGAGAGAGGCACTATTTCTTCCTGCTATAAAAAATGATGGGATAAAAGCTAAAAGATTAATCAAACTAACAGGCATTGATAAGATTAAAGCCCAAATCAAATCCTAGAATGAATCGTTACGCTTTGTTTTTAGGCTGCACAACCCCTGCACAGGTGATTCAATATGAGCTTTCTTCTCGATGGGTGTGTAAAGAGTTAGGGATTGAGTTGGTAGATATGGACGATTTTGTCTGCTGTGGAATCAACCAGGTCAATTTAAATCAAGAAGCCGGAATATTGTTAGCAGCCATGAATTTAGCTTATGCTGAAGCAAGCGGATTAGATATTCTTACGCTCTGTACTGCATGTACCGGACATTTAGCAGAGTCCGTGGAGAGATTAAAGAATCAGGAGACAAGAGACAGAGTAAATAATAAATTAAAAACAATGGGCTTAGAATATAAGGGAAAAGCAAAAGTGAAACATATTTCAAGAGTTTTATACGAGGATATAGGTGTTGATAGAATAAATGAAAGGATAAAAATAGAGCTATCTAACCTACGAGTTGCTCCTCATTATGGCTGTCACTATTTAAAACCAGAGTCTGCGTTTGGCGGATTAGATGATCCGAACAATCCGAAAACCTTACATCAACTTATCTCTGCGACAGGAGCCTTCCCTGTTCAGTATGAGACACTCAATTTATGCTGTGGAGGAAAAAGCTTTCCCGTTTCCAAGGAGGTAGCTTTTTATCTGGTGCAGAAAAAGCTTGATAGTCTAAAGGCCCAAAAAACAGATTGTCTGGCTGTTCAGTGCCAGACCTGTTATCTTATGTATAGCGATCAACAAAAAGAGATAAATAAGCAACTTAAGAAACAATACAATATTCCAATTCTTCTTTATCCTCAGCTTCTTGGATTGGCTTTAGGCGGGGATCCGCAAAATGAACTAGGACTGGATCTAAACACAGTTTCTTTGAATAATCTGTTTGCTAACGCGGGAATAAACAGGAAGATTTAAAGAAATGGATATTCATTATTAAAACATGAAAGGGGAAAATATAAGATGTTAATTGATCCTAAAATGAGGACGCTCTTAGAGAGAAAATATAGTGAGGAATTAATGGAAGATGTGGATATAAAAGTTATCACCCGCGACATCATAATAGGAGGTGAAGATCCTGAGTATGCTCAATTTAGTAAAGAGCTGGTAAAAGAACTCTCTCAAATAAATAAAAAAATAAAAGCAGAATATTTAAGCTTTGGAGATGAAGCAGCAAAAGAATTGGACTTGTCCTTTTCTCCTACTATTGTCATCGGGAAAAACAACGGTTATTCCATTCAATACTGGGGAGTTCCTGCTGGTCAGATAGCAAGTACACTTATAGAGATGATATCTCATATCTCTCAGAGAAAAAGTGGCCTAAATGATTCTTTAAGAGAAAAATTAAAAAGCATAGACAAAAATGTACTGATAGAGACTTATTTCAGCTTTGACTCTCCTGCATCCAGTCAGGCTGTTCTTTTGTGCAACCGCATAGCCATTGAACTGCCTGGCATAATTATAAGTCGAGCTATAGAGGTAGAAGAGGCCATAAAAAAGGCAAAAATTTCTGAAATACCTGCTTTGCCATTTGTTTTAATCAATGACAATCGAGACTCCTTAATATCCGGTCTTATTTCAGAAGAAAAGCTGATCTATCAACTTATCCTTCATGGCTCCTCAAATAAGGAGACCATTCTGGCTCAAATAGAAGAAGAGGAGAAGAAAAAGAAAATGCTTATGGACAGTCCAGATTATCCTGTTATTTTAACCACTTCTAACTTTGAGGAAGCAATCAAGAAATATCCGTTTATAGTCATTGACTGCTGGGCAGAATGGTGTACTCCTTGTCTCATGGTTCATCCGATAATTGAGAATTTGGCTAAAAAATACAAAGGGGAAATAACATTTGCGAAATTGAACATAGACCAAAACAGAGAAATCGCCGAACGCTTTAGTATCATGTCTATTCCAACTTTGCTCGTATTTAAAAACGGACAGAATGTCGACTCTATCATTGGTGCTATGCCTCAAGATGCACTAGAAGAAAAAATTCAGATTTACTTAAAATGAAAAGATAAGAGCTATTAGAATTTATCATTTTAATCCTTAAAAAAAGATTCTTATCAGGAACAAATTTTGCCCTAACCAGATCTTTTATTGGAAAAAATTTTTTATTTATGATATAAATGTATCTCAATATACGAATATAATTAACAACTTATATTTGAATGCCATATAATACAGACTATAAACGAGAAGCCCAGCTATTCAAAGCCTTATCTCATCCCACACGCCTTCTTATTGTGAAAAAATTGCTAGAAGAAGAAAAATGTGTAAACGATATCCAAGAGCTCATAAATGTAAGCCAGCCGAATATTTCTCAACATTTAAACATATTGCGATTTTCAGGGATAGTTGATTTCCGTCAAGAGGGCAATCTGCGGTGTTATTTTCTAAAAGACCCTCAGAAAATAAAAAAATTAACTTCAGCTCTAGAATAAATTAAATCTGACAGGAAAGAAGATTATCTCTTACTCAATGAGCAAAAAAGGGAAATTCCCAAAGATATTAAGTTGGAGGAGTCCATGAAAGAGAAAAAGAGCATAATGGATAGAATTGCTGAGTCAAACAAGTCTGTTACCACTGGAATCGATGAAAAAGACATTAAGCATTGGGTGAAAATTCATGTCATGGGAAAGGCATACAAAGTTCCTGCTGGACTGACGATTATGCAGGCTATGGAATTTGCAGGATACAGGTTTATTAGATCGGCAGGATGCAGGGCTGGGTTTTGTGGAGCCTGTGCCACAATATACAGAAAAGCAGGAGAATATAAGCTTCACGCAGTAATGGCCTGTCAAACGAGAGTTGAAGACGGAATGTTCTTGGTTCAGATTCCCTTTGCCCCTGCGGATAAAGCTATCTATGACATAAATCAGCAAAAATATCATGTGGGCACTTTATTAAAATATTATCCAGAACTCGCCCGTTGTGTGTCCTGCAACACATGTACAAAATCATGCCCCCAAGATCTTGAAGTCATGGATTACATTCAAGATGCTATCAAGGGTGATTTTAAGGCAGTTGCCCAAGAATCCTTTGACTGCATCCAGTGCGGGCTTTGTGCTGTAAGATGTCCTGCAGAAATTGTGCAGTACCACATAGCTCAGCTAGCCAGAAGAATGTTTGGGCGATACGGATGCCAAGAGCCTGAACACTTAAACACTCGGCTAAAAGAGATAGAAAAAGGCAAATATGACGATGCCTGGGATAAGTTTCTTAAGGCCAATATCAAAGAACTTGAAAAAATGTATGCGGCAAGAGAAAGGGAACCAGACTGATAAAGGAGGAGAAAAGTGTCTGAAGTAAAATATATAAAAGGTTATCCAGAATATATGCGGGAGCTCATAGATGTAGTGAATAAAACAAGGATAAAGAGAAAAGACTATAGCCCACCCGCCATGAGCAAAGAAGAAAGACAAGACGTTCTCAAGCTTCATCCGGATTATGCGCCGGGAGGGAAAAGAAAAATATCCATTGGTCAGAATAAGGGCGATATAGGGCCTAACGAAGTTGTAGACCTTCTCGAAGCGTATCCTCTCGTTGAAGATGAAGAAATAGATCTTTCTGCAGTTGATTATGATGCAGAAATTCTGATCATTGGAGGTGGGCTGGCGGGGACTTCAGCAGCCATCTGGGCAAATAATCAAGGTGTTCCAGCTGAAAAAATTCTTCTCGTAAACAAACTTAGGCATGGTGATGCCAACTCAATAATGGCTGAGGGAGGAACTCAAGCAGCCGATCGTCCAAACGATTCGCCACTCATACATTATTTAGATGCTATGGGTGGTGGACATTTTGCCAATAAACCAGAGGTTCTTAAAGCATTGGTAGAGGATGCTCCTTATATCATGCATTGGCTTTTAGATTTAGGAGCAATGATTGATAGAGAAGAAAATGGAGAGTTTACAGAGAAGTGGGGAGGCGGCACTTGCAGAAGGAGAATGCACGCCTGCCGTGATTATACAGGGCTTGAGGAGTTTAGAGTCATCAGGGACGAATTTAGAAACAGAAAGATTCCTAGCCTAGAGTTTTTTCCAGCCATTGAGCTCCTCACCGATGGTGAAGGAAGAGTCACAGGAGCAGTTTTGTGTAACCTTGAGACAAGCGAATATGAGATTGTTAAAGCCAAAGCCACTATTCTGGCAACAGGTGGATTCGGAAGATTGCATATAAGGGGTTTCCCCACCACAAACCATTATGGAGCAACCTGTGACGGGGTTGTACTTGCGTACAGAGCTGGGGCCAAATTGAAGGATGCGGATACTGTTCAGTATCATCCTACTGGGGCTGCATTCCCACCCCAAATTATTGGTCTCCTTCTCACTGAAAAGCTCAGAAGCATGGGAGCCCAACCTGTCAACAAAGATGGAGAAGCCTTTGTTTTTCCTCTCGAGCCAAGAGATGTTGAGGCTGCTTCATTTATAAGAGAGTGTTATGTAAGAAACAAAGGAGTTCCAACTCCTACAGGTATGATAGGCATATGGCTCGATACCCCACTTATTGAAATGAAAAATGGAGAAGGAACTATTGAAAAAGCTTTTCCTGGAATGAAAAGAATGTTCGAGAGATTTGATATCGATATGCGAAAAGATCCGGTTCTGGTGTTTCCCACTCTTCATTATCAAAATGGAGGAGTCGAAACAGATCCTGAAGGAAGATCAACTGTAGAAGGGCTCTTTGTTGCGGGCGAAATATCTGGTGGAGTCCATGGAAAGAACAGGCTTATGGGTAATTCAACCCTAGATTGCATGGTTTTTGGAAGGATATCTGGTATCTATGCTGCCGAATATGTGAAAAAAGCAAAAAGAAAGGGAAAATCATCTCTGGAGCATGTAAAAAAATATGCAAATATGCTTCAAGAAGCTGGAATAAAGCCCGAAAGAAAGGCTCCTATACTTTTGCCAGATTACAGAGGTAAAGCAGCACTTGCTAGGATGATTGATGTATTTTAGTAGTATTCTTCTTCCTTTTACCACTCCTCTGTTCTATGCTTCAGGCCTGCTCTTGCTTGGTGCCTTTGAAATAGACATGCTAGTCATACCCTTTGCTTCCTGTATTGCCACAATAAGTCACAGGAAGAACATGGGCTGGAGTGTCGCTTCCTATGTTGTTATAGGCGGAATTTTAGGTTCAGGTTTTCTTAATCAGAAAGGATCATTAAACTCAAGGGAATAATCCGGAGACTTGTTGGAGGAGCAAATGTGGTTTAGGAAAACTAGAAGGATGCTTCAACTTTGGCATGCTTATCGGAACAAATATTTCCGATTGAAACATCAATTTTACCCAAATCCTAATTATTGCACCTTACGTGCTACAGGACAAGTAACACGAGAAATGATATCGACTTTTACACATCCAGAAAAAAAAACACTGATGATTAATGATTTATTCAGGATCAAGGGTATAAAAAGAATAATTCCCGAACCTTATGAAGTAAAAATTGAAAAGGAAGATTATTTCGACTGGCAAGAGATTTTGCCAGAAGCTGAAAAGATGATTATTAAGCATCTTTTGAAAAAATAAGAACTCGAAAAGACGAGAGTAGCCATTCAGTAAACAAGGAGTAAGTTATTTTTTTACAGGGGATGAAGGACAAAAAGAGTGCCGGGGGCCGGACTCGAACCGGTACGTAGCTACAACCTACGAAGGATTTTAAGTCCCTTGCGTCTACCAATATCAAATAAAGTACTAAAAGTGTTGTGTGCCTTAATCATTAAGACAATCTATGAATCTACTTTAAAAGATTATCGCCTGGGCTGAATTTACTGTGCTGTGATTGGATGTCCTTGAACGTGATATTCACATAATTCCTGACCATATCAAGGGTTCTGTGTCCAAGAATTTTTTGAAGACTAAAGATGTCTCCTCCGTTCATAAGCCAGCTTTTGGCAAATGTGTGACGAAATGTATGAGCTGAAAGTCTTACATTTTCTACTTTTGCTTTATTGCCGATTCTCTCAATTATTTTATTCGTCATTCTTCGGGTTAAGGGCTCCCCGAACTTCGTGAGAAAAAGTACCCCTCCTTTTCCGAATAATTTGTTCCTCTTATTCAAATACTTAACTAAACCAATGAGCGATCGATCTCCAAAAGGAACGACTCTCCCCTTTCCCCCATTTCCTCTTACTGTCAGGATTATCTCACCGAGCTGAATATCATCCAGATTGAGATTTAATAATTCTGATATCTTGCATTCTGTATCATAGAGCAGAGTAATCAAAGTGTAGTTTCTGATTCCAGGAAAATCCACCTGATGCTTTGTGACTTCAAGCATAGCCATGATTTGACTATTAGAGAACGTAGCAATAGCAGTTTGGTCGGTTTTGATCCTTGAAATCCTCTTCGAAGGATTCTCACAAATCACTCCTTCCTCTACTAGGAACTTGAATAAGATCTTTAGTACTTTGATATGGTGATTTAATCCTCCCGCTGAATGATTCCTTTTGAGTCTTGAAACATACTCCCTCAAAATCGAGTGGTCAATCCGCTCCAGAGACACATCCGGATATTGTGACTCCATAAACTCCATGAACTTGTTGAGATGTTGGCTGTAAAAGGTGATAGTGTTTGGGCTTAGGTTTCTTAGCCTTCTGGTAGGCAAAAAGGCAGAAACCATCCCTTTCAATGTAGTGGTCATAAATGCCTCCTATATGGGGGGCTAATGAACGGGTTATGGGCCCTTTAGGAGTGGATTTTTGCGTAAGTGTTTGAAAAAAAATTGGTAATGGGGGCTGGATTTGAACCAGCGACCTCCGGG
>Ga0209427_10002189_pt1 | contig 22942 bp, 18 predicted proteins | sample DeeMarSWOR136_30_FD_187465 | JGI IMG/M metagenome (GOLD analysis project Ga0209427, IMG submission 187465) | Marine sediment microbial communities from White Oak River estuary, North Carolina - WOR-1-36_30 (SPAdes) (version 2) | ecosystem: Environmental > Aquatic > Marine > Intertidal zone >...
AATGCCGCCTTGTCTGATGCGCCAGTTCTTATTCTTGGGGAAAGTGGCACGGGAAAAGACCTGGTGGCTAAAGCCATTCACACGATAAGTCAGCGCAGACGGAAACCGTTTGTTAAGGTCAGTTGTGCAGCCTTAACAGAATCTCTCCTGGAGAGCGAGCTTTTTGGGCATGTTAAAGGAGCTTATACAGGAGCCTATCGGAGCAGGAAAGGACGGTTTCAGGCGGCTGCAGATGGGAGTATTTTTCTAGACGAAATTGGCGATCTTCCACTGTCAACGCAAGTCAAGTTGCTTCGCGTTCTTGAGGAAGGCGTTGTTGAACGCGTCGGAGACAACACGCCAATCCATGTTGATGTTCGCGTTATCTCGGCAACAAATAAGAACCTGAAAGAGCTTATTAATCAGGGCGCCTTTAGGGATGATCTGTTCTACAGGGTCAATGTTATACCGATTATTTTGCCACCTCTTAGGGAAAGGCCGGAAGATATACCGCTTCTAGCGGAATCTTTTTTCCGAAAAATTAGGTTAAAAACCGAAAGCAAGGCAGAGGGAATAAGTAATGAAGTGATGCGTATCTTCATGGAATATCCCTGGCCCGGAAATGTGAGGGAATTGAAAAGCGCTTTCGAATATGCCCTTGTCTGCTGTGGGGAATCGTTAATTCGACTGCATCACTTACCGCCTAGGTTTCACCAGGCGAAAAAAGTTGGAGGTACGGTCAAGAAGGCTTCCATCAGTCGAGAAGAGATTAAAAGACGAGAGCTTATCAATGCCCTTGAGCTGGCAGGGGGTAACAGGTCAGAAGCTGCCAGAATACTGGGAGTTTCCCGTGTAACCGTCTGGAATCGGATGAGGCGGTTAGGAGTCAATATCAACAAACACGTGCATGGTTAATCCTTGTTGCTCCAGCGTACTTTTGTAGCCGTTCTCACCCCACAAGTTTTAATTGAGCTAGTTGAAAGGTAACTGAAGTAACGCTTTTTCTTTCCTTTCGAAGTACAGATGCAAGTTTATCAATGCCCTATGGGGAAAACAGACTGGGGTGTCAAGAAAATGGGATTTCCATCCATAGAGGTTGTATTACCCCGGTGAGCGCGAGCTTTTGAAGCATGCCGAAATCAGGGAAGCTCCGGTCTTCAACATGTTGGAGTTGGTCCCCGGAGTCAAAAATTGGAGATTCCTAATAAGTGTTTTATCCGTCGTCCCGCGATGGATATTCACGAGATTATAGTTTTGCGGTCTTTCTTGTCAAGGCTTTCAAGATGGAGTCCTGATGGGTGACTCGTGCGGATCAGCGTCTGCGCGTGGACGTAGGCAGGGCTGACCGGGAACCAACGAGACAGAAGAAGCGGGCGAGGACCGGGTGGATGGAAATGACATCGTACTGGTGCAGGCGTTGGGGTTAAAGGCGTGATCCTTACTTATCCTGGGAGCCGAAGGCAGTAACGACCTGGCCGAGTTCTTGTTTCAGAACTTGGGCCACTTGATCCATTGCCCGCTTCCGAGCGACTTCCTTTTGTTGCGATGAAGCCTTAACGTTCCAGCGGTGGGAGCCTAACACCTTATTATCCGACTTTTGCCGCAAGACAATTTCAAGAGTTCCCCGAACCCAGTGCCACCCTTGTTTGTCGGCAAGCTCGCTGACATTTAAGCCGGCATCCATAATGTAGTCGGCGTCATCCTCGCCGGATTCGTGAAGGAAACCAGCGTTTGCCAAGGCACCTGATACAACCGGTTCCAATCCGCCAAAGGGATCATTAACGAGACGCGTGGCGATACGCAACCTTTTGAGCAATGCTTCATAGTCGGCTGCAAGGCGGGCTGTTTCATACATTGGAGCCGACCCCATACCCGTTCGATCAACGATGTTCAAGTAGCGCTGGTACTGCCCCCTTTCCAATTGGGCAGCCAGGGCATGCCGGGCGGCACCGATCTTGATAAACAGATTTTTGCCGCTCCGAGCCTGCTCGACATAGCTGCGGGTGGCAGAGTCAAGCTGAGCAATGGTTTGGCGGAGACTGTTTCCAATCTGCAAGCGGTCCAGCACGGCAAGCGCGTGGTGGGTCTTACTTTCTGGGTCCTGCCATACCTCGCCGATGCGTACTCCTTCAATGATCTGGTCGGTACGAGTCACAATACTACGAGAGATTTCCAATTCCAACTGATTCTGAGAAGGGGGGGCACCAGCAGAACTTGCGTAAGCAAGCATATCTTTCGTGTGTTCGGAAATGCTGACCTGAAAAATTTTTGCTAGATCCGCTCGCGCGCGGTCGCGTGCCACAGCCGATAAATCTGCCTGGCCGCGACCGATCAAGTAGCGCGATGGGTCATATTTGCGGCTATTTCCGCTGATCCAATCGGGTTGTTTGGCAACTCCGGCACATCCGGCCAGGGTCAACATAGACAGTAATAAAATCCAGTTGCATATAGCTTTCATAATTAATCCCCCAAAATGCTGGCACTTGATAGCCAATAATAGGAAAGATACGTTTTTTTCCGACAGGCCAGCCGCACACTATCAAAGACATCCGAATGGATAACCTCTCCGGACTTATTGAGCAGTTCTATCTGGACCTTGTAAGAACCGGGGGGCAGAACGACACGGGTCATCTGAATCTCGCCGGGCAATGTCAACCAGCTGCGAGTATCCGCCCGTTCCACAAGCGCGGTGGTTACATTAAATAATATAGAGGCAATTGCCTCTGTCCCACTTTGCTTGCTACCTTTACGCGCATTCTTCTTTTTGAAACCTTGTTGGGCGGCAAACCGCCACGCAGCCCTTGCCAAAGCACGTGCCTTTATGGCCGGCAAATGTGCCTCCAGGCCCTTGATTGCAATTGCGCTGATGTCTTCCATCGTCTCACCACAAAACCGTTTGTCTCCCACGACTAAGCATGCCCTTTGTGCGCTTACTGGACGCTTCTCATAACAAGGCAAGGCCACCTGAAGAAGGTGCCCGGATGAAGGGTCCAAAAGGCGTATAACCTTTTCCCGTTTGATAGGCGCTAAGCCATTGTGAAACAATAAGACGAGTTCGCCATTCTCATGTAATGCAGACGGGCTTAGCCACGTCTTAATTTCAAATGCCTTTTTGTAGCGTTCATGTTCTTGGCGTAGCCCCATCTTTTCGGAGCATCGCAGTAAGTCAACCTTTAAGAATGACGGAATGTCAACAGCATAGTGTTCGCCATGGCGTTGGTAGGCCTCATAGGCCTTCCGGTAGGCAATCATTGCGTTGCTCCATTCACCCAGCTCCTCGTATATGAGTCCGGTTAGGTATCGGCCAAAGGGGTCAACGCTTAGAAAGCTGTCGGGATCATCTCCCGCCAGTTCTTGTAATCGGACGTCCACCTGCAATGCTTCTACCCGAGCGGCGTCCAAATCGCCCATGTCCAGATAGTTTAAGGCCTCATAAACATGTACGAGAACTTGCTCGAACGCAGCTCCCTCATAACTCCGCGTGGCATCATTTATGACAAAGGATGAAGCCTTTTCCGTAACGCTGGCGGCAGAGAGATACTGGATGAGATTTTTGGCCTTCTCAAATTCCGCGTTGCTTCCGGCATAGTCATTTGTTAAGCGTAACAACATTGCCTTATTCAGCAGATAGAGAAGTTTGTCCCTGTCTGGATGAGACTGTTTTTCCAGAATCTCAAGCGCTTGAGCCGGCTTTTGCTGGGCAAGCTTTTCTTCCATCCGCCGAAACGACTTGGAATAGGTAGAGCAGCTGTTACTCGTTAGAATAACAAGAAGGCCCAAAAGTGACCCAGCCCATTGCACACGCGTTCCACTTGGTAACATTGTCCAGCAAAGTATCAGGAACGCAGCTTGCTGCGCTTGACCAGCTTTTTGATCTTTTTCTGTCCCACCCAGACTTTTCTGTTATCAGCCATACTGATCAAGGTAAGATCAACCTGGTAATAGCGCACCTGTGTCTTGCCAGAGGCATCGATGATGGTGTTGATCGTACCCTTAAGCATGAAATCAGCACCAATTTCCTGTCCCATGGCCTTGCGCGTATCCTCTCTGGCGTGGATATCCTGGTCTTTGCGTTCCCCGCGAATCTCGCCACGCTCTTGGCTGGATGCGACAAACTCGACACGGCCGGAGTTTATTATCGCACGTTCGATATCGCCAATAAATGTATTGACGTTGATGTGCTCGTGGCTCAGGTTGCGTATGTTACCCACAATTACAGCCGGGACACTACTTCGATTGCTGGTAAAGTTAGGCAGCCAAGCTTGTTCCAGCATATCTTGAATCATCTCTTCCGAAACCAGCCGGGAATCGGTGTCATTCCAGGCGCCGCTTAAGTCTTTTATTTCATCCACTGAGATGCGTTGTACCTTGGTGGTACAGCCCAAGGGCAGTGAGACAGATAAGACGACTAGAAACAGGATACCTTTTGTGCTTAAACATAAATTTTTTAACGATGACATTACCTTGACTCCTTTACCATTTTATCGAATACGTTGTCGGCATTGGAATGGATGTGTTGCCTAAGATCTGCGCTCATCTCCTCGGCGGCACCGAGTGTTTTCTTCGTTTGGTTTAGATCGAGTTCTGCCAAGGCATAGATAATTCCGCTGCTCTTGTCTTTCCAATGGGCAATGATCTTCGCACCGCTAAGGTTTAGCTTTGTGAAATCTTGGATCTGACGGGCAATTGAGTTTTCGCTGAAACTGTTATCGTCAGATCTGGCTGCGGAGCTGTAGTCCCTGCTGACAATGTCCATGTAAGAAGAAAAAATGCGTGCCACAGACGCACGGGCACGAGTTTCAGCAGTAGACTTCTGAAGAGACTCATCACCCATAACCGGAGCTTGACCGACGCCGTGAAACAATCGCCCTCCTCGGTCATCCAAGAATTGAATGCCTTTGTTTACCCAGTCTGGGGCGCCCTTGATGCCAAGGTTGCTTTCCACAATGGTCTTTTTAGCGGAACACGCAGCGAGTAACAACATTAAGCCAATCGCCACGCCCAACATCGACAGATTGCGTTGATTCCTCATGTGCGATACCTCCCTCAGATCATATGTCGGTAGTGTCTATTCCGGGGCTATTAGCGATCAACATAATGGATTGATTTAATGCCTTTTTTTGCTAAAAGCCCCGCGTTGACCAATCAACGGCGGAAATGACAGCTTCCAAAACGACTGCCGCTCCACCTTTTTGACAAGAAACATGACAGAAGACGCGTTGTGTGTCAAGCCCGGGTGCAATTAAAAGTGGGGAGAAATCGGGGTCAAACCTTGACAGGCCGTCGCCCAAATCACCCCAGAGAAGATGTTGCTAGTTTCTTGCGACTGGCACAAGCCATCAGGGAACTCTTTTTTGAGGTCAGGTCAAATCTCATCCTGCTTCAAAAAAGATTCCCCTGACGGCTCCTCAGAACTTAATTGCGAAGCTGTTTGGGCAACAGCCTGTGTAGGTCTGACACCTTGCTTTTGCTTAAAATTCCGATTTCCCCACTTGTTTACGCATCAGGGTTCGAGGATCCCCTCCCATCCTTTAAGCCAGCAACGCCAGCGAGACCTATCGATGTCACATGGTACGGCTCGCTCCGACTTAGAATCTGCCTGACGCCCGGCAGCGGCCGGCACGTGACCATGAACTGAAAGGCAAACATCGTCGGCCAGAGATGGGCCAGGGCGGCGCTGATAGCCTGAAGAGCATGCGCGAGCCACCCTTCCATCACTGCTTCGAATGGCACGGCTACCGGGCGTATTGCCGTCACCAGATAGCCACATTCTTCAAGAGTCTTCCGCAGTGAGCGCCGGGTAAACAGGCGCTTGTGCATGATATCGAGAATGCCGCGCTCGGCGTATGTGAACCGGCCCAACATCAGGTTAAGCCGGATTGCCGCAAACGCTACGTTCGCCGTCGAGATCAACATCAGCGGCGCCTCCTTACCTGTTATCTTGCTCCGGTTACGTAGGGAAAGCAAGAATTGCTCTGGGTTCTCCAGGTGTTCAATCATATCCAGGAGTAGGACCACATCGAATTCGAAGATATCCACGGGAAGCGGTTCTTTTTCCAGATCGACAAGGTGGAACTCTGTCATCGTGCCTTCAGGCGATTTACGCACGTCGACGCCGGTGACGCGTGCGCCCTTCTCCTCGCAACGTCGGGCCACGAAGCCTGCACCGCACCCGATGTCCAGGATTCTTTCGGGCCTCGCCTGCTCTATGATTCTCAGCGCCATCGTGTGCGACGTGTAGGGCATCTTTGTCTTGTCGATATAGTGAGTTGGTCTCAAATGCCTGTATTTCAACGAGCACAGGATCCCCATTTGGTGCAACTTGAATTGGATCGTTGAGAAGACGACATCCTTGACATACCTCAGTCCCCGCACATGGCAAACCTCGTCGCCGTGGTGCGTCGGGATGGGAAACACGACGATCTTCGCATTAACATACGCCGCTTGAAGCAGAATCTGCGTGTCGAAATGAAAGTCATTGGTGTTCGTCTCAAAGGGCACCTGCCGAAGAAACGAAGTTGCGTACCCCCGGTATCCGGTGTGGTATTCGGAAAGGCCAAGCCCCGTCAATCGATTCTGGAACCAAGTCAGAAGGCGATTGCCCAATAGTTTATGCAACGGCATACCACCTTTGCGTACGGAGCGGCTATTCAGCATCCGGGAACCGAGAACCACATCCGCCTGCGATTCCCGCCACGTTTCGATGAATCGAGGAAGCAACTCCGGGGCGTATTGGCCGTCACCGTGCAGTAAAATGACGAAGTCATACCCGCCATCTATCGCCATGCGGTAGCCCAGCTTCTGATTGCCGCCATAGCCCTGGTTGATGGGATTCCGCAGCACGGTGACGTTTCGAGCGTCGTGCTCCCGTATCCACTCTGTTAGTACGGACGGGCCTGCATCTCTCGATGCATCATCTATGCACAGAAAATGAACTGCATCGTTGTTGAACAATTCGGTCGGGATCCGGTCGAAAACTGAGCGGATATGCCGTTCAGAATCGAAGGCTACCACGAATACCAGTATGCCTCCCGACTTGCTGCTATCTTCCGATGTCATACCGATGCCTGATCCACTTCCGCCCGGATGGGCTCCATATCAAGGCGAATGGGGTTGGCGCCTTTCCATCAGCGCAATGCCAAAATTATCGCTCTGCATCGGCTGAGCGCCGATGGCTCGGCCCACTTGCCGGTAATGCGTCTGGATCCACTCCCACAAATCCAGCGCGAAGTCCCGGCCGAAGAAGCGCACGCCATATTCCCTCGTGTCCGCGTGTACAATTGCGGCGTAATCGGGCGGTGACTTTTCCAGCGCCTCGATAATGTTCCCTTCGCCGAAGATTACCACTTGGTGGGGGTTGAAATTCCCGTAAGGGATCGGGTTGCGCCGACGGGTTAAGAAGTTGAGCATCTCGCAGTCGATGAAGGTTGTCAGCGTCTGGTCGGGGCCCATGTAGGCATTGATCCCCTCGATTGCCTTATTGAGAAGAAAGCCGCGCCAATCGGCACGGAAAGCATCAGGCCCCTCACCCACAGTGTGCTTCTTTATGCTTACGAAATTGTTGACGACTACTAGGTGACCGATCAAGATGCCGATCCAGAGGGCCATAACCGAGATCGCAAAGGTCTGCCCATGGCCCTTCCAACGGTCTATTATACGGGGCAGCCAATTTACGAGAGCCACGAACAGCAGGATAGTTCCCATCATCGCTTGGCCGAAGCCATAATGCCATACATGCACGTTCAGGATCATTTTCAGCAACATCAGCCCGCCGAAGCAGATCATCATCAACCACATCAATTGACGTCTGGCCACTTCACGCTCCTTGCGCCGCCCGAAAAATTCGATCAGACCGGCGATGAAAAGCAGAAACATCAGAAGAGGTAGAGGACGCAGCCAGTCTTCCCAGGGGAAGTACCGCCGGGCTAACAAGAAGCCAAGGCCGTATGATACCCCCACTATCGTAGCCCCTATCAACCGAACCCTATCCGATGCCCGAAGGCGGAGCGCCACCAGCGCCGCGGGAGCAAGAGCTATCACGTAGTAAGCGGTCACGGACAGCAATCTGATAGCGTTGCCGACAGTGTCATAGGTACCGGACACATTGCGAAAGAAGGGTATGTCGATGCCGCGCATATCAAAAAGATGAGCACAGCTGCCCAGAACACCGTGAACCGCTTCACCCGGCGGCATGGCCAGCGAGAGCAGCATTGCACAGGTTACAGCCGGTATAAATGCGCAACCGACCCAGACCCCCAATGGCCGCGCTGCTGCACGCCCACCTATGCCACCCGCCCAGACGGCCAGAACCATCCCTACAGCCGACGCGACTGATCCCGCAAGAAACACGTCCACCTTGGTCAGAAATACAAAGCCCACGCTCAGGCCCGATGCCGCAGCGCTCCACAACGCGCCGGACCGGATATAGCGCCCGACGAAGTAGATCGCCAGCAGCGACAGGGCTATGCCGTGCGTTATCTCGTGAGAATAGGGACACACCCAGTTGTAATTACCGATAGGTACGAAATGCCCGAACGCAAAGAGTACTACGAACGTGATGCAGCCAATCGTCGCCGCAATGCGGTCGGCCACCTCCTTGATCAACAGGTACAGCAACCAGAGCACACCCACAAGAACAATTAGATTCAAACGGACCACCGACATTAGGCTCACACCGCTGATAGCGAAGCAAATGGCGTTCAGATACGGCGAAAACGGCCCGTTGTGGTAGGCAATCTGGGTGTAAAGCGTCTGCCCATTGAGGATGCGCCAGGGCACATACAACTCGCGGCCGAAATCCACGATCGGGTCAGGCCATGTCAACCACGTCAGCCGCAACATAAACAGTGCAACCGACAAGATAAGGACCAGGCCGGCCCACCTATAGAGACCCCTCCACCGGACAGCAGCGTTTACAGGCAAAGAATCTGAACTTTTTGCTTTTTCGGTGGTGGCGTGCCTGTCTGGATGATGAGCCGATCTTAGAAGGGATTTGCTTTTTCGGTTTGCGAAGCTTTTTCCCGCTTCTTGTTCATTCTCCATTCACTGATTCCCCATAGATCTTATCTCCGCCGCCAAAAACCGAAGTCTTATCATTCTATCGTTTCATTTCATTCTCTGACAGTCAACTGCAAAGCTTCTCAGACATCAACTTGTTGACGCACTGAGGCTCTCGTCCTATACTCCCTGAGTCAAAAAGCGAGTTTCTGTCAATCATCCATCCTTCCCACCCCTGTGAAGCGGAGGAGTTGGGATCTCCCCGGAAATAGCATGAATAGACCCCCCCTGGGAGACCTCCAATAGCCGTCATCTACTCAGATAGAAAGTCCTAAGTCAACTCAGTCAACAACTTCTCCCTTTTTACCTTTTGATACACAAGACCTTATTTCCCATATTTGCCCCACCTAAAATCGGGTTCTTATCAACCCCATAGTTGAATAAATGGCGAAGGAGATCTGCCATTTTGCGTTTTCAGAAGCGGCAGTCGCTCCGGATCCCTCTGGTGTTCTGGAATACACCATTGGTGAAATCCAGAAATCATGTAGCAAGATGGGCTGCCTGCATCACTTCTCAGTGTCTGATGACTAGGCTGGTTAACTCGTTTTGCAACAACGGGGTAAATATCAATGATCGTACACTACGTTTCCATTTCGGATCGTTGCATGCCGTGAGAGCTTGTGAATCATTGTCTTTTGTTCGTCTATGATGTGAAGTACCTGAATGCTATTACTCACGAGGTGATCCGACAACAGCCATCGGTGACAGCGAAACGGTAGTGTCTCCGCGCACATAACAGCAGTCTTTCCCTCGCGTCCTAAGCAGAGGAGTCTCTCGACCCCTTCTTTGAATGCATCGGTAAACATATGGTCAGCATAATTTCGAAACCCCTGGCTCCTTAGAGCCACATGGGGAGATGCAGACCCGAGCCCCTTTTTCCTGAATCCGCCCAATTCCTTGAGCCATACATATAAAATGTGTGCTTCTGCCAATTCCTTCTCAAGGGTCTGATCATTGAACTGGGGATTTCTCTTAGAGTGCGGATAGGATCGGATATCGGCAACACACGTTATCTCGTGGGCATGAAGTATAGAGAGTAACTCCCTAAGGGTTTTGTTGCCGTGACCGATGGAATAAATCTTGAAAGCCATCCGCTTTTGCTTCCATGCTGCAAGACCTGCACACAACTCGCGCGTTACTACTCTAATAAAAAATTCAATACATAATGTGGCATATGCCAAGGGAGACAAGAATCCCGGTTGCATCCGCTAGCAGGGCTGCCGCTACCGCATGTCGGGGGCGAAACACGCCGATGGCGCCGAAATAGACGGCCAAGACGTAGAACGTGGTCTCGGTGGATCCCTGCATCGTGGAGACTAGAAAGGAGGAAAAACTGTTCGGATCGCGGCTGACCACCTCGCTCATCACTCCAAATGCCCCGGAACCGGAAAGGGGTCGCATCAAGGCCATGGGAAGGGCATCCGCGGGCATGCCGATTATTGAGGTGATCGGACGGAGCGCTGATACCATAAGGTCAAAAGCACCAGAGGCCCGGAACATCCCGATGGCAACTAAGATCATTACAAGAAAAGGGATGATCTTGATCGCTACCCGGAATCCTTCCTTTGCACCTGTTGTGGCCGCCTCGTAGACCTTAACGCCTCGCAGATACCCGAACAAGAGGAGCCCGCACATAATGGCAGGGACCAGCCAGTAAGAGATAATTTCTTTTCCAAGCGCGGCACTGTCGGTGCTGATGATCACACGATAGATCAGACCCCCTGCAAAGGCGAGGATCATGATGAGAGCCGCCCATCTGCCGATCCGCCCAGGCGGATGAAGCTCTTCTTTACTCCCCTCCCCTTCAATGTCTACTGTTGCTGAATCTTGTTCCGTCTTTCGTGGATTTGCCGATACTGTCTCCACCCTGGGTTCTTGGCCCCTGAAATAAACAAAGGTCTTGGAAGCGGCAATTGCCACGGCCGTTGAACAGATCGTCGCCACAAGGGTCGTGATAAGGATGGCGGCCGGCTCTGCTGCGCCCGCAGATGCACGCACGCCTATTACGCCCAGCGGAAGGAGAGTCACGCTCGATGTGTTGATGGCCAAGAAAAGGCACATGGCATCGGTCGCTTCCCCCTTGTTCGGATTCAGACGGTCAAGTTCCATCATTGCCTTGATCCCCATCGGTGTGGCAGCGTTTCCAAGTCCCAAGGCATTGGCCGCCATATTCATAATCATGGCGGACATTGCCGGATGCTCGGCCGGGACATTGGGAAACAAACGGACCATGACGGGGCGGATGGAACGGGCGATAAGGCGCATCAGGCCTCCTGCCTCAGCCACCTTCATAAGACCGAGCCACAGTGCCATGACCCCGATTAATCCGATTGCCAAGTTGACGGAACTCTTTGCGCATTCGAACGAAGCATCGAGCATCTGCTCCATTCGCCCATTATAGGTAGCGACTACCGTGGCCAAGAGGATCATGAAAAGCCATATGAGATTGATAGCTGCCGGACGACTCTTCATAGGATCAATACTCGTAATCAACGACATGTTCGGGAAAAAAGAACATACGTTCTATCTGTTAAAAAAAATTAGGAGGGAGAAGGCCCCACGATCACGTTGAGGTGTTTTGGCACTACCTCCAGACGAAATGGGGTAGTGGTCATGAAATTTCCGTCGGCATACAGGTCCATAGGGCGCAAGGATTGTACATACACGGCTTTGGATCGATGCAGCGTGACTTCCTTGTTGTTTACATGAATCCCTTTGTAAACAGAGGGAAAAATGGAAAGAATTTTCCATCTTGGCATCCTTCTAACAACACAGATATCCAGCAAGGCGTCATCAAATACGGCCCGAGGCGTAATCAGCATGCCCCGAGCATATGATCTGATATTGCCAAAGGCCACAAGGAAAATATCTCCAAAATACCTATGCCCATCAAATCTAAGTTCTACGGGCTTTGACTTATATGAAACGAACTTGAATATGCCGCCCAGGACATGTAATAAAAACGGGTTCGACTTCTCTTTTCTTCTTCTGCTGGCAAATGCAGCTACCTCAGCATCAAAGCCAACGCATCCTATACCCCCAAAGAACCTGTCATCATTGACTTTGACCAAATCTATCTTTTTGATTCGTCTTTCTTTGATGATCGTGCAAGCGATGTCTATATCTTTGCTTATCCCCATGTTGACCGCGAAATCGTTAGCAGTCCCCATAGGCACAAGCCCCAGAGCAGTCCTGGTTCCGGCTATCCCATTGATAACCTCATTTACGGTCCCGTCACCTCCGCAGGCAACAACTGTTTCATATCCACGTGCGGCAACTTCGCTTGCGATCTCAGTGATTTCCCCGGCATATCGGCTCACTGTCACATCACATACGACTCCTGCTTCACGCAATCTATGCGCCACTGCTCGATATGACTTTCTATATTTGCCCCTACCTGCAGCCGGGTTCAAAAATAGCTTTGCACGTATTCTTTTTTTCAACCCACGATCTTTTTGATTTTGTCAGCCTTGTCTTTGATTTTCCTAGCCTGTCGTACACCGGGCACCTGGTCAATGACTTTATCGGCGAGCTTGTCTTGAACCGAATTGACCAGCTTGTCTTCAATGGATTTCTTCTTTGATGCCGAGTCTTCAGCCGCTTTCTTTTTTTCTGATTCCTTGTTCCCGCTCATCTCCTTTTTGATGTTGCGGATCTCCTTGACCGTCTTGCCGAGTCCTGTTCCTATGCCCGGAAGACGTTTAGCCCCAAAAAAGAGGAGGATGATCAGGGCAATGATGAGCAGTTCTGGTATGCCTAGTCCGAACATTGGTGTGTCCTCCTATGCTGGAGTCAGGTCGTGTCCGTTAATAGCCGTCCATTATCCGTCGTAGGTTACGGGTTATGGGTTTGGGCGAAACTCCTAACATCATACTATAAAGGCAGGCCCAGTCAATATCAGGACACTTCCAGTCCGTAGGGGTCTACCCTTGCAACAAGCAGTTTCGCGCCCTCCCTTCCGGACAATACATCAACCCACTCTGGCCTTAAGGTACGAATATCCTCTTCTTCGCCCAAGGCCCAGATGCATCCTCCCCCACCGGAGCCGGTAAACCTTGCCCCACAACCATGGGCCAAGGCTTTGTCGAAGAGTGCCACGCCCATTTCATCAAAGACCTCGGGCGTCATTCTTCTTCTTATTTCTACCTCCTTATTCATGGCGCGCACGGCAGTACCCCAATCCTTCACGGTCAGGGCCTGAACAAATTCGTTTGTGCAGGAAACAATTTCGGACCAAAGATGCCTTGCCCTGCCCTTCACAAACTGATCGATCCATTTGCTATTGATATCCTGCGACTCGTGGGGCACCCCGCAATATGCAAGCAAAAGATGAGCCTCCAGTGTGGCAAAGTCCTCTTTTGTCAAGATCTCTGTCCTCTTGAAAGGGGGATCTGCCGGCTCGCCAGGCCAATACCAGGCATGGACACCTCCATAGGCTGAGGCCAGCTGGTCTTGAAGCCCACAAGAAATACCGGCTACTGCCTCCTCAATGGCATGGGCTAAGAGCACGATTTGCTTTGTGCTCATCCGGGGAATGTCATCCCCTGCTAAGGCATTTGACAGGGCTCCTATCAGGGCCACAGCGGCCGTGGAAGAACCTCCGAGGGCGCTTTTAGGGGGAGACTCGGACACTATCTCGACATGCACGCCCTCTACCCTGAAATAGGTGGCAATGGCAAAAATTAGACCTAGGGGGCCACTGAACGGGGCATTGTCAGCCGGGTGCACTTCGGTTCGAAAGCCTCTTGAAGACACCTTGATCTGACCAGACCTGTACGGCAAGAGCTGTACCCTGGTCTTCATATCGAGGGCGACATTGAAGGTGCACGGGGAAAGATGATGCAGGGGATAATAAAAGGTTTTGATATCAAGGGTTCCGCCGCAATCGATCCTGCAGGCGGCAGAGGCATTTACGGGCCTCGATTCAAGGAGGTTTTTTAATACTTTCACGGTCTAGGCTTTCTTGAACACTGAAGTTCCTTTTCATTTAACAGGCTGGGAAACGCCTGTCAATATCAGCTTTGGCCGGCTCTTTCCTGTTCAAATCCCTTGACAAAATCCGCGGGTTCTTATAGGGAAGCTTTGTACTCAGGAAAACCTGCATGTTATGTCCGTGCGTGCGGCCGCGGCCCGGCCGCACTCCCAATTCGGGTCTTCGCTGCAAACCAGGTAAGAAAGGAGAGGTGTATGAACATTCTATTTTTTGGACCAAACGGCAGTGGCAAGGGGACACAAGGGGCGATTGTCAAGGAAAAGTACAACCTTCCCCACATTGAATCAGGCGCGATCTTTCGGGAAAACATCTCCAAAGGTACCGAACTGGGTGCCAAGGCCAAAGAATACATTGACCGAGGCGATCTGGTGCCCGACGAAATCACCATCCCCATGATTTTGGACCGCTTAAAACAAGGCGATTGCAAAAATGGCTGGCTCCTGGATGGATTTCCCAGAAACAAGAATCAGGCCATTAAACTCGATGAGGCCCTCAAGGCCGCAGGTCTGGATCTTGATGTGGTTATAGAGGTCATATTGGATCGACAGATTGCCAAGAACCGTATCATGGGCCGCCGACTCTGCGTCAATGACAACAACCATCCGAATAACATTTTTATCGACGCCATAAAGCCGGAAGGGGACAAGTGCCGCGTTTGCGGTGGAGACCTTATAGAACGTGCCGACGATCAGGACGAAGCCGCCATCGACAAACGCCACAGCATTTATTACGATACGGACACAGGCACGCTGGCCTCTTCCTATTATTTTAGAGACCTCGCTGAAAAAGAGGGCAAGGTCAAATATTTGACCCTCGATGGAGCTCCTAGTGTCCAAGAGGTAACGGCCGAGCTTATGTCGAAACTGTAAGATCTGTAGCTCAAGTTAACACCCCCACCCCGCCCTCCCCTTGGCCGACTTCGCCATAGTAGCCTTGGCTACGACGGCTGAAAAGGGGGAGAGTTTGGGTGGGGGTGACGCTGACAGCGTGCGTCTGCTACCTTATGAAAAGCAGAAAATTCTGGACCGTCCTCTTTGCATTAGTCTTCCTTCTATCATTCCTGTTTCAGTATAGATTTCCCATTGCCAAAGGCCTAGGCAGTTTACTTGCCAAAAAAGATCCTCTTGAAAAATGTGAGGTGATTTTCGCGCCGGCGAGTCGCATAGAAACGAACTTCGCTTACGCAATGCATCTACTCAAAGAGGGGTGGGGCGATCGGTTGGTTGCAACCGTTCCAAAGCTCGACCCAGTGACGAAAAAGTTCCAGGAAACCTATGGGCTCATGAATTGCTCATGGGTTTCTATTTTGCGACAAGTGTTCCGAAAAGAAAAGCTTCCCACGGAAAAACTCGCCATCCTGGAAGATTCAATAAGCAGCTTCACTGACTGCAAGCTTCTTTATGCTCACTGGAAAAGGCGCCCTTTCCGATCACTCATTGTGGTGACTGACGCGCCGCATGCCCGCCGCTTCAGGATGGTCTTGGACAAGATCTTTGGGGATACGGATGTAAAGATCCTCTCTTGTCCTTCCTTTCCCGACAGACCCCTTGAGGACTTCTTTGCCGATGAAGAGGACTATGTAATGTACATCTTTTCAGAATACGTCAAGATCGTTGCCTATGCCGTGAAGTACTAGCCCGCAGCCACTTCCTCCATGCAGTCACCACGGACAAAACCAGTGTTCTGCAATTCTGGTAGCGCATCCTGCGCCTACCTAAAGTTTCCTTCCTTGGCCAGGGCGATAAAATGGGCAATGTCGATCTCTTTAGGACAGACGAAGCTGCAGGCCTGCGCTGTGCGGCACCGGGGGGTCCCCTGCTCGCTGTATAAGATGTCCATCCTCTCTTGCTTGGCCATCTCCCGCGGGTCCATGAGACGGACAATATTGGCAAGCACGGCATTCGGTCCCAGGTAGTTCTTTTGGGTAACACACGCAGTCGCACAGCAAAAGCAATTGATGCAACGGGTTGCCTCAACGTAGCTCTCCAATACACGCGGCGATATCCGGTATTCGTCTCCCTCTGGAGGCTGGGAAGCGGCTTGAATGATGTACGGTTTTACAAAATGGACTTTCTCGTACGCCTTTTCCATGTCTATGACGAGATCCCGAATAACCGGGGCTACTGTTAAGGGCTCAACGACAAAGGTGTGTGTCTTGAAAAGGTTTACAGCGTTTTCTACAAGGAGTTCGCAGGTCAAAACGGGTCTGCCGTTGATTTTCATGCCGCATGTGCCGCACTGGCCGTGCTCGCACGAGGAATTCCATGCCAGGGTGGGGTCCTGCTCGTCATTGATCTTTCGAAACAGGTCCACAAAGCGCAAGATCCGGCCCGCTTTGAGTCGGTAGCCCTGGACCCATGATCGTCGGGTATCAGGGTCGTAGCGGCTAATCTTCAGCGTGAGGTCATATTCTTTAGGGTACGTGTTCACGGTCTCCTTCGCCCTGTTCTAAAGTTTGTCATACTCAATAGGAAAACGGAGTGTTGGAGTGTTGGAGTAGAGGATCAATATTTTCTTTCAATGATGCCGAACTTCTCGTAATGCTCTCCTTTGGCCTCAAAGATACTCATGTCAACGGGCCGCTGGCCGAGGGTCACCTTGCCGTACTCTGTCATGTAAGCCAGGGTATGATATTGAAACTCGGGGCTCCTCTCTGGATAGTCTTCACGAGCATGCCCTCCCCTGGACTCTCTTCTTGCCAGGGCACAGTCGGCAATCACGATTGAGACGTCCAGGAGATGGTCCAGTTCCCACAACTGAAGAAGTTCCTGATTCATGGCCAACGACTTGCTGGACAATCTTATGTTCGCAGCCCTCTCCTTGAGTTCCTTGAGTGCTTCGATAGCCTCCGTAAGGCCCTTCTCGTTTCGGAATACGCCGACTTTTTCCGTCATGAGCACGCGAAGTGTATCGCGAATCTCCGCATAATGCTCGTCCCCGTCGGATTCAAGATAACGAGAGAACTGACCGAAAACGTGCTCTCCCATGTCTTGAGGCACATCGCCGGGATCTTCCGCATCATTAAGAAAGGTCGCCACAGTTTCCCCCACGACCTTGCCCATCGTGATCAACTCCAACAAGGAGTTTGTACCCAGGCGATTGTGACCGTGCAGGCTGGCCGCGGCAAACTCCCCGCAAGCATATAAGCCGGGCACGATTTGCTGGGGGTCCTTTTGGACTTCGCCAGACTCGTTGGTCGGTGCACCGCCCATCTGGTAGTGGGCCGTAGGGGTGACAGGGCATAGCTCAAACTGGGGCTGAACCCCCACAAACTTACAGAAAAACCCGCAAACCTCCTGGATCCTGGTCTTGTGAACATACTCAGGGATATGTCTTAGGTCCAGCCAGACATGCGGGAGCTTGTGATCGGGGTGAGTGCATCCCCTCCCTTCACGGATCTCAGTCATGATGCACCGAGAAACGAGGTCCCGTGGGGCAAGGTCTTTGGCCGTTGGAGCGTACCTCTCCATAAAGGGCTCGCCATCCTTGTTCCGAAGGATCGCGCCTTCACCACGCAGCGCCTCGCTGGCGAGGATCCCGGGGCCTACAATGCCCGTCGGGTGGAACTGCACGGCCTCTACATCCATGACCGGGAGACCGGCCTGTAGTATAAGGGCTAGCCCGTCCCCTGTGTTCTGGCGGCAGTTGCTGCTCACTTGATACATACGGGTCTTTCCACCCGTAGCCATTACCGTGGCCTTGGCCAGGACAGCCACGAACTTTCCGTTCTGTTCCATAAAGACAATCGCCCCTATGCAGCTACCATTCCTGAATAGTAGCTCAGTAGCCACACTTTGGTTCAGGAACTCGACCCCGTGCCTCAAGGATTCAGCCCACACCGTATCCATGATCCCCTTGCCGGTACGGTCTGCCTCATAGCAGGCACGAAACGCCTTGACCTCCCCAAAATTAAGCATATGGCCGCCAAAGGGTCTCTTGGCAATACGGCCTTCTTCGGTGCGGCTAAAATGCATGCCGTGTCTTTCCAGCCAAACTATCTGCTCCCAGGCCGACTCACAAACCTGCTTGATGATATTCTGATCCGAACTGCAATCCGACCCCTTCCAGGTGTCGAACATATGGTATATGATCTTGTCTACAGGATCGTTCGGGTCGACTGCGGCCATGCCACCCTGGGCAGTAGCAGTATGAGACTTTTGAGGACTGTACACCTTGGTTACAGCGACAATGCTTGTGCCTGGACGGCGCTCGCATATTTCTGCTGCACATCTGAGGCCCGCTCCACCAGCGCCGATCACCAGCACTTCCGGCCTCAATACGGAATCGATTTCGAGTTTCTTCCCCATCCTTGTATCCTCTATATACTTAAAACGTAGGCGGTTGCAGGTTCAGAGTTCACCGTTCAGGGTTACCTTTCTGTAGGCGTTGACAGGTTCAGGGTTCACCGTTCAGATTTTCGGTTAACCGTGAACCTATGAACCCGTGAACGGTTACCTTAAAACAATCTTAGCTCCTGCATAAGCAAAGACACCTAAGATAAAACTCATCAAGACTGCAAGCCCCGACCTTATGCGTTTGTCTTCCACATAATCGCCGACAATGGTGTAAAGCCCGAAGCCGGCGTGGAAAAATACTAAGGTAACAAAGGCAACATCCAATGCCTTTATGCCGGGGGAAGAGATCCTTGCCAGTATGGTATCTACATCGTGGCCCACCTGGTAGTTCAAGTGCATGAAAAACATGTGGCCTGAAACTAAAGGAAGAAGAAAGGCCCCTGACACCCTTTGAAGTTTCCACAACATGCCGTTTTGTGTGTGCCGGAGCCTTTTATACACAATGATGCTTAAAATAGTGCTTGTTATGGCCACCGTGAGCCAGAAGAAACCGGCAGATACCTCTTGATTACCCATCAACATGAACAGCGCTAATGTCAGGACATAGATAGCGCTTAGCACAAACACCCAGCGAATCATGATCGTATCCTTCCTTGTGCTAAAGGCTTCATAAAGGATCAACCTGGCCCCGTTCAAAGCATGGAATATAACCGGAACAGACAATGCCCATTCAAGAAAACTGAAGACAAAATTGTGAACAAATTTCATCTTTGAGGCAAACACAGCAGGCTCGTAAAGGGCAGAGAGAGTGAAAATGTGAAAAAGCATGTAGAGGACCAGTATGAGTCCCGCAATCCTGTGTGCCCAGGTCATGATAAAACCCCATCCTCGGGACCGAGCATAATACGACAACCTTTCCGAGCGTTCCAGGATGCCTATGAGATATGCCTCAATACCGGTTCTTTGTGCTGATGTATCCATTTGAACTCCGTATTATTATTCTTTGGACAACCTATTATCCCAGATTACTCAAGGTACTTGAACCGCAAAAGCGAGCGCATTCCCAGCAGCTTGCTGCGGGGAGCTTCAAAATCGTTACCAGTCCTGTCATTGCGAGCGACAGCGAAGCAATATCTTGGTGAGGGGATCGCGGAGCCTGTTCTTCATCTTTCTTACCATGACCGTGGACTTTGTCAACACAAGAGTCGTTCACAGTGAGGCCAAACAGGTGAGCTTTGGGTGGGAGTATCGCTTTCTGAATTGGAAACGCTTTTCATTGGAATTAGGCACAATGCATTGAAATTGACATAGATCTCTGCCCCCGATGTTTGCCCCTAAAAAAAGCGGGAAATTAACCCCGTCCTTTTCTTTCACATTGCTCTATATTGCTTTGAGCCCTATGACCTCGCATCCGTATTTCTCTAAATAGAACCACCGCAGTGGCGCTTATCAAAGCCAGAAGCAGGACAATGAGCGCCATTGTTAATACGCGACCAAGCTTCAGGCCAACCCAACTCACCCCTATAAAGGGTAATAGGCTCAAACGCACCATTCCCCGCAAACTATCATGTCTTGCAATAAAGCCCGCTACGGGCGGAGAGTAGGCGTAGTAAAGGTGCATAAATGACTTACCCACTGTATTGGATAGGAGAAAATCGTCACGGAAGTCACGAAGAATCTTGACATGCGGCTCCAAGGGGGAGCCGTGGGCTGCTGCGGAGATGACGCAGTCATCTGATTCCTCTTCATCAGTAGTAGCGTCTGCTTCGTTAGAATAGTCTGAATTGCCAACATCATTATACGCCCTTACACGATAATAATAAGTTGTATCCGAACTGAGTTCTGTATCGCCATAGGAAGTTACATGGGCACTTGCTGTATCTATTTCGGTAAAAGTTTCATCATTTTTTTTCCTTTCGATCTTGAACCCCAATTCATCATAAGAGTTGTCATTCCAAGAAAGGTCGATTTCTTCGTCTGACACTGTGGTGGCGACAAGGTCACTCGGAGCTTGAAGCGGCTTTCCGCCGATGAATTTACCAAGACCAACCGGTGAGTTTCCTACACTGATAGTATCTGCAATAGAATTATCAGACGTGTTTATCACGGATACGGTAGCGCCCGAGTTATTTGCGACGTAAACATAATCTCCGTCAAGGTCTACTGCCACACCCCAAGGACCGTTCCCCACCCTAACCGTGGCGGTAACAGAATTATTAGAAGTGCTTATCACAGACACGGTGTCGGCCAAGTTGTTTGTGACGTAAACATAATCTCCGCTAGGGTCTACCGCCACACCCCAAGGACCGTTCCCCACCCTAACCGTGGCGATAACAGTATCATCAGACGTTCTTATTACAGACGCGTTGTCGTCCAAGTTATTTGCAACGTAAACATAGTCTCCGCTTGGAGTTACCGCCACACCCAAAGGACCGCTCCCAACATCAACTGTAGCATCGAGTTCATTATGAAATGTGCTTATTACAGATACGGTAGCGGCCAAGTTATTTGTGACGTAAACATAGTCTCCGTTGGGGTTTACCGCCACACCCGAAGGAGCATCCCCAACCGTAACCGTCTTAATCTCGGTAGAGGCGCTTATCACGGATACGTTATCGTCCGAGCTATTTGCGACATAAACATAATCTCCGTTAGGAGTTACCGCTACACCCAAGGGATCGCTCCCAACGTCAATCGTGGCAGTCTCTGTATTATAATAGGTGCTTATTACAGATACGGTAGCGTCCAATTTATTTGTGACGTATACATAGTCTCCTATAGGGTTTACCGCCACACCCCAAGGAGTATCCCCAACCTCAACCGTGTCGGTAACAGTATTATCAGACGTGCTTATCACAGACACGGTGTCGTCACCACTGTTCGAGACATAAGCATAAGTAGCTGCATAACATTCAAAGGATAGAAGCACGCAGAACAAGGCGATTGCAGCCAATAAAGCACACGATGTCTTTTTCATATCCTTTTGGCTCCTCCTCAGAATCCGTGATAGAAGCTGTTTCAAAACCCTTTTCCTTGGTCTGGTTTGGCTATTTTTAAAAGTTCTAAGCTCACTTCGCTAAAATTGTAAAACTCGGGCTAACGCCCTCAAACAGTTACAATTTTTTGACGCTTCGCTTCGCTAAGAACTTTTGGCAAAAATTGCCAAAATGGAGTCGTCAAAGGGTTTTGAAACAGCATCTAACATTATGGCAGGCTGTACATAAATCTGTTACCCCAAAATTTAAGTATAAAATGACCCTTGTCTCAAATTCTGTAGAGATGTCATCATTTGCTCTTTAACCATTCCGGCAAGCTGGCAGTGGCAGTATCAATGCTTGGGATGTAGGGTTTAAGGTCGAGTACGGGCGTGTTGGCAAAGGCGTCGATTTGGTCGATCTCGATGACGTTCTCCCGGACCGAGATGACCTTGCATAAGCTCAAGGCGATCAGGTTGGGACGGACCGGTGCCCGCGTGGCGAAAACGCCGGACAGCGGGTTCTTTTTGTTGCCGAGGGGATGAACCTGCAGAACTGATCGGTTCCGGGGTGTATCGTTACGATCGAACCAGTACAACACGTAAACGTGGGAAAATCCGTCCAGTCCCAGGAGTCCCGGCTGGTACTTTCTATCGAGGATGATCGTGGTCCGTTTATCCTGCTTTTTTATTTGCCCAATTGGATAAACCGTAAACTGCTTTGGCACAACCTGCTCATTGTCTGCTTCAGCCGGCGGGGGAGGCCATACAGCGAGGACAAAAACTCCCAGCACGATAAGACAAAGATGTTTCATAATCCTATCCTCCAATTCGAACAATCAACAGGACGCACAAAAAAGGGCAACTCTACATGCCATAAGACATGGCGCTATAGACTTCTTCTCAGAAGCTACGCTCATGTCTGATATTTTCGTAAGCCTCCTGGACCTCCAGAAAACGTTTCGTTGCAAATTCCGTGAATTCCTCGGGAAGACCCTTGGACACAATCGTGTCAGGATGAAAATCCTTCACAAGCTTTTTATAACTAGCTTTGACTTCCTTATCCGAGCAGTCAGGCGTGCAGTTCAAGATCTTGTAAAACCGGTCAGCATCTTTGAAATAGGCTGCTTTCATATTGTTGAACTGCTGGTCGCTGATGTGAAAGATCTCTTTAATCCTGTTCAGTGCGGCTTCTTCAGCAGGGTGAAATCTATTGTCTGCTGCGGCTATCCGGAAGAGCAGCTCCAGAAATGAAACGATCACTGTATGTTGCCCCATGCTGATTTGGTAAAACTGCATTGCAAAATCATCAATTGAATACCTGGAATCCTTTGCCTCATTAAAGACCTGCCTGGCAAATTGCTTCTCGGTCTCGGTTATGTTCAGATTGCTGATGAAATGCTCGACGACTGCAATTTCATCTCTGGTTACCGCACCGTCTGCTCTTGCAAGCTTGCCCAAAATTGAAAACATGCTCACAAAATAGGCGGCCTGTGTCTGTTCTGTATGAATGAGCCTCGGTCCACCGATCATGCGGTTTTCCGTTTTATCAACCAAATGATGTCCTAAAGCTGCCCCGGCAATGGCACCGAGAGGTCCACCGATCATTAGTCCCATGGACCCGAATGCAAGTTTTCCAAACCA
>Ga0209427_10002190_pt1 | contig 22938 bp, 18 predicted proteins | sample DeeMarSWOR136_30_FD_187465 | JGI IMG/M metagenome (GOLD analysis project Ga0209427, IMG submission 187465) | Marine sediment microbial communities from White Oak River estuary, North Carolina - WOR-1-36_30 (SPAdes) (version 2) | ecosystem: Environmental > Aquatic > Marine > Intertidal zone >...
ATTTTTTCTCCAAATTAGTTGATAATGACAACAGGCAGATTCTTAAATCACCACATCACCTTGACGAACCGCCTATTTAACACAGTACTGAAGAAAAAAACTTATATAATCACAAAATAAATAATGTGTGAAGATGCTGAAATATGAATCTGAAGGAAAAGCGCATTCATTAAATTCTAATAAAAACCTTCATGAGATTCAGCTCACTTTGATGTACTAATATTTAGTAGATCATTCTGGTTATTTACCTCTCCTGTATCAATCATTCTCTTATATTCTTTCGCTGAAATGGCAGGATTTTGATAAAAGTGTTTAACACTTTTTGTGTGGGAATTCTTTGGTTTTAAGAAAAATATGTGCGTAAAAGTTCTGTCTATGTCACAGTTTGGGGAGATGAGTAGAACACACTCGAACTTTTTAAGCCACGAGGAAGCTGGGTATATTTTCTATCTTGTGAGTGTAGCAATATGTTCGAAACTGGTATAATAAGGGGAGAAGTATTTTATTTCTTGTAAGAGAAATAGTCAATAGGGTATCGGTGTCATGAGGGCAATTTTTTTCGTGATCATCCTGTCCAGGTACCTGGACAGGATGATACCTAGGATGGTACCTATGTGTGTACCCATTTATTATTTCTTTAATATATTAACTTGACATTACCAATATTGACTTGTAAAATGGTAAATATATTTTTCACAAGTTACCTAAAGGAGGAAAATAATGTTAAGAAAGAGGATCTTAGTCTTAACAGTGATTTTTCTCTTTGCTGCCTTTTGGGTTTTTACCGGAGGCGGAAAGGGGAAAGAAGCGCCTGTGGAGGAGGAACCCGAGGAGATCACCCTGAGTATGTGGATGCAGGATTGGCCGGGAGGAATAGCATTTGTAGGTGCATTTAATGATTATTACAAGGAAATTTACCCGAATGTTAGCATTGAGTGGACACTGATAGGTTGGGCGGATCTCGGTCAGAAAATAATCCCCGCAGTTATTGCCGGAGAAGAGCCTGATATAATGTTTGGCTATGGGGAATGGTTCATTGGCCAGGATGTGTCACGATTATTTCTAAAACTAACGCCCGATGCTTTTACCAAGGATGAAATGGCTAAATTTATTTATCGAGATGCTTTTCATAAAGTAGATGCAATTATGGGAAGTGATGGTGAAATATACGGAGTCGGATGGCGAATGGGACCTGACTTCGATATGGTAACTGTCAATATGGATATGGCGGATGCCGTGGGAGTCGATATTACTACAGTAAAGACCTGGGATGATATTTTAGACGTATCCAAGAAGATGACCCAGTATAATGCTGACGGTTCAATAAAAGTTTCAGGCTGTTCCCTGGATAATTACTGGACTCTCTGTCAGGGATATGTAAACATGGTCAGGCAGCTGGGCGGAGATCCTTATGATGCGGCCACCGGAACCTGGGATTTCGATTCCCCAGCTGGACTCGAGGCAATTGAAATACTGGACCAATTTGTTGAGCAAAAGATATGGGATCCTACTTCAGGTTCAGCATTGGATGCATTTACAAAAGAACTATGTGCCAGTTTCTTCATAGGTCCATGGTATTCAACTTATGCTTTGGGAACTTATCCTGATATGAACATCGACCTTTATCAGGTACCTGCAATAAAAGGTAATTTAATAAATTTAGTTCCATCCATCCAAATGATGAGCTTCTCCAAGAGAGTTAAAGGTGCAAAGAAAACCGCAGTATTGAACTATGCAAAAGAATTGATTAAACCCAAGTTCATGGAGCTTTATGCTGTAAATGATCCTGGAATAGGAGTTATCCTGAACAAAGTATTTGTAGAAAAATATAAAGCTGGTGACTACAAAGGCATGTGGGCAGATGAAATCTCGGCTACTTTAGTCGAGAGATCAGTAGCTGAGACTGAAAATTTTATCCCTGGCATAGTACCTATTCCTCATAAGACCACTTTCGATCAGTGGGCACAGATTATGACTCCTGAATTCCAGAAAGTATTCATCGAAGATGGTTCTTATAAGGATTTCGTGGAGGCAATCTCTAAAGGTTTGACGAAAGCAGAACAGGAAGCGCGACTCTAAAAAAGTGTGGTAAAAGTGGGGTGTATCTCTCATACACCCCACGACAATTTCAAAAGTCAGACTCTAATGAAAAAGAATATCAATCGATATATTCTTTTCACCTCTGCAGCCCTGATAGGGTATTACCTTCTTATAGCAATCTGGCCGTTTTTCTATAATATGTTCATAAGTTTTTGGAAATTAAACCTCTCCAGCACGACCGGTATTTATGAAAAATTTGTCGGTACCGCATATTATAAGATGGTTTTTACCGATCCTGTTTTTATTCGGTCTTTTATAAATACCCTTATCTATTTAGTCGTATTTGTATTTGTGGGCCTGGTGATATCGCTGCTTCTGGCAGAGTTGATACACAGGACCGGCGGGGTGATGAAAAAATTATACATAGCCATGTATTTCACACCAGTTATAACTGCCCAGGCGGCCACCGCCCTTGTGTGGAAATTGATGTATTATCCCAAAGTAGGGATATTAGCCACGTTCTTGACCGCCGTTTTTGGGGCTGAACCCCAGACCTTTTTACAGGATCCTAAATTGGCTCTTTTCTGTATCATAGCCCTGGACATGTGGAAGAGCATAGGATTAGAGACCGTAATACTCTTGACCGGTATAGAAGAAATTCCTGATACCTATTATGAGGCTTCGGTTATTGACGGGGCCAAACCGCTGCAGCAGTTTTTCTGGATTACGTTGCCATTACTTCGACCGCAGATATTTTTTCTCTTTGTCATAAAATCGATCTACGTATTTAAAGTCTTCACCCCGGTATACATGATGACGACTTATCCCCAGGGTGGACCAATGAATTCGACTCAGGTGCTGGCACTCAATCTTTACCAGCAGACTTTTAAAAACCTGAAGTTCAGCTATGGTGCAGTTGTATCTTTAGTGATATTCGTATCGATGCTGTTCTTCGTCATTATGCAGATACGATATTACAGGAGTAACCTTTGATTAGCTATAGACTGAAAAGACAAAAGCCCGCATACCTTTATTTCAAGCGGACTATCCTGCACATCGTGCTCTGTATCGGTGCTATTGGGTTCATATTGCCATTTATCTGGATGGTGTTATCCGCTTTCATGACGAATACGGAGATCGTTGCATCGCCGATTACTCTTTTTCCAAGCTCCTTTTTTCTTGGAAATTTCAAATTGGTTTTCGAAGAGATACCCATAATCCGGTCGTGGATAAACAGCCTGATTACGGCGAGTACAGTCGTATTTGTTGTACTCTTCACATCTTCACTTTCGGGATTCATGTTTGCCAAGATGAAGTTCAGGGGAAATAAGACAATTTTTACACTGGCGCTCTCGAGTCTTCTTTTCCCCTCCCATGTTCTGCTTATCCCCCTATTCCTGCTCGTGAGCAGGATTCGTCTTTTGGATACCTATCTGGGAATAATGTTGCCTTTTCTGATTTCCGGGTTCGGAGTATTCCTGTTAAGACAGTTTATCTATGGAATTCCCGATTCGATCATAGATGCCGCGCGCGTGGATGGAGCAACCGATTTCAAGATTTATGTAAGGATAATCCTTCCACTTGTAAGGCCTATATTGTCGGCATTGGGAATTTTGATTTTTGTATGGACCTATGACGAGCTGCTGTGGCCCCTCACAGTGATAAACAGCAACGAGATGAAAACAATACCTGTGGTGCTTGGGCATTTCACCAGGGCCCATGGTCAATATCCAGGGGCCAGTATGGCCGCAGCGACTCTGGTCGTCATACCGATAATAATCGTCTATGTGATCTTCCAGCGAAATTTTGTTAAGGGTCTGAGCATGACAGGGACGAAATATTGAACTCACGAAGTGCCTTGAGAGGGTAGAAAACGCGATTAAACTGAAGGAAATCGATGATATTCCAGTATCGAAGAGACGAATAGCAGGAAAGAAGATGAATTGGGTGTAATCTGTAGTTACGTGACACCCTTTCTGCTGACGGGATTCCAGTACGGTCGCCGCTCGAGGATATAGAAGAGATAGATGAGGATGATTTTCCCGATCCCCTCGGTCCCGGAAGATTCGATAAGATCTTATCGATAACCGGAGATTACGAGGTCAAATACCACTATATCACCTGGTTTGCCTTCTCATCGAGAGGCTGTATTTCCTGCTTGGGTTGTAGAAGACGCTTATCGAGCGCGTAGTCAATCCAATAAAAGGTCGAGTATGCCCTGGACCGGCTCATGGAGTTAAATCTCGGTCTGTTAAGCAATCTTGCGAGTACCTTAGTGGGAAAGGTCCACAGGCATGGTCTTGATTTCTAGATCCATCCGGACGGCAAGATAGAAGAGATCACTCCAGATTTTATCGAAATAGGGACCGAGGTTTTTAACCTCAATACATCGTAATGCTTAAGTGAGGACGATACCATGAACGGATATAGAATATTCAAGAAGGGAAGCTACGATTTCAACCCTTTTATACTGGATAAAGAGAAACTCGAAAATACATATGAGGTGACTCTCTCCAAGTACGGCAGCAGGGAAGATCTCTCCTGCGGAATTTTCAGGATGACCGAAAATTCTTTCGAACTCGTATATCCCAACGACGAGGTGATGTTGATTCTGGAAGGGGAGGTGGTGCTTGTTGCAGGCAAGGACCGCCTCGATCTCAGGACCGGCGACATAATCCAGGTGAAAGAGGGCTTAAAAGCCACTGTCAGTACAAAAGATTATGTAGAGATTTTTTGGGTGGGCTACCCTGTAAAAGCTGTGAAATCAGCAATAAAATAGTAAATATGAAAGGTTTTAAAGATGACTAAAAATATGAAAGCGGCTTTTCTAGTCCAACCGGGAAACATGAAGGTAAAAGAGATTCCAATTCCGGAACCTGCGCCTGGATGGGTTAGATTAAAGGTAAAGGCCTGTGGTATCTGTGGTAGCGATATGCACTATTACAAGGGCAATTATCCAGAGTTGGAGTCGAAAGAGATTATAGAAAAGAAAGTCCTGAACAAGATATATGGTCATGAGGCTTGTGGAATCATAGATAAGCTCGGAGAAGGAGTTACAGGATTAAAGGCTGGTGATAGAGTCGCTGTGATCCCTCCGGTGGCATGTATGAAATGCGAATATTGCAGGGTTGGACTTTTCGAGCTATGTCGTAACCTTGAAATAATTGGCTATGAGTATCCTGGAGGGTACGCTGAGTATACAACTGCTCGTGTGAGTAATACCTATCCTGTACCAGATATAATATCCTTTGAAGAAGCAACTACTCTAGATTCATTAGCGGTTGGTGTGCATGCTGTTCAGCTCGCAAAAATAACGATAGCTGATCGAGTTGCTATATTAGGAGCCGGTGCAATTGGACTCGCCATTGCTGCGGTTGCTTTGAAGGCAGGAGCACGAGATACATTCATAACCGCTAAACACCGGTGTCAAAAGGATTTAGCATGGAAAATAGGGATTAAACATATCTTAGATCCCAACGAGGATAACATCGTTGAGAAGATTATAGCACAATCGGAGTCCCGTGGAGTCGACTGTGTTTTAGAGAGTGTCGGAGTTAGTGGGAAGGTTATCGAGTTTGCATTATCGATATTAAGAAAGGGCGGTAGAATCATATTTACAGGTTTATTCGAAGAACGCTTAAGTTTGAGTTTCTGGGACATTTTGATAAAAGGAGCAACCATTACTGCATCTGGTGCTTATGGTATGTGGGATTTGGTGCCAGAGTTCGAACTAGCTGTTGAGATGCTCTCCAATGGTGAGTTTCCTGCAAAAGATTTAGTAACTCATACGTTTTCCCTTGAAAAGATAAACGAAGCTTTTCAGCAAAAGCTAAAACCAGAGGAGAGAAGTAAAACCATTAAAGTTGCAATAGTGTTTTAAATATCCTCACTGCTTTTGGATGTTTAATAAGATAAAACCGAAACGATGGTTGTATATTTTATTATTAATGAAGAACAGATACCGACAAGAACCTCAGTGATATTCCATGAATATTCAGTATCTTCACTCTTGTTTTCAATCAGGTATTATACACTACTCAAATGTTTGACCTAAAGGCGTGAGGATAATTTCATCTACATTGACACCAAGCGGTTGGCTAAGAATAAATAGAATAGCGTCTGTTACTTCTTTTCTACTCAAACGATACCTCACTCCCCTTTCATGTAATAGCGAAGGATCTGGTTGAAACGGTTCAGTATTAGCTACAGAGCCTAGTGTGATGAGACTGATGTGTATACCGGATTGTACCGATTCCCATCGCAAACTTTCACAGAATCCTCTCATTGCGGATTCTACAGTAGTATAGAGAACGGGTGAATGCTGGCGTATAAATCCTTGAAGACCATTTATGTGTAAAATTCTCCCTCCACCTCTCTTGATTAAAGCTGGCATTATCGCCCTCGATACGGTTGTAGCACCAAGTACATCAGTATGTATGAAGTGTTGAATTTCACTATAGGTTACATCAGAGAATCTTTTATCAACCCATGCACCTGCAGCATTTACCAAAGCATCTAGTGTCTTGTAGGATTCAAGACCTATTGAAACAGCTTTTTCACAATCTTCCGATTTACCAACATCGCCGACTGCGATACATGCATGCCCTGGCATCTGACTATTCAGGGCTTCTGCAATGGACTCTAATTTATCCTTTCGCCTTGCCATGAGAACAACATTGTGTCCTTCAGCCACCAGTCTTTGAGCAACGCTCGCTCCTATTCCTGAACTACTTCCAGCAACCAGAATATTCATGTTCTTACTCCTTTGCTACCTTTTGTTGCCTTACTTATGTCCTTTTTTAGCCTATCGATAAAACTTCTATCTTTGACATGAGCTCTTATGACATCATCGAGTCTTTTCACCTTATCTTCGTTCAGAATTTGCTTTGGCGGGTAGCTTTCATCAAGAATTCCCTTAAGCTTGTTTTTAATATTATTATAACATTTACCCTTCTTCCAGTTCTCATAGCTTGAGGCGACAAAAATATCAGAATCCCAATAATATTCTTTTAACCTTTGATCATTTTTTAGGGAGTAGAGGAAGTTTCCACCAATACCTGATTTTTGTATACTCTCAAAGTCGAGGGTTTCTTCATTTACAACTAACTTTTTTCCAAAAATGAAATTGAGATGATTGAACATCTCGTTATCCATTATCAAATGCTCGAGGCTTACTCCCTGATCGACCGCATGTATGCCTTTTACTCCGGTGCTGTCTATACCGGCAACCATTGCAAGGGCAGCCGTAACCCCAATTTCAAAACCAGTTTGAAAATTATCCTCTATTGAATCACTGAAACCTGAATTTGTAAGACAATATTTAAAACCATAAAGATCCGCAAGCTGCCTTGCAGCCCAAGAGAATAATACCTGATTAGGACTGCTCATCAAGGGTAAAGAAGGTTCGTTCTTATTCACACAATGTACTGGAAAGATATATCTGAAGAACAGGTTCTTTGGATTGAGTGCAATTATAGCAGCAAGACCTGCAAGGATATTTGTATTTGTCAAAGTTAACAAGGAGGCAAATGTCATTGGAGACTGATGGCCCATCCAGCACCAATGTGTAGTAACAAGCTTTATATCTTGCTTTGCAAACTCAGCTGCTATGTCCAGATGTTCTTTAGAGAACTCCAGGTTGTTTGTGGGTTCGAGCTCATATTCAACAAGACTGCCACTTTTAAGCTGTATCTCATCTTCCGCAATAACTTTTGCCATTTCGATAAGGCATTTGGCAGAATCAAGTGAATTGATATAAACGAAGAAGTATCTTTTCTTCGAATAAAGAGCTAGTAGATAGAACTGAATGATATCTACTAATGCAGGATCATACCCTTTTGGTATGAGAAAGGATGAAACTCGCTCAACATTTTCCAACGCATTACCAACGACAATGGCCTTCAGCATATCGCTGAGTGTCGCTTCTCTTCTCTTATATGTACCAGGCTCAATTACATATTTTATATTACCTCCACTCATAAAGAACTTGTGTGTGTATCTGTCTTCATCGAACTTCTCATATTTTTTATAGTATGCTTCTGTATTTTCTCTCTGGATATTTATTGCATTTTCTATTATATGAGAAGGAAACTTGACAACCTCGTTTTCGAAATCAACTTTGGTTCCTTGTTCTTTGAAAATTTCTAGTAGTTCTTTATGCGGGAATCTTGCGCCAACTTCCCTGAGAATCCTTAAGGATTCATCATGGATCTTCTTCACAGATTTATTACTCAATATTTTTACATTAAATGCCTTACTCATTTTTCCCCCCCCCAATGAGATTTACTTCATTCTATAAATTTCATAAAGAATAACATCTCTTGTTTGAATGAACTTCTAGCGAAGCTCTGGTAGATAGTCCTCTTCTAATTTTAACATCGTCTCCATCATCGCTTCGGCACGTGGGACATGGTTTACTATCGGATCAATGATGATAGCCTGAAGCAGAAGCTTTTTTGATTTCTGTCTATATGCCTCAACAAGGAGGTTTTGAATAGCGACCTGAATGCTACAGAGCCCTGCGTGTGCTTCGGGCAACGCACCTACTTTAACTGGCACGATACCATCCGCATTGACCTTTATAGGAACCTCCACAATGGCTTCTTCAGGGAGATTGGTAATAGCAAATCCCCTATTAGGAACATTTGCCGCCATCTCTTTTCTATTTCGATCTAATTCGATATCCAAAATAATTGGAACCGCAAGTTCCCATGTTGGATCGACGAAAGATTGTTTGGTAACCACATCCTTTGTTGTAATGGCCCTTTCGCCTTTCAGAACCATGTCGATATTCTTTCCTAAGTCCTCGGACCAGAGCTGGTAACTTGGCATTCCAGGCTTTCCACCAGTATAATAGTCCAGATCAGCACTCGTAGCACTTAATGGCAATGACACATTTCCTATTCCCCACTCTAGCATCCTTGGGCCGATCAGGTCTTGGGCGAAGTTTACATACTCTGATGGGTGGCTGGGATGTGGGTAGGTGAGGTATCCGAATATACGATAGAGTGTTGGGGTAAATTTATCATCTCCCCAGTCAAATTGAGATATCCCTTTATCGAGCTCAGAGGACAAGTCTTTACCGGTTTTTTTATCCTTGATCTCAAGAACGAGGTGAAAGTGATTTATCCCTCCAACTGTAATCTCGATTTCTTCTACAGGCTTTTGGAGTATATCGCTTATTTTCTCTAAAGTCTCAAAGGGTCCATGGCACAGCCCAACGCTTTTTATTCTGGTGAGCTTGTTTACAGCAAGACACACCCTGCTTTCAGGATTGGTGTAGTTGAGAAGGAGAGCCTCAGGACAGAGCTTTTCCATATTTCTGCAGATTGGGATCATGAGGTTGAGACTTCTTAATGTGTGGAAGGCGGCCCCTGGTCCACCGTTTTCTCCGAATATCTGATGAAAGCCGTAAATCTGAGGAATGTAAAAATCTTTCTGCCAGAGATCCCATCGCCTCTTCGCTACCGAGGTAATTACATAATCTGCATCTTTCAGTGATTTCGTCCTGTCAGGTGTGGCTTCAATATTGGCCTTTGATTTATGGTGCTCTTTGATGAGATTGGCAAGTTTGTACATCCTTTCAAGAGCCGGCTCATCGATATCGACGAGACTTACTGTAAGATCAAAATCCCTCATTTCTTCAGGCGCTAAAATATCGGCGATGGTGCCGGGTCCAAAACCAGCGCTTCCAGCTCCTATTACAACAATCTTTAGTTTCTTCATGTTTATGACTCCTATAATATTTTCTTTAAGACTAAGATGCGTTTAAGTTTATGAAAAGTAATTTTTTTATAATGAATATATATAAACCATTAATTAGGTTATTATTAAATAGTAATTCTTTATTTATCCTATTCGGATCTTCTCCAATTTAGTTGCTAAATGCAAAAGTATCTTTGATTATTAAAGAGAAATATTCCATGTCATGAAAGCCATACGCTTTGCGTTTAATGACTTTGATTTTATTATTGATCCCTTCCATGCGACCTGTATGAATAGGAAACCAACAATGGTTGATAATGCCAAAGGCGTATCTTATAAGAGTTTTCGCAAATGCAATAAGCGGTTTGATTTTGCTCTTATATGCAATACAAAACCAACTCGTAATTGCTTTTACCGCACACTTGGGAAAACGGTATGTCCACAACTTTTTAAGATAATCCTTCAGGATATACGTTGTGGTAAGAGTCTCATTCAGGGTAAGCAGCTCCTTCAGCCTGGGCTTTTCTTCTTCACTCAGGTGTTCCTTGTTTTTCAACAAAAGGTATTTACTCCCCTTGATAACTTCTCTACCAGCCTCATGGGCTTTTCGATACTCCATATTTCTGACCTTGTCGATTACTCTGTTAAAGGCAGCAACCACATGAAACAGGTCAAAAACAATCTTCGCACCAGGGCAGCTTTCTCTCACTGCCTTAATATAGGGGTCCCACATATCCATAGCCACTGCCATGATGGAAGCCCTTTGAGTATCAGAAAGGGAATCAAAGAACTGCTTCAAAGCTTCATAACTTCTTCCTTTTCCTACCCACAGGACTCTTCCGCTGTCCCAATCAGCAACAAGAGTCAAATAGGTATGCCCCTTTCGAATGGAGATCTCATCTATCACAAGGACCTTCGGATTCACTTTCTCTTCATGCGAAAACTTCTCTCTCAGATGGTGTTTATGAATCTCTTTTACTGTTTTCCAATCAAGTTCAAGATGTTCAGCTACTTCTTTAATAGTCATATACTTACAAAGTTCCAGAACATAGGTCGCAAGCCTTTGGGACACCCTCTTATAGGGAGCCATAAGAGGAAGCTCTTCAACGACATTCCCACATTTCGAACATTTCAGCGTCCTGTAGGTGATTTCAAGGAATGTTTTCGCATCAAAGATATTCAGATCCCGTATGGTTCTTGTGTTGTAGGAGGGTATTTCCTTTATTCTCTCTTTACATTTGGAACACACTGGAGCATACCGCTTGTCTGGCTTCAGGGTTATTTTTACTGTCTTATTTGTTTCATCTACTTCTTGATGCATAATCTTTACTCGACAAAACTTGAAAAATGGGGTAATGTGAATTTTGGACATCGTCTATCTCCTCCTGGATACGTGTTGTGGATAGAAACATCATATCCAGTAAAGATAGCGGTGTCCATTATTTATGCCTATTTTCTATCTCACAAAGTCCACCAAGCGTTAACACTTGGATTGAGGATTAAAGAACCTCTAAAAATCAAACCTACACAACTTCTAAGGGGTTGATTTTTAGAGAATTACGTAGAATATCGATAAGGCTGTAACTGTTAACGATAGCTGAGCCAAAAAGTGTTAACGTTTGCTGAACCTTGTCATCTATCAACTAAATTGGAGAAGAACCTTATATTATTTAAGTTGCTTTAATCTTTTCTTTTCAAATGCATTCTTAAAGGAACTTAAGGCTATTTTTTTTCGTGCCAAGGTATCGTTTGTTGCAGAACCCATATCTCGATAATCCATAGCAAGCACTCCACTTCCGTATTCATTGCTCCAGCACTTCACCAGATTTTCCGCTTCCTTCACTATATCTTCCTCAGTGCCTTCAACTGCCGTTTTCTGGATGTCGATGTACATTGTAAAACAGGATTTACCGGAGAATTTCTTACCAAAGCTCTCGATCCCAAGTAATTGAGGATCACAGATATTAAAAACATCTACTCCTATCTCAATAAGATCAGGAATGATCTCTTCAATCATGCCATCTGAGTGAAACCAGAAATCCATACCTTGCTGATGCACTTCTTCAACAATTCGGGCATATCGGGGCTTGAACACCTCTCTCCACAACTCCGGATTGATTATTAGGGTAGTATTAGTGCCCCAATCATCTGTGGATGCAAAGGCATGGACCTTTCCTCGATAGGAATCTCCCAGATTTCTGATCAGATTCAATTGGAAGTCCAAGATTTTATCCAGTAACATCTCTATTGTATCCAGATCAACCAGGAGATCCATCAATGTTTCATTATATCCGTGCAGGCAGTACAGCCTTTCAAAAAGAAGAAGAATATAAGTGGCCCATAGGTATTTGTCCGGGTAATCCTTTATGATCTTATCAAATCCTTCGAATCGTCCTTCTCCGTACGGGTCAGGGAACACATAATTTTCTAATTGTTTTAAGTTTTTCAATGGATGGCCTACAGGGATTCCAGAAGCCGATACGGTTCCACCGTACTCCCAGATTACACCCCACTCATCTTCCTTTTTGCAGTACATTGCAGGTTGATAGTTATCTATATCAAATACAAATGGTTCATACTTCTTAGGGTGCCAATCCCTGGGGGGTTTGATATAAATCTCCTTTAAATCCGTTTCTCCAACTAGCTCAAACGATACAGGTATTCTGTCAACTTTTTTCCCTTTTATAGCATTCTTTACCCGTTCGACACTGGTCATCTCTATTAGCCCCCCTTCTTAAAGTTTACAGCCCTTTTTCGTCTAAAGAGTGATTGCCTAGAAAAGTTTCCTGAAAGATTAAGTACTCCACCTCCTTGTTAAGATCATCATGAATCTTAAGGTGAATGAAAGATGTAATACATGTTATTTTAGGGAATGTCCAAAGTGAAAATTTTTCGATACAAGAAAGAATTGAATATTTTCCACATACATACATTACTCTTTACAAGATTACATTACGCACTAAGGTTATGTCAAGAAGGTTTCTATAGTTTTAATATGTGTATTAATTAACACTTGACATGTACACTATTTGTACATACAATATTGTATGGATTACCAGTGGGATTCTAAGAAAGCGGATATCAATAAACAAAGGCATGGAATTGATTTTGCGGATGCCGTTGGCGTTTTCGAAGATGAGTGGTCTTTGACGATTAAACAAGGAATTATGAGAGGTGAACAACGTTTTGCAACTGTAGGTGTGGACTTCTTAGGTCGAATAATTGTTGTAGTATATACATATCGTGGGAGTGATATCCGCTTGATTTCAGCAAGACCTGCAACAAAGGCAGAAAGGAATGTGTATGCACAAAGAAGAATATGATTTTGAGGACGCTAAGCAAGGACCTGTCGTCAAACCTCCTCAGAGTAAGACTCGAATTACAATCCGTGTTGATACTGACATCTTAAATTGGTTTCGGGAACAGGTGCACAATCAAGGAGGTGGCAATTATCAAACCTATATAAATGAGGCCTTACGAGAATATATAAACATAAAAGACCTGAATCTTGAAAAAACGATTCGCAAGGTCATCAGGGAAGAGTTGAAGGAATTCTCACGCTGAGCTTTCCTCTTCTGATTTTGTGAATATCGTTTGGTAGAACAATAGTAACAGTGGGTTCATCGCTCCTGAATGTAAGCAGAACGGTATTTATTTAAGTTAAGCTGCGAGAAAATTCGGGTAAAACCCACAGACTTATTTTTATTTTATCATCATTGTAGATCACTTCTCTTACAAGAAGCCTGACCAGTTGTTATTTCTCATCGGGTTTTAAAAAAAAGCTCTTTTTCCATTTTGCCTTTCCTCTCTTGGAGGGTTATGATTTTGCCTCTGGAGACCTGATTGGCTTTCTCAACCATCTTCTCAATAGAATAATCATGAAATACATATAGTGTGGGTTTTCTCTAAAGCGGCACAGTATTCATGCGGGGATAGGTTCGTGAATCTCCTGAAGATGCGATCAAAATAGCTGTGACTTTCAAAACCTGTCTCATAGGCTATTTTAGTAATATTTAAATCGCCTTTCAAGAGAAGTTCTTTAGCTTTATCTATCCGCAACCTAAGAATGAATTCCTTAAATGTTTTACCTGTTATTCTTTTAAAAAATTTGCAGAAATAACAGGTGCTCATACACGCTATTTTAGCAGCAGACTCAAGAGAAATTGGCTCATTATAATGAACCTGAAGGTAAGTAAGAACCTTCTCAAGTCTTTTTATATCAGAACGTCTCTTTGTATAGAGACCAATATCTGAGGCGAATCTCCTAAAATACCTCATAATGAGTAAGAGGATCTCCATCAGGTAGTTCTTGACAGCAAACTGATAGAAATCGTTCTGGCTCGATTTCTCAATATATATCTTTTCAATCAGGTTAAATACATCTTTAGAGTTAAAATCGTGGGATGGTAGCTTGTTTCTAAACTCTGTACTATGATCTAGAAACGGTCTGATATATTCGAGATTGAAGCTGTCCTGACCAAAATTGTACACGAACTCTGGGAAGAAATATAAATTAATTGTTCTCAATGAAGAATGAGGATATGATTCCACCCAGTGAAATTCTGTATTTCCTATTATAAATATATCTCCTTCAGCGGCACCATACTTCTTTTCTTCTATATGGAAGGCTCCTTGCCCATCAAATATGTAAGTGATCTCAAAGAAATCGTGATAGCTAGGAGTTATTCGATGATGGATATTGAATGAGGTAAATCGAATTTCGAGCGGACACTCATTGGAGAATGGAATGGTGACTTTTCCTTCTTGTGAAATGTCCATGTCAAACGGAGTACAATTTGGGAGTTTGTAATTTCTACTATCCATATTTGATATAAAAAATTATGAGTGCGCTCTAAAAACTACGGTTTTTTTAAATAAAGAAAAATATGGCGTATTACCGAAAATCGAACCTTAATCCGGGTATGATTGCTCTTTTATAACAAAAGCCGATGACTCTTCTCATCATCCGGCCCTGTTCTTTGACAATTTGAGCACAATAAAGGGAAATTGCCTTAACATAGGAAGGATCAATCTGAAGCAGGCGGTATATTCTGCCGAAGTTGACGCCCAGTGCAACAGAAAAGGCAAAGACCGACGCCTTGAATGCTCCTCTGACTTTCAATTTCCTATGGGGCATTTTGCACACGAACTCGTTCACCGTCGCCTCGACATTGCTCCTGAGTTTCTTTCGTTCTTCGGGAAGGGAATTGATTCTCTTCTGACGCTTGAGTGCCAGAAAATACTCATGGGTGAAATACAACACCCTGTCCTGTCTCCGCTTGATGGTGGGGCATGTGCTTCTCAAGGGACAGCACTTACACACTGCAAGATCGAATATGGCCTTATGCCGTTTTCGGGTGGGAGCCGGTGTGACCGTCTGCTGAAGACAACTGATTGTGTATGCTTTGTCTGATATCTTTTCTATGCTCATCTCAACGGCAGGTTTTGGGCCTCGCACTGCTGTCTGCACAGGGTTGATACCGTGCTGCTCACACTTTCTGTCGTTGTCGCTGCTCCCGTATGCACCATCAAAGTGAAGCTCTTCGAGCTCCGGGGTCTTTTCCTTGAGCGTGTCAAGGCGTTCATGTAATACTTTGCTGTCGTCTTTGTTTACAGGGTGTACTGAGATATCAGTGATCAGATTCAGCGGGTTTTCAGGGTGTGCAGTTTCCACAACGTTGATTGATTGTCCCCTGATGTCTTTTCCGTCCTTGTTTCGGTAGGTGGCATCAAGATCATCGGGTGACTGCACAGAGGAGCTCGAGATGTGTTCAGGGGGTTTGATTTCAACTTTTTCCTGCACAACGACGAATTGCTCAGCGTACACCCGCTCAAAGGTTTTGAAGATTTCGCACTCTGCATAGGAAGGTTTCAGGTTCTGGTCTATCCAGTAATACAGGTGTGCGATCTTTTCAATCTCATGGGGGATATCTGAGGCCTGAAGGGAATAGATGTACTGGCCTGAGGTCTTATGCACATAGGGTTCAAATTGCTCTTTGAAACGCGTTTTATCCTCGTCGGAGAGAATCCGCCAGATGCGCAGCAGCAGTTCGACCAGCAGCTGCAGGCGGGTGTAGTTTCTGATATTGGAGGCTGCCGCAAGGGAGTCTGTTCTCTGGATGTGGGTTTTTATCTTCAGGGTCTTGAGCTGTTTTTCTGTGAGGTGATCAAAGACCTTTTCCAGGAGGATTTCTCCTGTTTCAGCAAAGTGCGCGCTGAGGCGGTTCTGAAAGTTAAACAGGGTTGCAGGGCAGAAGGGCATAGTCTCGAGGGAATCAAGCCCAAGGGCGATCTTTGTCAGGATGTTGAACTCGATATGTTTGAACAGCTCCTCATAGGTCCATTGATACCGGTGCATTAGGATGAGAGATGATACCATCGCATTGATGGGAGCATTGGGACGGCTGTTTTTATCGGAATAGAGCCCTGAGAAGATATCTTCTTTGATGTTCGAAAAGATGAGCTTGTAGAAGGTGTACTCTTCTGAGTGTTCGATTTTTTTCTTCATGCGTTCTGGGAGTGAATTGAAGAGTCCGAAAATGTCGGTTTGCGTATGGCGATCGTTTGTCTTGAACATTAATCTTTATACCTTGAGAAGGTTGTTTTTATTATTGGTTTAATATACAAATTTCCAATAATATCTACAACCAATATCTTTTTAGAGTGAACTCACCCTTTTTTCTGTGAATTGGCAGGTTTTTTCATTACACCATGAATCCAACCGCTGTAGTCACCGAATAAACTCTCGTTTTTTGATATGAGATTTTCTAACTCCAAAATTGTATGATGTACACTTAGCCGCTTCTCATCGTTCTCTTTCCTCCCCTGTTCCAGCTCGATGATGCTCTTCTCGATCGAATCCCGCACCACTTCGGATTTGGCTTTCGTCAACTCTTGAATCCTGGCATCAATCTGTTCTTTTATGTCCGCTTCTTCCTTTTCCAGCTTTTTCAGTGAATCTCGCAAAAAAGCAATCTTCTGGGTGATTCTCAGTATCTTCTGCCTCTGTAAATTACTCTTGTCCCGTAGATATGCTTCCGGTATCAAATCAGCTCGTAATAAATACGCCAGCGTCTCAGAATCTATCGAGTCAGTCTTGATCCTGGCCTCCGCTATCGCCTCCCCCTTTAAGGGATGCGCTAATTTCACCTCATCCACCAACCCCTCAAGAAGTTCAACGGCAACCGGCCAGCTCCAACACGCCTCAACAACCGCAACAACTTCCTCGTACTTATGAAGATACTCTTCAAACGATTCTTTTCTGTTAAGGAGTCTCTCCTTCTCTTTGATCTCACCGTCCTCGGTGATAATCGTTGCAAAACTGTACTTCTTGTGATAGTCTAAACCTAGATAGTTCATGTTGCACCTTCTGTGTTATTGGTCCTACTCAGTATACGGGAGGTGCATTATTTTTTCATTGTACCTAATTAGTATGAATTGTTTCCCTCGTCCCTCTATTTGTCGGCTAGGGAAACAAGCCTGTTCGCAACGGCAAGGGCAGGATCGAGAGGAACCGGCACACCCTCGGTACCATCAGGTATTGAAATGTCATAAATCTTTTTTGGTTTTTTCCCCTTAAAGTGGGGCAGGAACTTTTCCTGCGCTTCGAACATCTCAATTGTCAAATCCCTTATCTCTTTGAGGGTTAATACTGCTGATGTCAACGGATCCATTGCAATGGCTGCGACGACCAGTTCCGGGTCTCCTGCGAGGGAGGCTTCTGCTACGAGCATCTGAACTGTCACGTTACTCTGGTTCATTGCAGCCAGCGGTGTCGGTAAATCCCCTACCGATACAGGGTGCAGGCCCATTTTATCAACGAAAATTGGCACTTCAACGCAGCAGCCATCTGGTAGATTGGTGATGTATTGTTTATTAATTACATTCCCATTTAGTTTAAATACTTTTCCTGTCTCTTTCGCTTCAATTATGTGGGAGCAGTATTCTGCACTTCTTGGCTTAAGATCAGTGCTTTCGTAGCTTAAATAATCGGTCTTTTCGAATTTCTTCGCCACGCCAGAGTGAAATTTGTATCCTATACCCGACTCACCCCCAAAGAGAGGTTGATCGCAGTACGTATCGAGAGCTTTTTTGTTTTTTCGAAACCAAGGTAAATACTCAGATAAATGTCCTGAGCTTTCAGTCATAAAATATCCGAAATGTCTTGTTACCTCGCATCTTACTTTATCGTTTATATAATATTCCGGTTTTTCTATATTCTCTTTGAATAAAGGATAAAGATCCTTTCCGTCTTTTTCAAGCTTCAGATACCATGCCATATGGTTTATCCCTGCCGCAAGAAAATCGATCTCTTCTTTCTTCACACCGTTATAACTGGCTATTAAATCGAGGGTAGTCTGAATACCGTGACACAATCCAACGAAGCTAATTGCGCTTGATCTGCCCATGGCAATACAAATCGATGCCATCGGATTTACATAGTTCAAAAGTAGTGCATTCGGGCATAATTCCTCCATGTCATGAAGAATATCCACCATGACTGGAATGGTACGAATTCCCCGGAACACGCCCCCCACGCCGACACATTGACCGATACACTGATCAACTCCGTATTTCATCGGGATCTTATAATCTGTTTTATATGAGTCCATTCCGCCTATCTGTAATATTGCTATTACGTAATCTGCGTCTTTGAGAGCTTCCCTTCTATCTGTGGTCGAATATACATTCGCCGACAGATTGTTTTTCTCGATAAGCTTTTTAGTGAAATTTTCGACTCTCTGCAATTTTGACAATGTAGGGCCCATAAGAGCATATGTAGATCCTTTTAATGATTCTGTACCCAGCATGTCGTTTAAAAGAGTTGTGCCGAAAGTGATGCTACCGGCTCCTAAAACTGCAATCTTAGCCATTCATTATCCTCCTTAAAATATGAAATCGTTTAATTAATATAGAGTCCAGATAGCAGGACTAATTATCATATAATACTTGAGGTTCTTACAAAATGGATTCGGTACATTGATTTCCTGACCCAATTGCAACAATATTGTATGTTATTATATTTCTCTCCCAGAGAATTAATACTTTTTATATAACTTGATACTCTAATAAATTGTTGTATAATGTTGGTACATTTGATAACATATTATATCTTTTATGTCAAGCCTTAAGACAGGATATATAACATGGATCATCAGAAAAGAGTTGAGACAGCATTAAATCGAACGAAGTTTGACTGCATGAGAGATACGATAAAACAAACTTATTATACTTAGCATCTTGTATCCATTAAGGGAGTAACGTAGGATATTACATGTCAAAAGGTTTTCAGATAAATAAAAAGTCAAGCACACCTCTGTACAAACAGATCAAAGAGTATTTTCTGGAACTTATTCATCAAAATGATGAGAACTCTTTAATGCTGCCCCCTGAAGTTGAAATTGTTAGGCAATTTAATGTCAGTAGGACAACGGTACGGGCCGCTATGAAAGAGCTTGTTCAGGAGGGGGTTCTCGAGCGGGTTCCCGGAAAGGGAACATTCGTTAAAGAAAAACCGAACACGCTCCGCTTTGCAAACTGGTTGATTACTGAAGTTCCAACTTCTGAACCGATCGACGAGATAGTCCAAAGTTTTAATAAGGGAAGGAATGACGGGTGTATTAAAAACCTCGGCATCCCGTATGATGAAATTGAACGCCAGCTCCTCGTCCTCGCAACTGGCGGAGTAGCGCCGGATATCAGTGCCTTGGTTTATCTATGGACACCTCTGCTGGCTTATAATGGGGCATTGGAACCATTGGATCATTTATATACACCGAACTTCATGCACAATCAGTACGGTAAAAATATCGAAGGTGTTACATACAATGGGACTCTCTATGGAGTAAACTGGGTCAATGCACCCACTATACTCGTTTATCATAAGGACATACTCCAGGAGGTGATGGGGACGTGCACCCTTTCAGTGGAGTATTATGATCAATTGTTGGAATATTTTATTCAAATCCACGAATTTTCCTCAGGTGAGATCATACCGTTTGCCATCCCTGTTTTGGATGACGAGCTCTTTTTCCTGTTTATTCTTTCGAATTTTCTTCATTCGTTCGACGGTGGAGTATTCAATGATACCGGTGAAATTATATTCCATTCCAGAGAGACCCAAGAAGCATTTATCTGGCTCAGAAAATTTATAAAAACAGGACATGTGAATATTTCTAATAAAATATGGAAGAATCGAAGGCTACTCTCGATTGGAAAACTGGCCTTCTTTATGGAAGGTCCCTGGATCCGGTGTATTATACCTTATTTAGGTGAGCGAGAGGATCAGAATTTGACGGATATAGGTTTTTCAACACTGCCAAAGTCACCCAAAGACATATCTTCTTCGGTATTGTGGAACCATACGCTCTCTATTTTTAAGCAATGCAAAAACAGGGAATTAGCGGAAGAATTTATTAAATATCTAGTATGCGATCCCGGAATCGCTGAGAGATACTATAAAGCAACTGGAAGTCTTCCAGTTCTTAAAAGCGAATTAGAAAATAATCCGGTTTACGATGATGAACTGGGAAAAGTTCTCAAACAGCAGCTCAAGACAGCATGCCCAATTCGTGTTTATAATCCGGCAACATTCAACCTTTCAGTTACCATTTGCGCAAAGGCTGCCCGGGATATTTTAATAGGTGGATCAAATATTGCGACAACGTTGAATAATTCTGCTCATCTTTTAAAAACTTTGATGCATTCATAATTTCAGTGATTTATACGTGCTGAAAAAAACGTCTTGAAAGGTAAATCATTGGGTGTTTAATGTACTTACATTTAAGAACATAAGGATGAGCTTTGTAGAATAAAGACATTTTGTATGGAGTGCTAAAGGCAAGGTAATCCGCTCATTAAAAAATCTCTTCGATTGGTTCGAAGCACAATGGACGAGCTCGACCTTACCGAAGAGTTTTAATAAAAAGTTAATTTAAGAGGAGGTAAAGTGCTATGAAAGCTAGAGTAGTGTTCATTCTATTCCTTATTGTGCTGATTGCAGGATTCGGTCTGAAGGCGTTTGCCGGCGGTGAGAAAGAAAAGGAAAAAGAAAAATTGGTCTATGGATACGTCACGCCCGGCCCTGATTACTGGTACAAAAAAGACGTGGACGGATTTGTATACGCCGCCCAAAAAGCAGGTGTAGAGGTACAGATACTCAACTCAGATTACGACCCTGAGAAGGAAATTTCTAATATCGACACATTGATCAACCAGGGTGTCGACGGTATGTGTATCTTCACCTTCAACCAGAATGGAGCTAATATCGCGGCTAAGAAGTGCTCCGAAGTAGACATTCCGCTGGTAGTGACGGACAATGTAGGTCAAGTATTAAAGTCGGGTTACGACGTAGTTGCTGCCATCGATTTCGACTGGAACGCAATGGGCGTTAATGTGGCCGAATATATCGCTGAAAATTACCCTGGTGAAAAAATCGCCGTAATTATGGGTATCTTCGAGCATGTTCCTGTGCAGATGTTTCGAGAAACGTTTGAGCCGAAGGTTAAAGAACTGATGACCAATGAGATCTTGGCCGTTCGCGACGGTCGGTATGCTCCCGAGGAGGCCGTAAATCAAGCGCAGGATCTGATTCAGTCCGGACTTGATTTCTCCATTCTGTTCGTGTTCAACGAAGAGATGGGAGCTGCCGTGGTAAGGATGCTCAAAACGCGAAATCTACTCAACAACCCGATAAAGGTCATTTGTACAAATGGTGCACCCTACGGTCTTGAACTGATCAAAGAGGGAAGTATTACATACTCCATTAGCACCTCACCCGGATGGGAGGGAATGATATCCTTTTTAGCGCTCCATGCGTACAATAAAGGTAAGGTCAAGAAGTCGAATCAACAGATCATGCTTCCGAATACGCCTATCACACCCGATACGATCGACGACAAAACAAAGGTCATCCCATGGGAAGAGGATCCGATTTGGCTTGAGCTCACCCATACGTATTTCCCTGAATATGACGGGTTGTACTGATAAGGAACGAAAAATTGTTTAGAGGCGGAAGCCCATTGAGCATTCCGCCTCTTTATCATAGGTAAAAAAGTGTGTACCATATATACCTTGAGATCGTGAGAAAGGCATGACCGACTCCGAAATCAATACGAAAAAGCAATCTCTGTTGGAAATACATGGTGTTACAAAATACTATGGCGGTCATCGCGCCTTGAATAACGTTTCCTTCCACCTGAATGCAGGCGAGGTCTTGTGTCTCGTAGGTGAGAACGGTGCAGGAAAATCTACACTGATAAAGGTGATCTCCGGGGCTATAATGTCCGACGCAGGCACGGTAAGCATTCAGGGTAACAGCTACGAAGCACTGCATCCTCGCCAGTCTATGGAACTGGGACTTGCCACTATTTATCAGGACGTAGAGCTCATAGACTCATTAACGGTTGCAGATAACATTTTCTTAGGAGACGAGTATTGCAGTCGCTTTGGTTTCTTCGTAGATGCGGTGAAACAGAATGAGAAGGCCCGAGAGATCCTTGACATGCTGCACATCGACATCGATGAAAAGATGGTGGTCGAGGATTTATCCGCAGCTCAGAAGCAGACACTCCAGATCGTCAAAGCGCTACATCGTGAATCTCGTGTCCTAATCATGGATGAGCCCACCAGCTCATTGGGGTACGAGGAGACACGGTCACTCATGGATTTAATCAGACGGCTGAAATCGCAGGGGATCGGCATCATTTATATTTCACACTACCTCGAAGAAATATTTGAGATCGGAGACAGGGTCCTGGTCCTCAAGGACGGTGAGTATGTGGGAACATACAATAGGGAGGAGGTTGATCCGGATTTTATCATGCGTAAAATGGTTGGACGGGATGCTTCGGTATTTTTCAGCAGGCAAAGAACTCCCATCGGTAAACCCTATGCCAATATTAAAAATATGAATTGGAATAAAAGGGTCGTCGATGTGAGTTTTGAAGTTCGCAGGGGAGAAATCTTCGGTATAGGAGGTTTGGTTGGATCGGGTCGAACAGAGCTCGTAAGTTTAATCTATGGGATCATTTTTCGTGATTCTGGGGAAGTACTATTGGACGAAAACCCGGCTAACATTCGCAAACCCGAAGATGCGATCCGGAATGGTATATGCCTGATTACCGAGGACCGGCACAAATACGGTATGTTCGGTGAACGAAGTGTCATTGAAAATATAACCATTGCGCACCATCA
>Ga0209427_10002191_pt1 | contig 22937 bp, 18 predicted proteins | sample DeeMarSWOR136_30_FD_187465 | JGI IMG/M metagenome (GOLD analysis project Ga0209427, IMG submission 187465) | Marine sediment microbial communities from White Oak River estuary, North Carolina - WOR-1-36_30 (SPAdes) (version 2) | ecosystem: Environmental > Aquatic > Marine > Intertidal zone >...
TCCATGAGCTTTCCTTTTAACCATTTCATAATCATTTCATTACTCCTTAATCCGAGATTTCCCATTTAACGCCATAAATTACACTCCTGCACGCCACACTGTCAATAATGCCATAATAGGGAGTTCGCTTTCAATATTTCTGGCCGTCAAGACGTGCTAGAAAAGCCCCAAGATACACAAATTCACTGAAAATCCAACATTTTGCCACTTTTTAGACACACCTCGACCAGCGATTTCTTATTGCCTGCCCAGATTTTCGCCCCATTGCCGGTCATCCCATCCCCGCAGATTCTATGCTGACTCTCAGTCGAACGATTCGTTCAAGAATTTCACGAAACAATGCTCTCGGCACAATGACTTCGGCCATCTGGAACACCACATACCGCGAATGCTTCACCACCTTGGCTCCGATCTTGATCAGCTTCTCACGCAAAGTTCTCAGAGACCATGCCCTCACAGATTTCGGCAGTACCAGTCGCCTCAGAAAATTGCCGAGGTTGTAGGCCAAAGCAAATAACTGAAGTCGAACCTGATTGGCCACGAACTCATGACACGACAGCCGTGTCCACTTCAATGCGTACTTGCCCTCTTTGATCCACTGTTCTGCAGTACCCCGTTTGTTATAAAATCGGACGACGTTGCTGGACTTCCACCTGAGATTCGTCACAATGAAACCGATTCTCGGAAACAGTTCACCTGCATGCCATTCGATCTTGGCAACCACCCTGCGATTGATGTCCCAACTTGCCGCCTGATAGCGAAAACTGTGATACAGAACAATCGGCTTCTTCGGCGGACGCCCAACGGGACGAGTGAGCAGATGCTCGATCTTGCTGTACAGTATCTGATTACTTTTCAGCCGTATCGCATAGAGGTAATTCTCCGGTTCCAGAAAACGATAAATCTCAGGATCCGCGAAGGCTGAATCCCCTCGGAAGAACCGCGAAATATCAGAAGAACGGTAACGGGCGACAACAGGCTCCAAAACACAACGCCAATCATCGGCACTATGAACATTCCCATTGCGAAGAAGTGTTCGTTCCATGTCGCCATGCTGATTAAAGCAGAAAAGCGGATGGTAGCACGTGCATTCGAAGTAGCCATTGTAAGCAGAGCCTTCCTGCTTGCCGTAGGTGGGACTGACCCAACTGTCCATATCAAGGATGATCTGTTTCAGGGCCTTGTCTTCATTGACACGGTCCACCCATATGCCTGGCAAGTTCATCAGGAACTCTATATTCTGTGGTTGTGTGAGTATCTCTGTTTCAAATCGGCTCATGACACTGGTTGAGGCAGCAGACCGTTCAATGGCCCTGCCTCCAGCCACATGACGCATGGCAGGATCAAGGGCCAAACACTCAGCGTCATTCGTATCCTCATAGCCCGCCAGCCTGCTGTATACAGACTGCCTCAGCAGAGCAGTAAGGCCGTGTTGGGTGTTCTTGCCCGTCCGAATGTCACTAAGCTCCGAATCAATAGCGGCCGTTAGGCCGAGAGTGTCATCAAGCTCCCGATAAGCCAATAAGCCGGCGTCACTCGTCACCTTAGTACCATGAAATTCAACCTTCACTCTACGGTCAAAATCGAGCCGAAAGGCATCCTTACGTGTTTCACCCATTGGATTCTCCCGCATCACAGGGTAAAAGTGGCTTGAAAGGTCTCCATAGGCAGTATATTATGAAATTCTAGCTTGAGTGTCACGCACTTTACATGGGAAATCCAGGATGAGAGAATCGCTCACGCAAGACAAGCTGCCCGCAGGCTCAGCAGCGCTGCCTATGCCGCGTCCTTGCTCACGCTCTGTCAGCGACACCGTCTATCACGAAGCTACCCAGCCCTTGTACTATCCCTCGTTTGGCCAGTGCTAGCAGCTTCTATCGCCCCGAGGAATACCAGTAGCACAACCCCCAAGACGATCATGACTATCCCCAGGATCTGCGAGATTGTCAGAACGCCCAACTCGTACGGATTGTCGTCACGCACAAACTCCAAAAGAAATCGAGTGACGCCGTAAAGGACAAAGGCTAGCGCTACGGTCGAGCCTGGTCGAACAACTCGTCTTCGCACAGGCACCGAGCTAATCGGCTCCAGGCCCTTGCGCCAAAACACATATAGAATGCCGCACAAGAGCAACGCATTGGCCGATGAATACAACTGAGTAGGGTGAACGGCAAGACAGCGATACCTGCCTTTTGTGACCTCATATTGCTGCTGCTCGGTCAGCTCATGAAGGGCCTTGGGGTACCATCTGCCGTGTCGGTCGCGGAAGCTCAAGTACTCATCTTGCGGCAGCTTAAGGTGGGGTTCGGATCTGTCCCTGGCCGGGTCCGGATTGATCTGACTGATGTACACGAACGACCCGTACGGAAAGCGAACGCCCCACGGCAAGTCGGTGGGCTTGCCAAAGCAGTCAGCATTCAGAAAACACCCTATCCGCCCAAATGCCAGGCCCATCATCAGACCAATGGCCATTATGTCGAGATACCGCCGGATAGACAATTTGTGACGCCGCAGATAGAAGAACAAAAATCCCATCGCCGGGATTACGCCACCTAAGAATTCCAGGCCTCCCAGCCACGTGGCAAACACATTGAGAAGATTCCCACGAAACTGATCGAAGTGGTGGACCACGAAGAAGGCCCGAGCACCAACCACGCCGATGAGCAATGAGTACAGAGTCGCGTTGGTCATTATTGCCGGGTCCAGGCCCGCACGTCGGCTCAATCGTCTTGCTAAGAACAGGCCCATAAGAAATCCGAACACCATCACGGGCCCAAAGCTGTGTATGGTGAGGTGGATTATGGGTATCTCGAACAAACGTGGATACATAAAAAAACTCCGACCTGCTGATTATACGCCTCTATAATAACATCAATTTTTGTCCACTTCTTATTGACCACCAACTGTTGAAGTAGAGCGTTGCGATTCGTTTGGGATTCACTCTCTATACCGCGAGTTAGAGTCGAGTTAACATCCACCTGTGCATATCTCGGGCGCGTCAGGTCAGATAGCCCCAGTCTACTGCTTGGCCCTTGCTATCCAAGCTTCGACATCCTTCCTCTCCCGAGGAATCTGATCCGACAGAATACGGCAACCAGTCTCGGTAATCAGGACATCATCCTCAATTCTAACGCCAATCTTTTTGTCCGCCAGATAGATCCCCGGCTCCACTGTGATTACCATGCCCGGCTCAAGTGGCACGCTCTTGTCCGCCGCATCATGCACGTCTAATCCAAGATGGTGCGAAGTACGATGGATGAACTCATCGATATAACCGGCTTCACGAACGATCTCGCGCGCGATATCGTAAAGTTCTCGAATGGTCGTACCTGGCTTAATGGCCCGGATGACCGCCTTCTGCGCCCTCAAAACGATGTCGTAAATCCTGGCCTGCTCACCAGTGAACCGTCCATCGACTGGGATGGTGCGGCTGATGTCGGCGGCGTAGCGGTCCCACTCCGCTCCGACATCCAATAGAAGAAGCTGACCGGCCTCGATAGAGCGGTTCCGTTTCTGATAGTGAAGGATGGTCGCTTCCTCGCCCGCCCCAATGACCGGGCCGAACGCCATGTGCTGTGCCCCCTGCCGTTTGAATGAGTTCTCCAGGACACCACCGAGCTGATATTCGGTCACGCCGGGCCGGACTTCGGCCAGAAGGTCCGTCATACCTCGGTACGTGACCTCGATTGCCCGTTCGATGGCGGCGACCTCTTCGGCCGATTTGACCATGCGCATGGTCTCCAGAAGATCCGAAGAGTTCTTGATGGTCACACCCGGTACGCGAGCAGTAATCTTTCGATACAGTTCCAGATCCGGCGGGATGTCACCGGATGGACCCACCAAAGACGAGATAAGATGCAACACCGTCGTGTGTTTCATACACGAAACAAGTACGCCGTCGAGCGCTGTCGTTCGGTAAATCTGGTCAAAGCCGAGCGTGCGTCGCAACGAATCGGTCAAAGCAGGTCGACGGCCGGTCCAGCGCTCCTCTTCAGGATCACGAGGAGGCAGGAACAGGACTTGTCGATCCTTTTCCCTCGGCGCCAGAAGTAGTATGGCCCCTCGTTCGTCAACGCCGGTCAGGTACCAGAAGTTGCCGTCCGCCCGGTACCCCGTCTCACTCCGGCGGCCCTGAGAGTAGAGAACGGCAATGCCCTCTCCCAGAGAATCCATCAGGGCTTCGCGACGCTCAACAAAAGCACGAGGCAATTCAATGCCCCGCTCCTCCTTCTCTTGCGAAAGAATGGACACGGAGAACATAAAGAAGACCAGAGTTGTGCCCACAATTGCTCTGCTTTGCATGGGGTGCCTCCCTTTCTTGGCTCCTTTAGAAGTACGCGAGATGACGCCTGATTATTGTTTATATGGTTTGCGCACAATGAGAAGCCCAGCCTACAATCTTATGGTCTTGTCAAACGATGCTGCAAGCCATTTCTTCACCTTGGAAGCTTTGCCTGACAATCCGAGCAGCTTCGTATCTGCTTTGTCATCTGGCCGTCTCTTTTTCAAGGACAAAATCGACGCCCGCGATGACATCTTCTCGGCTGTCCGGATGCCTGCCCACCCGGGTGGTTTGCGCGACGTAGCCGTCAGCGTCGGCCACGATGCGATATGGCTGTACCCATATCCCTTCCTTCACTCCACCGCTGGCGATGAGGCCCTTGAAGAGGTAGCGCCCATCCTCGTCCGAAACCACTGTGTGCTCCTTCTCTCTGGGCTCCATCGAGTGACCGGAGTAGGGATCAGGGATGGGTAAGGGGACCGCACGCACTTCGACTCCCTTGATAGGCCTTCCTTCGATGTCAGTCACTCGGCCGGTCACGCTCATCCGGTCGGGTACAGCAACCTTGTAGAAAAGGAGTCCGAGGAATCCGACGGCCGCCAGCACAACGATGCCGATGCTTACAGCCGCGAGCAGAATGATGGTCTTTGCGATCAAACGTCTTGTCATGTATACCTTTAGAACACCTTGGTCTGTCCAGGCATGGCGATGGGGTAGCGGCCCTCGGCGTCAGGCTTGACCGGCGGATCGGAGTCCATCGTGTACCGGTCCAGGCCCGGCGCCAGCTCCACGTCTGAAGCCATCGCCTCTTCCCAGGTGACCATCTGGCCGGACTCGGCGGCCATGCGCCCCAGGATGCCTGTCATGGCGGCGTAGGCACTTCGCTCAGTCTCGTTGTAAGGCTTGTCCTCGCGGATCGCCTCGAACAGCAGATCGTGCTCGACCTGGTACTGATTGCGAGCCTCCCCCTCGAATCGCCAGATCAGACTATCTGATGTCTGCTGATGGCCTTTGTAGATTCGGGGCTTGGGGACCCCTTCGCCCAGAACGGCCGAACCCTTCGCTCCGTGAATAATGTCGCCGAAGAAGCCCCAGCAGTTACTCATGTGCCGGCCCTGCGCAAATAGTCGCGTACCATCGCCAAAGTGATACTCCACCGCATAGTGGTCGAACAGCTGATCGGGCTGCGTACGCACCTGGCGTCCTCCCTGGCCCTGAGCCGACACTGGCCACGCATCCTTGCACCAGCAGCACACGTCGAGGTTGTGGATCAGCCAGTCCAGGATAAAGCTGCCATTCAGCCAAGTAAAGCAGGAGTAGTTGCGGATTTGGTGCGACAGTTCGCTCATCCCGGGCGATTTGCGAGCGAGGCCCACCTGGCCGTGCTCGCGGTAGGCCCAGCAGGTGATGACCTCGCCGATGAGACCGTCATGCAGTTGGCCGACCGCCTCTTCCAGCGGCTTGTAGTGCCGACTCATCAGCCCGCCGGCGATCTTGAGATTCTTCTTGGCCGCCGCCTCACCTGCTTTGAGCACCCGACGAACGCCCGGGCCATCCACGGCAAACGACTTCTCCATAAACACGTGGCAGCCTTTGGCCACCGCGTATTCCAGATGGATCGGCCGGAACGCCGGAGGCGTCGCCAAGACAACGACGCCGCCTGGTGCGATGGCATCTATGGCCTCCTTGTACGCATCCAGGCCGAGCAATCGCCGCTCTTGGGGAACGTTCACCTGTCGGCCGAATTGTTGCGAAAGACTCTTGAAGCTCCCCTCCACGCGCTGGGCGAACACGTCGGCCAGAGCGACCAGTTGGGTTGGCCCCTTGGTCGATAGGGCATTGACCGCTGCGCCGGTCCCGCGCCCGCCGCAGCCCACCAGAGCAACCTTAATCGTGTTCTGCTCAGCGGCATAGCTCCGCGCGCCGATAGCGCTAGCCAACGCCGCGCCGGCTAAAGCACCGGACGTCTGCTTGAGGAAGCCACGACGGGAGGTAGATGGCTTCCGAGTTCTGCTTTGTACGTTCATTATGTGCTCCTTTCCTTGTGTCCGATGGCCGATAGCCCCGTTGAGTGGACTTTAGCCAGTGCTCTTGTTCTGATCGAATCAAAAAGTCTGTCTTATTGTGGTCGGCATTGTCGAAAAAAAGCAAGAAGAAAAGATGGACAAGCAAAACGAAAAATGGCTAAACCCGGCGTGTGGCGAAACCCCCCGGCACGCTCGCGGTAACAGGCGGTTCTCACCCGCAGCTCGTGGCCCGTGACCTTACCCGCCTACTTCATTTCAACTGAATGTCAGCCAGAAGTCCGAAGGGGCCTCCAATTGCAGTCTTATGGTCTTATCCAAAGATGCAGTAAGCCAACGCCTTGCCGGCGTCGCCGGCTACTAATGAGTCGCTGTCACCACTATTTCCATTCTTATGGCAGCGCGCTGGATAACTGCTTACTCTTCCACCTCGATCCTGAACCCGTAGTCCTCGCCCGGCAACAAAGAAATGTTCTTGAAGCTAACCCACTGGTAGCCTTGCTCGCCGACTTGCACGCCCAATCTCAGTGTGGTATTCCTGCAATCGTCCATGAAAATACAGCCGTTGGCGTACCATCCTCCCTCTGGCGAATGGAGGGTTGTAGCGCTTCGGCGAGTACGTGTCCCTGCAGGCGACCTACGAAGCCGCTCTCCATATCTATCGAAAACTCCTCGGGTGTAGTACCTGGTTGGCCCCTCCACCAGACCCTCACAGTCATAGCGCTTCGCATCGGGAGCCTCAGGCCAATGGACTCGCCAAACCAGCTCATAGGCCTTCTCGTACGACTCTCCAGCCGGAGCGACTCCAGTTGTGTAGTGCGGAGCGTATCCAAGCGCACTGCCATCCGGACCCCACCATTGCCTGCCCACACTGGGGTTCTCACAAAGGCCGACGAACTCCACCGTCGCCCCGTTGGGCAAGCTCGCCCGCCATGGTGACACCGGCACCGAGGTCAACTCGGCCTTATTCCGGGCCTCTTTCAGCCATCCCTGCCGCTGCCGGCGTGAGATTCTGCCGGCTGTTGAGACAAGGAACTCCAGCATTGGCTCGCCTCCCCGTGTGTAACGCTCGTGAGACGCTGACTTCACGTACCATAGTCCGTCGCCCACACGGTCGATCTTGAAATAGCCCCTGATGTAGGAGACGCGCCGGGTAGAACGGCTGAGAACGCGGCGGACGTAGTATCGGATGAAACTGGAGCGGTTTGCACCCCAGATGGCGTGCCCGGCAGTGAACTCGGACCCGCAGGCAACCTCAACCCGCTCAAGCTCCAAACCTGCCTCAAGAACCCGTTTCTCAATCGCTTGATACAATGCCTTCTCCACCTTCAGCCAGGCCGCCCTGTTGTCCTTCAAAACAGAGGGCTCTTCTACACCTGTCCATTGGTCTGCACCTGCTGTGTCAGCCAGCAGTCGCTGATTTGCCTTATACTCCGCGTCACTAACAACTACTGATTCGTAGTACTCCAGATCTGACTCCTGACCGGGCTGCATTTTTTTCTGACCGTCGTTGCCTTCTCGACTGTCCTCTGGCCATCTGGTCTGGTGCACAGCAATACGGAGTTCACGTCCCGTTTCGTCACGCCCGACTAAATTAATCCGCTCACGCTGCCACCTGGCTCCGTTGGCTCCACGAAGCTGGAGCCGTACTAGTCGCGCCAGCTTCGCGCTGCTGTCCGGACTATCGCTGTGAAATACATCCCACGTCATGCGCCGGGGAAGCCTGAGACAATAAGACGACAGCACTGCACCGTTGTTCTCAATCCAGATCATCTTCTTATCGGCGTCGACAGCCAGATAAAGGTGATATGGCTGCACGAACCGGCGCGCCGTGTCTTTCTGGAGTTCATAACCCAGTTCACGGGTTAAATCCCTCCACTTTTCAACGATCTCGTCCTTTTTACATAGGTAATAGGCTCGCTCGGATACTCTAAGCGAGCCTCGCCCCCACTGCACCGAACGGGCCCTCCGGTACGATATCCAGGCCCACACGAGCACCACTGCTCCAACCGCGCCTATTACAATGAATACGATGGCTTTGTGCCGGCCCTTCATGGTTTGAGATATCCGCGACCGAGATTTCTTATCATGCCTGCTTAGCCATGCCGGTTGACCTTGTCGCACTGCTGAAGAGTGAGCTTATTATGACCCCTCATTTCGTGCCTATAACCGTTTGAAAGATGCCGCGATTGGCAGAGTATTTCCTCACATCGACAAAACCACTTTCTTTCACTTCATTGCTCAACCCGTGTCTGAGCATGTCACGCCGTGTTCGAGTCTCAAAGTTGCCTGGGAGCCAATAGAAAAACCACAATCCCACTACCATCCTCAGCCAAACACTTTCAGGATTATCCAATTCTAAAACGACGACCTCACCCCCAGCTTTCAACACACGTCTGGCTTGCCGTAATGTCTTTAGCCGAGATTCCCGCGGCATCTCATGAATGGCATGAGTAATAAAAACCTTATCAAACGAGTTGTCCTCAAATGGCGCGTTCGTAACATCGCCTTCAATAAATTGTGTCGGACAATGATACTGTCGTTTTCCGGCATGCCGCAGTTGTCCGGATGAAAGATCCATGCCGATGATTTCAGAGCCATTGCTGGCCTTTTCTGAAATAAAGAACGTTGCCCCGCCCGTTCCGCAACACATCTCAAGAATCTTTTCTCCACTCTCAAATACTACCGGCTCGACCATAGTGCGTCGCACTGCTGTCTCACCACCAAACGGAAGTGCAATCCATTTCACCATCAGATTGTAAAACCTGCTTTCAATATGGTCGTACCACCATTTATACAGTTTCTTATTCATCGTGCTACCGCCCTGCCAACACGGCGGACTATCAGACTACCCAAAATGTCAGATGATGTCACCCGCCAACCGCTACGCTCAGCCTCCCTCCCATCCCCGTTGGCCCCCCACCGCAGTCGAGCACGCTCGCGATGACAGCCACTTGCCGCCTGCGGCCTAAGCCGCCTATTCTATCTCAACTGAATGTCAGCCAAAAATCCGAAGGGGCGTCCAATTGCAGTCTGATAGTCTTATCAAGAGATGCAGCAAGCCAACGCCCTAATGGTGTCACCGCTCCTAAAGATTCGAGGACCTGGCCGTCTACGTTTTCGGCTGTCACATTGCCCTTCCAGAAGGCCCCAAGAGTATTCGAAATAGTCGTCAACCTGTCGCAAAGCGGGCTTAGCCCAAGATTTCGCGCACAGCATGTATATGGCTTGTCCGGGTGCAGGTCGCCGCCTATCGCCTTGAGGATAGTAACAACACTTCCGGCGAAGTCCCAGTGACACGGCATCAGCAAGTCGATTGCCATAGCCAAGCGAATCTCCGCCTTCCGGCCATCTACAGTATCGTGTATGATTGCGTCCCTGGTATGCTGAAGAAAGGTGGAGTCGGCTTTGTAATGCTCGCCGGCCGGATGTGCCCCCGGCTCACCGTAATCCCCCACGTCCAGCGCCATATTATGATACGTGCAGCTTGGGTCCAAAGCCTGTTTTACCTTACCGACGATTCGCTCAACCTGCCAAATCTTAAGTGGACTTGGCCGGCCAATGAAGCTCAATAGCCGCCCTGCCGGGATGCCGCCGACATCAAGATTCATGCCCTCAGAAGCCGGCTCTTCGCACCAACTCGACAGTATACGGTGACAATTCTCCAGTTCCCTCTTGCGTTCCGGCGGTCGTTCGTTCGATTCCTCTGGGCAGCGCCCGACACCTATCGCTTTGACAATCCGCTCGGCCTCTTTATCCGCCTCATGATAGCACGCTTCGAAGCCCGTAATGAGTTGCCTTATCCCGGTCGCATGCTCGTCCAACGGCCCAACAGTGTCCTCCATTTTATCGATGTCCAACATCTCGCTGTCAGCTTCCTCAGTGCAGTTCCGCCACCACGGCCTGCAGGCCCGCTTGTCCGACTCTTCTTTCTTATCCATCCGATTACCTCAATGCTGCTTGTGACTTTCTTGTTCCAACGATGACCGGCTGGAAGAACCTGTCGTCCAGCCGTGTGACGTTATCGAATCCAGCTTCACCCATCAGCTCGACCAATCTGGAAATGCCCACACCATAGTATTGTGACCTAAAGACGTGTGTCCTGCAATCTGACTTTCCCCTGTCCTCGACGACATAGACCGCGACGTCATATAAGCTGGGGCGTTCACCCGGATTCCAAACCTGGAACAGGAAATAATGCACGCCGTTCTCGTCGCGAATTCCGTACGGCTCTATCTTCTGCCGGCTAAGGTCTTCTTTCTCATAATCTCGAACGCTGATAATACAGCCGCCCCCTGCACGGGTGCAAGCGTAAAATTGTCGAAACGCCGTGAGTATATCGTCATCTGTCAAAAGGTGCGGAATAGCGTTGTCGCACGAGATCACCACATCGAACTGACGGGCGTGATGTCTGAACGCCTCACGCATGTCAGCCACTGAGAATGAAATAGAAAGGTCCCGCTTTTCTGCTTCAACTTTAGCCCGCTCAACTGCCTCCCGCGACAGGTCGGAAGCTGTCACTGCATAGCCCAGTTTGGCAAGGCCGAGCGACTGTGTTCCAATCCCGCAGGATACGTCCAGAACGCAAGAGCCGCTGTCACCCCACCGTTCGCGAACAATGGAGTCGAGCATGGCCGCCTGCCGCTCGATGCTCTTGTCCCAATCCGGATAGATCAGGTGATATAGCGGTGCGAACTCCGCGTAGAACCGTTTGAGATCCTCGGTCATCTTTTTAATAGTCCACCGGCGACATCACCGCACGCCGTTAGGCGCTCCAAGTGAAGCTGTCTGCTGCAACAACCTATAGAATCTATGCCTGTTCACTTTACTCGTACTACTTCAACATAAGCCGGAGCTGGGTTTAGACTCCGTCCCTGTCGGCGTCATGCTGACGCCCTGCTGCTGAACGGCGAATCTGTCTTTTGCCTGACCTGTCAGCAGCTAATTTACGCCGCCCGAAGTGTATTTTCAAGGCAGAAACAGACGCCAGTGAAATTGGGACCATTACACTGTGTGATTACGGTGAGGATAAAGTGGAGGAGGAAAAATCGCTGTCGCACGACAGAAAGATATGCCACGCCCTTGGGGCAGAGCGCCGCACACACAAGTAAGCCGAGGAGAATTAGACCCTCCAAAAGATTATTGGAGCCTTTATGGCGGTCCAAGAATGAGACATTGACGAATCACGGCTAACCTGCGGTCTGTCAGGTCTCGAGGCTCGAATTAGCGCAAGTGCTCTATCCCGGCAGCAGAACAATAGAGCGAATCCTTCTGCGATGACAGCGCATCAGATAGGCGATGAAGTCACCCGTAATTCGGTCCGGTGCGCTCCTACCCTTGGTGACAATTCTCGCCAAGAGTGTCTTCGTCGCTGCGTCCCATTCGAGATTGATTGCGCCCGGAACTTGCGGGTCCGTACTATGAAGCTTGGCCCAGCCGGGATTGCGACCTGACATCTTCTGACTCGATACCGCAAGACCGTACTTCTCCAAACGCTTGTCGTTAGCGATGGCTTCGCGTAGGCTCCCACCGCGATAGCATGTTACTTCGATGATGGTCTGCATTGCCTTACGTCCTTTCGTCGTCTATTGCTGAGAACTCAACGTTCCAGCTCAGCGAGCGTGCTTGTGGCGTCCGCTGCCCTGAATGGTTACACGATCTTGAGTCCAAATCGCCCGTCGTAGTTCATTTTCTTGAGGATCCTTTTGCACTGCTCAATCTCGACATCATCAACATCTCGCACGCTGACCCTATAGGTTCGAAAGTTGGTGGTGATAGTCACCACATCGCCCTCGACCACCACTTGCTTGACAACCTCATTCTCGTCGTCGGCGAAGTCATCGAAAGATACCGTAACACCTCGCTCGGATTCATCCAGAATAAACTCATACTTCGGCGTACGAAGGAGGGTCAGACTCTTAACATCGCCAGGCTCACCCAGAGGTATGGCGAACGAAACGATAAGGTCATCTCCATCTTCAATTGTTATGAAGGATGCATTTTCCATAAATGACCCCTGTCCTTGTGCCGTCTGAATATTGATTATACGGTTTCCGTGTAAGACATTTGAAAGAGATTCCTTGACTACGCTGTGCTCTGCTCGCCATGACGGTCACTCAAATTACAGGCGATAGCGGGCTCAGACTCCGTCCCTGTCGGCGTTACACAGACGCCCCGCTGCTGAACGACGGATCTGTGCTGTGCCTGACCTGTCAGCAGCTAATTTACGCCGCCCGAAGTGTATTTTCAAGCCAGAAACAGACAGCGCGATGGGATAGGAAGGAAGAATCATAGCCTGCCGTAAGCATAACGTGTATGAGCGATGATTGTGAGCGCAGGGAAACGAACATATAAGAGGCGCTTGGGCGGAGAACTCTCGGCCGACAAATAGGCCATCACAGTCTTTTTAAGAGTCCGAACACGAAATTTCTGACAGTAAAGATGACCAGAGTCACCGAAAACCACCAGCCCTTTGCGGAGTTGCTACCATCCACTCGTTGGGACACTGAGCAGAACGTTGCTCAGCTATCTCTTCCTGGCTTTTTTCTTTGCCGCTTTCTTCTTCTTTTTCTTCTTCATTTGTTTACCTGCTTTACACATGTTGACCGAACCACTTCGTACAATAGGCAGCCGAATCCAAGTCTGGGAATAAAGCCAGCCTGTTTATGCCAGTCAACTCCAACTCTTCCCACAACCGCGCTAAATTTGCCCGGTCGAGTTTGATGCGCGCAAGCTTGATTGTTGACCCCGAGGATGAAGACGCTAACTGGTCGATCGATTGGCGGTCATGTCCATGCACAGTGAAGACACCTTGCTGTGCAACGATTCTTTCATTGGTGTGAGGTGGCAATATTGCCAGAGGATATCGGTTAGCGGGCGACTTGTCTGCAATGTTCGCAGGCAGAAACTTTGCCGTGAGATCACCCCCGGGGGTGATGATATAATCCTCACTCGGGCCGCAAGAAACCTGGTTCAGGGAACCGGCATCAAGGATCCAGACTGCAGGTGAGTCTAAGTCGTATAGCGGGGTAGCAGGCAGTGCCGCCAGTTCGGCGTCATGTTCACGTCTATCTCCAGTCTCCAGGTATTCTGCTAAAGCGAAGTAGATAGCAGCGAGCAGGTTTTCCGTCCAATCCAGCAGCCGAGTCGGCAGACCGTGATGCTGCGCAAGAAAGTACCAGTCCCAGTATGTTTTGATCTTCTCATCAGTATATGGAGATCCGCTGGCCTTGAAACGTTCAAAGAGATTCTCTTCGTCATAGTTAAACACAGCATTATGGAGCCGATATAGACCAGGCAGAAGCTCGTACTGCGTTTTTGCCTGTCCGCGAAACCACAGTTCTTCTGCCTTTGATGGTGTCGGATTCCAATTTCTGACAATCGATTTGACGCGCCCGATAATCTCGCCGAGTCCTTGTGCTTTCTCATCAATCATCGGATGTCTCTAGCCAGCTACAGTCCCAACCATGAGCAGACAGTTTCTGTATGACTCCCAAACACAGAAAACGTATGCAGTATCCGAACCGCGAATCCAAGGTGTCTTCCGCTGGTTACTGGCCAATTTAGACTGCCGGAAAAAAGTTTCAAGAAAAAAATAAGCAGAAAAAAAATTCGCAGCGACCGCATGCGCTTCCTAATCCTTAGCCGGCAACCTGAATAAGTCATTACGGATGTTTTTGTTGTAGGCTTCGAAAAACTTCTTAGCCTCTTTATACTCGTCAGAATCCTCGTCAAGTGGCTCCATTGCGTCTTTAAATTCCTGTGCCTTCTTTCGAGATATGAAGTCGTTATACAGCTCTATAGCTGAATCAATGGCCTCAACCACCTCTCCAGTAGTATCTGCTGATCCATAGAACCTTTCAATAAGAGCAGCAGAAGCTAACTTTGTAGTAAAATCCTTAAGCTCTTTGCGCTCTCTTCCATCGATGTTTACTATTATATACGGAGCATTTCCCTTGTACTCTCGCCCGGTGTCCCGGTGCACAAGTACAGCTCTTTGTCTACCCGATCCCACATCACTGACCACAGCTTTGTATTTGCTGAATTGCGCCTGATCGCGATCATTATATAGAAACGCTCGTCGCGCCAAAGATTCTGCAAAATCAGGGGTGTCAAACCTCAGATTCATATTGGCTCTTAAAAACGGGTCGCTTTCCAGAAGGGCCTTGCCAAGGTCCCCCAGTATCTTAGTTAGAAAAGACCCGGCTAATAGATATGCAGCAGCCGGGGCAAAAACAGGCAGCCCTGCCGCTGAACTGAAAAGACCGGAGACCTGTTCAAATATCTTCTTCTGAAACGCTTCGCCAACAAGCTCGAACGTACAAAGCGTCGTAGCGTTCACCAGTGAAGGTGAATAGTATACAATTGGTGAGCCTTCTCTTACCGCCGTAGACTCTATGTAGGCTTTGTCAGCAATGTTTTCGACTAACTGGTTGATCGCTCTTGGAGCAGCATCAAACGTCTGGACCGCCTTCACAGCGGAGGTTATCAGTAGGTCCGGTTTGCCGCCAAAGATAGTCGTGGAAGGTGCATCGCCGGTGTACACCGTAAGAATCTCAATACTGATAGGTTTGCCTATGCCGACAGGCTTGAAATCCGGAGCGGCTGGAGGTGATGCGGAAGGATCCGAAGGTGGGGGCAAAACCTCCGAAGCAACGGCAAAGCCTCCGCGAAAAGCAATCCTCGCACTCGGATTTGAGATTCCCTCAGAGCGGAAGCGCTTGACCACGCCGATTGCGAACTTCTCTTCAAGTTCCTCACTTGTGACGGTAGCATTTCCAATCATGTATGAGCATCCCATTGTCTCTGCCTCCTTTCTTTTCTGAGTATCGTTTATGTAGCTTCCAAATAAGCCTCATCCTCTGGCGCATTCGGCGTGCTTGTCACCGTCATGCGTTCGCCATAGTCCCAAACCGTGAATCAAAGATGCGTTCCGCTGGCTACCAGGCAATTTAGACTGCCGGAAAAAGAGTTTCAAGAAAAAAATAAGGAAAATGAAAAAAATTTGGCGGTGAGGGTAGCTGGAAAAGGCCCGGCCGGACAGTCGTAATTCTTTTTACTTTTCTTGCGGCCGCATGTCGGTTATACTGCTCAACTAAAGGCCCTTCAACGAATTGGGGCTAAATACTAATTCCCGCTGCCCCCTACGCAGCTTCGCGGGCACAAGTTACGCGGGAATGACAAATATGGAAAGGAGTTTGGCAATGAGCGATAATCTAAATGGACGTAACGTACGAAGCACGTGTTGTCCCTGTGGCAGCAACCACCAACATTCGAGCGGCGGGATAACGCGGAGAGACTTTCTGCAAGGTGTCGGCGAGGTCACATTGCTTGGCGCGGCATTAACCGGGTTGAGCTGGTCGGCGTTGTCGGCTGCTGAGAGACAGGCCCAGGCGGCCCCGATGCGCCGCGACCTCGTAGTAAAGCCGATACTCGTATACAGCACCCCGACGCGTCGTCACCAATCCAGTTGGCGAAGCTGGGGCGGCATCCAGACGCAACAAGACGCCGAGCAAGAGGTCGCACGTATTCAAGGCGAGCTTGATGCGCTTCACAAACGGGCCGATTTTCCCGTAGAGTTTTTGTCCATGGCAGCCGTCCAGAGGGCCGCCGATTTGTCGGCGATAGGTGATCTCAATGAGGCGGACGTGTTTTTGGTTTATGCCGCTGGCGGCTGGATGGATACCTTCGGGGCTCTCGGCAAGCTCGGCAAGGACATCATCATTTTCTGCCGGCACAAGTCAGGCCCGGTCTATTTGTGGTATGAGATCATCAGCCCACGCTTCCTCCGCCAGCACACCGATACCCTGGCCGTCAAAGGCGTGGATGACGGCGACGTGGTAGTCGATAGCCAGGATGAGCTACTCTGGCGGCTGCGTGCACTATGCGGCCTGCGAAACACCATCGGGACACGCATAATAGCTATCGGCGGCCCTGCTGCCTGGGCACAGCCCGCAGGCGTCGTGCCAAAGCTCGTCAGACAGAAGTGGCAGTTCGATATGCAGACCGTCTCCTACGACGAGCTCGCCAAGCTCATCAAGGAAGCGCGGGCTGACGAGGCCGCCGTCAAGCGTGCTCGCCGCCGCGCAGAGACATATCTGAAAGCGCCCGGCAACACGCTGGAAACTAAGCGCGAGTTTGTCGACAATGCCTTTTTGCTGGACCAGGTGTTTCGCGGAATAATGAAGGAAGCAGACTGCCAGGCCATCACCATCAACGGCTGCATGGGGACCATCATGCCGATCGCCGAGACATCGGCCTGCCTGACGCTCACTCTGTTGAACGACGGCGCATACATGGCCTTCTGCGAGTCGGACTTCGTCGTGATACCCTCAGGCGTGCTGCTGGCGAACATTTCCGGCCGCCCGGTGTTCCTCAACGACCCTACCTACCCGCACGACGGCCTGATTACGCTCGCCCACTGCACGGCACCACGGAAGATGAACGCAAGAGAGCTCGAGCCCGTACGCATCATGACGCATTTTGAGTCAGACTACGGCGCTGCACCGAAGGTCGAGATGCGCAAAGGCCAAATAGTGACCAATATCATTCCCGATTTCGCTTCGAAGCGCTGGGTTGGTTTGTTGGGCGAGATCATCGATGCTCCGTTCATGGACATCTGTCGTTCGCAAATCGATATCCGCTACACCTGCGACGACCGCAGACTGGCTGAGCGCATGCCTGGCTTCCACTGGATGACCTGTTACGGTGACTATATGCGAGAGCTTGGCTATGCACTCAAGAGAGTCGGCATCGAATGGGAGAACCTTGACAAAACTGCCTGACGAGACTTATCCAGGCGATTCACTCTATGGAGTTGGCAAGGGCCAGACCGTAACTGTCAAGCACGGTCCGGAACTGTGATCTTGCATGCGGAATGTCGCGCAACAGCACCATTAACGCGCTCTGTCCAAGCAGAAAGGTGAAGTGACATGAAAAATTACGGTTTCAAGATGAAGTTCTTTTTATGTTCAGCGGTGCTTTTGGGATTTGCGGTTCAGTATGTGCGAGCTGTCAGTTTCCACATCTCTCCAGAGGGTAGTGACGAGTGGTCGGGCCGGCTGGTCCGACCTAATAGCGAGCGGACGGATGGGCCGCTTGCTTCGCTTGCCGGTGCTCGGGACGCAATTCGGCGATTAAAATCCCAAGGGCCCTTAGCTGAGCCTGTGCGGGTTATTGTCGCAGTGGGGACATACACGCTGACCGAGCCGTTCGTGCTGACGCCGCAAGACAGCGGCACGAAACAGTGCCCCATCAGCTACGAAGCGGCCCCAGGTGCAAGGCCGATCTTCACCGGCGCCCGGGTCATTACCGGCTTTGTAGTAGACGAGGCAGGTCTCTTCAAGGCCCACCTTCCCCAAGTAGCTGCCGGCAAATGGTACTTCGAGCAGTTGTTCGTCAACGGTCGCCGGGCTGTGCGCGCCCGGACTCCCAACAAGTTCTACCACTATATGGGCAGCACATCTGAAGTCCCTGTCGAGGGTAAGCAAAATCAATATAGAAGAACAACTGTCGTGCGTGCCGATGCACTCGAATGTCTGAGAGACCTTGACAGCCGCCAAATCCAGGATGTCACGCTCACGGCCTACCACAAGTGGTGCATAACCCGCCGCTATCTGACAGCAATCGACACGGCGGCTAATGTCATAATCACCATAGGAGAGAAGCTAAAAAGCTATTCCGGCTGGCCACCGAATACGCGTTTTCACTTGGAGAACTTCAGGACCGCTCTGGATGCCCCGGGTGAATGGTTCCTTGCCCGTAATGGTACGCTCTATTATAAGCCGCTGCCGGACGAAGACATGACCAGAGCGCACGTCGTAGCGCCGGTCGTAGAGAAATTGGCCATCTTCCAGGGCGACCCCGAGGCGAAGCAATTTGTTGAGCACATCCGCCTGAAAGGGCTGACCTTTCACCACAACCAGTCCCTGCTTCCGGCCGGCGGCTATGCGCCGTTTCAGGCGGCCTACGTCACCGAAGCTGCAATTATGGCCGATGGGGCCCGTGACATCGTGGTAAGTGACTGCGAAATCGGCCACATTGCAACCTATGGCGTGTGGTTCCGCCAGGGTTGCCGGGACTGTCGGCTCGAACACTCCTATCTGCACGACCTCGGAGCCGGCGGCGTCCGAATCGGTGAAGGAAGGATCCGGTCCGATGAGCCGTCCCGTACGAGTCACATCACGGTCGACAATAACATAATCCATACGGGCGGCCGCATCTATACCTCTGCCGTTGGCGTATGGATCGGACAGAGTGGCGACAACAACGTCACGCACAACGACATTGGTGACTTTTTCTACACCGGGCTCTCGGTCGGCTGGCGATGGGGCTATTCGGATAGCCTGAGCAAACGTAACACGCTCAGTTTCAATCACGTGCACCATATCGGCTGGGGCGTGCTTAGTGACATGGGTGGGATTTATACGCTTGGACCTTCGCAAGGCACAGTCGTCAGCAATAACATCTTTCACGACGTTTACTCGTACTCCTACGGAGGCTGGGGACTGTATACCGATGAGGGCAGCACCGGCATCGTCATGGAGAACAACCTCGTTTACAACACAAAGACCGGCGGGTTCCACCAGCACTACGGCAAGGAAAACATTATCCGCAACAATATCCTCGCCTTTAGCAAGCTGTACCAGGTTCAGGCGACGCGCGTGGAGGAGCATCTGTCTTTCAACTTCCAAAACAACATTGTCTATTATGATAGCGGCGTACTATTGTCGGGACCCTGGGATAGAGTCAAGATCAACATGGACAACAATTGCTATTGGGATGCGAGCGGCCGGGATGTCACCTTCATAGGAAAGTGCCTGGCGGATTGGCAGAAACAGACCGAGCATGATGGCAGCTCAACCATTGCGGACCCCTTGTTTGTGGATGCGAAAAATTTCGATTTTTGTCTGAGGCCAAACTCCTCTGCCCTGAAGATCGGCTTTAAGCCATTTGACTACAGCAAGGCCGGAGTATACGGCGACCCTGCATGGATACAAAAGGCCAAGAGTGCAACCTTCGGCCCCCTGGAAATAGCCCCTGATCCCCCACCGGTGTCAATCAATGATAATTTTGAGGCGACTCCCGTTGGCTCACAGCCGGCCGAGGCCGAATGCCACGTCGAGAATAAGGGCGATTCTATTGCCATTACCGATCAGACCGCAGCCGGCGGAAAACGCAGCCTCAAGATTACTGACGCCGCGGGCTTGCAACACTCATTCAACCCACACTGCGTCTACAAGCCCAATCACGCCGGCGGCGTCACACACTGCGCGTTCGATATGAGAATTGAAAACGATGTATCAATAAACCATGAGTGGCGCGATTGGCAAACGTCACCCTATCATGTCGGGCCGAGCTTTTGGGTCGATGGGACAAGGTTAAAAGTCCAAGGAAAGACTATCTTGGAGCTGCCTGTCGGTAAATGGGTGCATTTCGAGATTGCCGCTGCGCTCGGCAAGGATGCTAAACGCACCTGGGACATGACCGTGACTCTGCCCGGCCAGAGCCCAAAGCAGTTCAAGACGCTCAATAACGCTAGCCCAAACTTCAACAAGCTGACCTGGCTCGGCTTCACCAGCAACGCCACAAAAAAGACCGTCTTTTACCTCGACAACCTCAGACTAACAAACAGCACGTGACCCCGTACCGGCAACTACCCTCGCAGAAACCGCCCCAGAGCCCCCGGTTAAATGTAGACATCATACTGCTTAGCAGTAAAATGTACACATGTTCACTCAGCAGACAGTATTGGCCTTAGACGCCAGTTACTCAGTCAGGTTGGCCCGCGATTATGAGCACCGGCCTCGTCTGACCGGTGCGATCTTGCGAGTCAAGAAGCTACACGAAAGGGAAACGCGATGGGACGCCATTGTAAGTGTAACTTGTTTCGGCAGATTGCTGTATCAGAAATTGTATCGCACTCACGTTCTACGATTGTACTGGCCGCGGCCCTAATGGTATGCTTATTCTCTGAAGCGTCCTATTCAGCCGTCTCCAAGCCAGACAGGCCAAACATAATCCCTCGGCCTGTCTCGATGAAACAGCGCCAGGGCCATTTCACCATCACGCCGTCGACCCAAATCCTCGCGGAAAAAAAGGCTCTAACCGAAGCCATGAAACTGATTGACGCCTTAGCACCTGCCACGGGTTTCCGACTGCAATTCACCGCCCGCTCGAAAACGCCAGGCAATGTCATCCAATTACAGCTCGACCCACAACTGCCCCAAATCGGCGATGAAGGCTATACACTCAAAGTCGCGAGTGACAATATCTTGATTCGCGCCAGGCGGCCGGCTGGACTCTTCTACGCCATACAAACCCTGCGACAGCTCCTGCCTCCCTCCATCTTCCGAAAGGCAAGAGTACAGGGCGAAACCTGGAAGGTCCCATGCGTCCAGATTACCGACTATCCACGTTTCAAATGGCGTGGTCTGCTTGTCGACCCGGCGCGTCACTTCATACCCAAGTCCGACCTGCTGCGATTCATCGACATCATGGCCTTGCACAAGCTCAATAGCCTTCAGATTCACTTGACCGACGACCAAGGCTGGCGCATCGAAATCAGAAAATACCCACAACTGACGAAGATTGGCGCGGTTATGGATTTCACGACTATGCGCGGCGGCACGCGTGGCGAAACCAGCGGCCAACCGCCGGGCGGCTTTTACACTCAGGACGATATTCGTCAGCTTATCCGTTATTCCGCCGAGCGTCACATAAACATCGTGCCCGAAATCGAAATGCCCGCCCACACCGGGGCCGCAATTGTATCCTACCCAAACGTCGGCCTGTACCCACAGAAGCTCGCTCAAATCCCTCCGCACAAACGTTGGACTGCCAACGAGAGAATCCTCGCGCCGCGCCCGCAGACCGTTGCCTTCATGCAGGATGTGCTGACGGAAGTGATGGGACTATTTCCAGGCAGATATATCCACATCGGCGGGGACGAGGCCAACAAGGACCATTGGAAACGAAGTGAGGAAATGCAGGCGTTGATTCGTCGGCTCGACCTGAAGGATGAGGCCGAGCTCCAAAGCTGGTTCATCAGACAAATGGACACATTCTTGACCAAAAATGGCAGGCGCCTCGTCGGCTGGGATGAAATCCTTCAAGGTGGATTGGCCCCTGGCGCAACCGTGATGTCCTGGCGCGGTGAGCAGGGTGGCATTACCGCTGCCAACGCAGGCCATGATGTGGTCATGGCACCGACCTCGCATACCTATTTCGACTATTATCAAGGACCCGCTGAAAACGAACCCATGGCCATCGGCGGACATCTTCCACTACAGAAGGTTTACCAATACGACCCGGTTCCCGAACCGATTGCCCCGGACAAAGCTCGGCATGTATTGGGCGTGCAGGGCCAGCTTTGGGGGGAATTCATCTCGAATGAGCGACATCGCGAATATATGGCCTACCCGCGTGCCGCCGCCCTTGCCGAGATCGCATGGTCACCGAAGGACTCGAAAGACTATGACGCCTTTCTAAGCAGCCTCCGTCATCACCTGCAGCGTCTTAAGGCCATGGACGTTTCTTACCGGCCTCTCGATTGATGATGTATGTCGAGTCTGTCCTCTTTCAATGCTCCATTATGGGTTGTTGTCCGTGAGCCAGTGCAGGCCGAGAAGGCAGAAGTCCTTGAAGTCGATGATGCAGTCGCCGTTTATGTCGCCGGCGACGATGGTCTCACAGACCGGTTCATCGAAGTATGATTTGCTGGCTTCGGCTGTCCCCCCGTAAGCACCCATGTTTATTATGCCGCCATTTGGGAAGGGCTCAAAACCGATGGGGCTTGCCATATCCCCAGCGTCGATGCAGGGACTCGTAACATCATCCTGAACCCATGCTTGGATATTCGGGTCCCACCTGCCAGCCTGAGACTTCAAATGGTAGTCGCCCTCAACCCAGAAATCATCATCTACATCATAGGCTGTTCCATTCGGGTCCCAATATCCCGGCTCAGCGAAACACGGGTCTGCATCGATGTTTCCTTCGCCCGGCCAGCCACCCTGGATGTCGCAGTAAGCAGCCTCAACTTTAGGTTCGCCGCGATAATGTATCTCATCCGGTTCATTACTCCAAAGAATGCTGTTAACTATAAGTAAATTTACGGAACCGGATATTTGAATCCCACCGCCTTCCACAAGGGTCCCTTGCCAATATGCGCGATTGCCTGATATCGTATTATTGATTATCGTGACAGATGAACGGCCACTGTAAATTCCTCCACCTCGCCCCATACCACGAGGTTCATCGCTTGCTTCATTACCCGTGATAATATTGTTAAAGAGAGTTAGTGTCGAGAGATCGCTAAATATCGCACCCCCTGTCCCGATAGCCGAATTATTAGTAATCACATTATGTGTGATTGTGGCTGCTGAATTACCGCGAAAAGACATGCCACCCCCCAAACCCTGAAATCCTATCGCCCCTAATGCTACCTTATTGCCTTTGATAACGTTGCCTTGTATTATTGGGGAGCCTCCGCGGCAACGGATCCCGCCTCCCTCATTAGCCCAATTTGCTTCAACTAAATTGTTTTTGATAGTTGAAGCGGACTTATCTTCGCATGAAATCGCACCCCCGAAATAGTCGGCTCTGTTTGCTCTGAACGTGCAGTTAGCCACTGT
>Ga0209427_10002193_pt1 | contig 22931 bp, 15 predicted proteins | sample DeeMarSWOR136_30_FD_187465 | JGI IMG/M metagenome (GOLD analysis project Ga0209427, IMG submission 187465) | Marine sediment microbial communities from White Oak River estuary, North Carolina - WOR-1-36_30 (SPAdes) (version 2) | ecosystem: Environmental > Aquatic > Marine > Intertidal zone >...
CGCGATTGATCGCGGTAGAATATTACGGTCATGTCCTTGAGCTCAGATTCCGTCTCTTTTATCCGCGCCATAGTCGCTTTGACATTGCTGCAGACATCCACGATGTTGGCATTGGAAGCACGGTAGACCTGGAAGCGGACAGTCTCTTTCCTGTCCAGGCGATTATATTCCTCTTTGGGAGGGTAATCGTAAGTTACACGAGCAACGTCGGCGATAGTAAGACCTTTGTCGCTGACAGGGAGGTTTTTCACATCCTCAAGAATCTTCAGTTCCCCCGGAATGCGCGTCACTAAGCGCAGGGGGCCTTCCTCCACATAACCGGCTGATATGTTGATGTTGTTATTACGGATAGTGTCGATCAGGTCCATGATACGGATAGATGAGGAATAGAAAACCTCTGGTTTAAGATAGATGGTCAACACTTTATTGCGGATTCCACGGGTTTCCACATTGGCCACGCCTTCTATCCTTTCCAGCTGCTGCATGATGTAATTTTCTGACCAATAATACAGATTTTCTAGGTCACCGGGCAAAGCCAGGCTGAAGTGGATCACAGGCCGGTCACTCATCGAAAAGCGGCGGATTCGAATATTTTCGATATCATCGGGGAGGTCGTTTCGGATTTGGTCGATTTTGTCTCGGATCTGCATGGTAGCCAAATCCATGTTTGTATCTCCCTTAAACTGAAGATGGATGCGGGAGGATGATGAAGACGAGGAGGAACTGAGATTCTCGAGGTTGTTGATAGTGGCTAGGACATCTTCCAGGGGTCTGGTAATGGTGCGCTCCACCTCCTCGGGAGAGGAAGAAGGATAGGGGACTTGCACCATAAGTCCTGGAAAGGAGGTATCGGGCATCATTTCTAGGGGAAGTTTGAGTATGGATATCACCCCGATAGTGATGAAAATAAGCATGGCTACAATGATGGAAACAGGTTTTTTTATGGAAAATTCAGGTAAATTCATGGTTTTTTCGTTTTAGCCTTGTCCAGAGTCGGGATTATTTTGAAGCCCTTCAGGAAACCCAAGAAGCGGCTTTGCTTCTCTTCGGTTACTTTAGTCTCCCTGACCACCATGCTGTAAACCAAGGGGATAAAGATCAGAGTTAGAAAGGTGCCGAAGATCAAACCTCCGATCAATGTCAAGGCCAGGGGGATGCGAATCTCGAATCCCTCATTAAAATCAAGTGCCATGGGCACGAGCGCCAGCACTGTCGTGATCGAGGTCATGATGATCGGCCGCCACCTTATCTGGGCAGCTGTTTTGATAGCTTCCATCTTAGACATTCCTTGTTTCTCGAGCTTTCCGATGTAATCAACCAGCACTATAGCGTTGTTCACGATGATACCGGAGAGAATGATCAGGCCAATGAGCACGATCACGTTGATTGACATGCTGAACACTAGTCCGACGATTACGACTCCGATAATACCCAGCGGGATGGTGAACATGATGATAAACGGTTTTTTAAAGGATTCGAACTGGGAGGCCATGACGAGATAGACCAGAAACACGGCAAGAAAAATGGCGAAAATCATCGAGGAAAAGGCCACGTCCTGCTCCATGCTCTGTCCGGCCAGGTAGATCGAGCATTCGGGACCACAGTCTATGGCTGCGGCTGCTGCCATGACTTTTTCCTTGGCGGTATCCAGGGAGGTTCCGGAAATGTTCCCGGTGATGACCGCGGATTTTTGTTGGAGGATACGGCGTATTTCTGCCGGACCTTCTTTAATTCGGATCTCTGCCAGCGCTTTCAACGGTACCATCATGCCCAAACCGTTACGGATATTGATCCGGCTGATCTTATCCACGCGGTCCCGGGAATCTTCTGAGAGGCGGACCCGAATGTCTACCTCACGGTCGCTTTCGATAAAGCGTGTTGCGACATCTCCCTCGATTTTGTTCCTGATCTGGGATCCCACCGAGTTTATGGTCATGTTTTGAGAAGCGAGCAGGGCCCGGTTGAAAATTATCTGGATTTCTGGATAGCCTTCTTCCATGCTGGATTTCAGGTCGATGATTCCGTCCACACTCCGGATTTTCTCCAGGAGTTCGTCGGAGACCTGTTTGATCATCTCGAGGTCGTTTCCCGAGACTACTACTTCGAGTGGAGCTTTGAAGGAGAACAAGCGGGGTTTGTAGACTTTGACTTTGGTTGTTGGGAACTTTTCCAGGTCGGCTCTGACCAAGTCCATGATCCGATCTTCCTTTTTTCCCAGGATTCCCGGTTTCAAGCGGAGGGTGAACTCGGAGAGGTTTTCCCGTTCTTCTTGAAAGGAGATGCCGCCTCTGGAGCCTCTCCCTATGAGCTCGTAGATGCTTTCTATTTCTTTGTGTTTTTTCAAGACCTCAGATATATCTGTGATTATAGCGGTGTTTTCTTTGAGGGCGGTTCCAGGCTGAAACTCGACGTTGATTAAAAATTCTCCCTGGGAGATGACCGGGATCAGTTCCTGACCCATGAAGCGGGTCATGAAGATGGCTGTGAAAAAGAGAACCATCACAGTAATGAAAATGATTTTTCTGCGCCCAAAGGAGATATCCTGGACTTTTTTATAAGAGAGATAAAATTGGCTGTAAATCTTGTCCAGTGGTTTAAAAAGCACCTTCAGCCATCCGGTCAGCCGCTCCTTAGAATTTTCACGGCGCAGGACTGCATTGAGCATGGGAACGAGAGTCAGGGACACAACTAAAGAGGCCAGCAGAGAGTAACTCACTGTCAGGGCCATATCTTTAAAAAGCTGGCCAGCAATTCCCTCGACGAACACAATCGGAAAAAATACCGCCACGGTTGTGAAAGTGGAGGCTGTTACGGCTCCAGCGACTTCGGATGTTCCCTGCAAGGCGGCCTTGTACGAGTCTGTTCCCTTTTCCCTGTAACGCTGGATAGACTCCAAGACAACGATGGAGTTATCAACCAGCATCCCGATTCCGAGTGCCAATCCGCCGAGCGAGATTATGTTTAAGGAGATATTGGAAGAATACATGAGAAAGAATGTAATGACGACAGAAATGGGTATGGCAGCCCCGATGATCAGGGTGCTGCGGAAGTTTTTCAAAAAGTAAAGTAGAACAAGGATGGCCAGTAAGCCTCCGACGAGGGCGGTTTTTTTGACTTCCTGGATGGTGTTTTTGATGAATTTAGACTGGTTGGTGATAATCAGATAATCCATATTCCTGGGCTTCAGGATATTTGTTTGAACCACTTTCAGCTTGTTGGTGACAGCATTCGCCACGGAAACCGTGTTGGCATCCGCGGCCCTGTAGATGGCGGCTTCGATACATTCTCGACCATTGATGCGCGAGATGACTTTGCGCTCTTTATGGCCACGGAACACATCCGCAATGCTTCCCAGGGTTAGCTGGACATCGCCCCGTTTTTCGATGATGATATCTTTAATTTCCTCCACGGTTGTGAACTGATTGACAGTCCGAACCAGAAACTGGCTGTCTTTTTGTTTCAGGATCCCGGCGGAGAGGTTCACGTTTTCCTGCGCAAGACGGTTGGCCACAGTAGTGATGGGGATGTTGAGAAGGCTGAGTTTCTGTTCGTCGAGGTCGATGTGGATCTCATCCTCTAGACCGCCTGAAATGGAGCAAGCGGCGACGCCTTCGATACTCTCCAAGGCCTGCTTAACTTCCCTCTCTGCGATATAACGGATGCGGGCCAGATCGGTATCTCCAGTCAAACCCAATCTCATGATGGGTTCCTGGTTTGGATCATATCTGAGGATGACGGGCTTGGTCGCGTCCCTGGGAAGGCGAAGCAGGTCCAGTTTTTCTCTGAGTTTCAGGGTAGCGAAATCCATGTTGGTGTGCCAGGCAAACTCAACCGTAACCTCGGAGAGTTCGGCACGGGAAACCGAAGAGATGCGCACAACATTGTCAACAACTCCGCAGGTTTCTTCAATGGGTTTGGAGATGATATTCTCGATTTCCGAAGGGGCGGTGCCCGGGTATTCCGTCTGGATGGTAAGAGTGGGATAGGAAATCTTTGGCAGTAGATTCAGGTTTAGTTTGGAATAGGAGATAAAGCCAAAGATGATTGCGGCGACTGTGAACATAAATATGGATACCGGGCGATTTATGGAAAATTTAACGAGTTTCATTGAATCACGTCAACTCTTTGGCCGTCCTTGAGCCCTTCGACTCCAACTATTACGATGACTTCGCTTTCATCCAGACCTTCTGTCACTTCCACATGGTCTTCCTCGAGGAGGCCAAGAAGGACCTCGCGCTGGGATACTTGGCGCCGATTCAGGACAAAGACATAACTCTTGTTCTGCTTGTAGAGGATGGCTTTCCGAGGGATAACCAGGACGTTCTCTTTCATCCCGATGGCTATCTGGACTTTCACGAACATCCCCGGTTGCAGACGGAGGGAATTGTCGACGACCTCGACGGTGACTTTGACTGTTCCCGTCTCGACATCGATCCGAGGGTTGATCAGCTTGACATGGCCTTCGAACACTAACCCTTTCAAAATCTCGGTGGTCACATCTGCGGACATGCCGAGAGCGAGATTGATAGCATCAGAGGTAGGGACGAACACGCGGATAAGCAAGGGATTGAAATCTTCGATCGTATACACCTGCGTGTTGGCGTTAACGCGATCTCCGGCTTCGATGAGCCGCTCGGTGATATAGCCTTCGGAAAGCGCCCGAATTTTAGTCCAGTCCAGCTGGAGCTGGAGATTATTGAAATTCTCCATACGGTTCTGGTACTCCAACTGGCTTTGCTTGAACTGTGCTTCCGTAGCCTGGAAATCCTGCTCGGAAACGAGCGAACGCTTGACAAGCTCCTGACTGCGGATGTAGTTATTTTCTGCTTCCTCAAGGTTTAGTTTGGCCTGTTCCAGTTGAATCTTTGCCTGGTTGTAGCTGATTATGATTTCCTTGTCATCGAGTTCAACCAGGACATCGTTTTCTTTGACATAATCTCCCTCTTCCTTAACGATTCTCTTGACATTGGCCGAGAGATGAGAGTAAATCTCGACTTTCCGTTCGGGCTCGATGATGCCGTTGAGGACGAGGTAAGAGTTTAGGTTTTGGCGCTGGACTGGTGTCACACTCACCGGTACCGCCGGGCCTCCGCCGCCCTGAAATCGGGCAAGGATCTCCGGGATCTGGTCCTTCGGGATGCGACCTGATTTTATGGCCTCTTTTATGCGATCGGGGATATCAAGCTTATCGACATCGATCTCTTTGCCATCCTGAGATTTGGCTCCGGACTTTTGGCCAGGCCTGCCCGGAGTGCCCCCATTATCTGGGGTTTTCTCAGCTTGTTGTTTTTCTGCTGGCTTTGTCCCTCTGTTCGTGCCGCTTTCTTGGGATTTTCTGCAGCTTGTAGCCAGAGCAAGGAACACGATCAATATGATGATGTATAATTTTCGCATAATCACTCACCTAACGATACTTGATAAATTATTTCTCGTAATACGTTTTCTCTCTCCAGCTCGATTACTGCGGCAGCTATCTTACAGACTTCGTTTTTCACTCCATTCTTATTGAATGGGTAGACCTATTCTTTAAGCAACTTATATGTTTAGACGAAAACGCATGCCATTTCTTCCATAATTTTATCTATAATTCATATATAATTTATAATATAAAATTCTGCCTTCTTATACAAATCCCTTTAGACAGTCAACCTTCCTGATCTTATCTGCCAGGCCTTTGAGGGGGACTGATCGTAAATCTTCTTCTATAATCGGGAGATTATTATCTTCTTAGAAAATGTAGATGCTAATAGAAGTTCATTCTTGTACCTGAGGTCTGTATGCTGCCTTGAGTCTATTTATAGGGCAATTGATCTTGTCGTTTTGTGTGTGATATGTTAGCTTTAGGGCGTCATCTGGTGAAAATCGCGGAAAATTGCGAGGGATTTGTGACGAACACAAAAAGGAAATTTTTATATTTTTTATGCTGAACTCAAGAAAACAGAGGTAAAAACATGACGGACTGGAAAAAAATCCGGAGCGATTTTCCAATCACCAAGAACATGATTTATTTTCATAGCGCAGCGATGTCTCCTCTTCCCACTCCTGTCTTCGACGCCATTCGGAAAGAATACCGCAAGCTCCATACACAAGGAGATATCCACTGGACGAAGGATTTAAAAAAAATCCGCAAGCTTTGTTCAGAACTGGCGGGAATGATCCACACCAAAGGAGATGATGTCGCCTTTGTCCAAAACACCTCATCCGTCATGTCGCTTCTGGCCATGACCTTTAAAAATCATATCCGGAAGCCCTTCAATATTGTCTCGATGGAGGATGAGTTTCCCGCCTCGACGATCGGCTATGAATACCAGGACCTGGATATGCGCTATGTCCAGCCCTTAGAAGCAAGGTACCCCATTGATAACATCCTGAAACTATCAGACCGGAACACCTTGGCAGTTGTTAGTTCACACGTGCAGTACGCCACGGGATTCCGCCAGGACCTGAAAGCTCTTGGCGAAGAACTGAAGAAAAGAGGAATTCTCTTTATCGTCAATGCCACTCAATCCTTTCCTTTTTTCCCCATTGATGTTAGATCCATGAACATCGATGTGCTCTCTGCTTCGGTTCACAAATGGGGATTCACCGGCCATATCGGGACTTTATTCTACACGTCTTCCCTATTTCGGAAAAAATATCCTTCTCCCTGGGCAGGATGGATGTCTGTGGCCCCTGAAGAAGGGAGTTTCATCCACACTGCTAAAAACACTCCCTTCCGTCTTCATGAGACTGCCGAGAGGTACATTATTGGAACGTACAACCTGCAGCCTTTATTGGCATTTCAAGTCGCGATGGACTACCTCAAATCGATCGCATTTCAGAATATCCGGGCTCGTGTCATGGAATTGACAGATTATCTGATCAGGGGATTGAAAAAACTGGAAATCAAGATTATCTCACCTGTTGCCAGAAAAAAGGAGCGTTCAGCCATAGTGACATTCACACTCGAAGATAAAAATAAACAATGCATTAAAACTCTTGCTAAAAATAAAATCTTTGTCGGCGCTCGAGGAGAAGGCATCAGAGTATCTGTAAATATCTTCAATAACTTCGAAGATATTGATTGCCTGTTAAAAGTTTTGAAAAGTTTATGATTCCACAGAAGGTAACCAAAGGGGATGTTTTCGAAGGCTAAATGCACACTCGCTTAAGAGCAAAAATGCTATAGCAATAAAATTAGAGGTTCGCATCTCGGGAAACACTACCTGTTCAATAAAGAAAGGGAGCGCTAAAGAAAGTACTTGCATCACATCATCATAGAAGGAATTTGCTTTTTTAGGTTGCGGTGATTTTCTCCCGTTTTTTTCTTCATTACTGGCCGGCTACTGTTAGTTCTTTTACTTTTATTGTCGGGCCGGCGAGGGGGCTTCGGAAGTCAAGGTCATTGCCAACCACCTCTATGTTGTTCAAGATTTCACCGAGATTCCCGGAGATGGTTATCTCTGAAACCGGATAGACAATTTCTCCTTCCTCAACCCATAAACCGAATGCTCCTCTGGAAATATCCCCGGTTACAGGATTGAGTCCATGGCCGATAGTTCTGATGAGGATTAAGCCTTTATCCAGGGAGGAGACGATTTTTTCTGGAGAGATCTTTCCAGCTTGGAGATAAAAATTGCCGGGACTGACACCGGTTCCGGTTGAGCTTCCTGTTGATTTGAGCTTCAGTTTTCGGGCAGCGTAAGTGTTGCAGAGATAGTTTTTAAGCATTCCCTTATCCACAACCAGAGTTTTTTGGCTGGGTACGCCTTCGGCGTCGAATGGTCTTGTGCCCAGCCTCCCGGGCATAAGGCCGTCGTCATAAACAGTCACTCTTTCATTCCCAATCCTTTTTCCCAGTTTATCGACCAAAAAGGAAGTTTTCTGGTAGATGGATACCCCTGAAACACAGGCAAAAAGAAAACCAAGAAGCCAGGAGGTCATCGTGGGTTCAAAGATAACAGGAACTTTTTGTGTCTTTATCTTCCTCGGTTTAATTTGGCGCACTGTTCTCTCCACCGCTTTTCTGGCAACCTCTTCAGGTGACTCTAGCTCTTTGAAATGGAGCTTTGAGGAGGACCAATAGTCTTCAACTTGATTGTCTGTTTCTCCTGCCAGAAGACCAAGGCTCAGTCCACAAAATGTTTGCTTGTATTCCTCGAGGAAGCCGTTCGAGTTTGCAAAAATTATCCTGATCTCTCTAGTTTCAAAGCTTGACCCGTGGGAGTTTGTGATTCTCTTATCCTCAAGAGCGATTTTTTCTGTCTCTGTGGCCAGAGCAATCTTCTTGGCTGAATCCAGGTTTGGAATTTCCGGGTCATAAAGTTTTAAGGAAGAAATGTCAACTCTTTTCTTTGATAGGGCGGGGAGTCTCGAGAATTCATCACGGCTGGCTAACATCGCCCGTTTTATGGCATTTTTCACAAGATGCTCGAGTGTCTCTTTGGATAAATCTGAAGAAGAGGCAAAGGCAGTTTTCTTATCCTTGATGACTCTCAAGCCTAGAGACCTGGAACCTGCTTCAACCAGGTTTTCTATTTTTCCCAATCTTACATCGACGCTGAATTCATAGCCATCAAGGATGGATATTTCCACTTCGTCCGCTCCGTTGACTTTTCCGAAAGCCACCAGGCTTTCTGCCAGTTCTTTTAGCTTCGCGGGCATTTTTCCCTTTTTCACTATTGTCCTCCCACTGTCATCCTGGAAATTTTTATCGTGGGGCAGCCATCGGTAACCGGAGCAGCCTGTCCTTCTTTTCCGCAGGTTCCTGTTTGAAGACCATATTTAAGGTCAGAGCCGATCATCTCAATATTTTTTAAGATCTCAATATTTGTTCCGATAAGAGTTGCCTGCTTCACAGGTGCTGTTAGTTTTCCGTTTTCTATAAGATAGCCTGAGCTGACTGAAAAGGTGAATTTTCCTGAGTCTTCCACTTGACCTCCCAGGAATTTGTGGGCATAAAATCCCTTTTTCACAGACTTAATGATTTCATCCGGGGAGTGCTTTCCCCTGTCTATATAAGTATTGCTCATCCTTGGAATAGGAATGCATGAATAGTCTTGTCTTCGGCCGTGACCAGTGAGAGGTCTTCGCATCAATTTGGCTGAAAGCCTGTCTTGAAGAAGACCTGCCATTTTTCCCTTTTCGATGAGGAGGGTCTTTTTGGGGATTGTTCCTTCATCATCTATATTATAAGAGCCTCGAAAATGAGGAATGGTCGGATCATCGTAGATCGTAACCTGGCTGCTGCCTACTTTTTTTCCCATCTTATTCCAAAAGATTGAGGTTTTCTTACGATTAAAATCTGCTTCGAGCAGATGTCCTACTGCTTCATGAACTAAAACTCCGCTGTGACCAGGGGCGAGCACTACAGGCATCTCCCCGGCCGGTGGCAAGGCCGCTTCAAGAAGCTCCAGGGCTTCACTTGCTGCGTCTTGACCTATTTCCTTGGGAGTGAGGTCTGAGGAGAAATATTCCATGCCCACTCTTCCTCCTCCTCCAGAGAAGCCTGCCTCTCTTTTGTTCTTTTTTTCAGCAATAGCCAGGCAGGCCATTTTCATAAGAGGGCGGACATCAGAGACCTTTAATCCTTCTGAATTGAGAATGGTCACGAACTGAGCGTGGTCCAGGAGGGAAACTTTTACTTTCTTTATTTTTTGATCGAAATTCTGGGCAGAATGGTAGGTTTCCTTGACGAGGGAGATTTTTTTCTCCAGAGATTCCTTATGAGGTGACTCTAGGACTGGATAAAAGTTATGATGAAATCGGACTGGACTAAGGGGAGAAGTCTCCCTCAAGGTGCGGCTTGAGGCAATAGAGGCTGCTGTAAGGGCAGCTTTTTTGATTTTGGCAAAGGAGAGGTCATTGGTGTAGCCGTATCCTGTTTTCTCGCCCGCTAAAACTCTTATACCCAATCCAAGACTTATGCTCTCTGCAGTCTCTTTGATGATATCTTCTTCCATGTTGATAAAATTGTAGATTTTATACTCAAGGTATATTTCAGAGAAATCGCCTCCGCGGGAAAGCGAGATATTCAAGATTTTTTGGAGGTCACCCAGAGAAATGTTAAAGTGATCTTCAAAAACAAGAGAGGGAGGATTTTTCATTATATTCTCATTATTCCCTGGGCATTCTTTAATGTTGGTCGAAGCGAACGTGCTTATTTTAATCAATAGAATTTGGAAAGGCAAATTGGGGTCAGGTCTTGTTTTTTGCTTTTGCTCATACAAACGCAATTTCCAATTTGTACTAATGGGAGATTGCGGACGACTCCTCTCTTTTTGTAAATGGGCAGGGGAGCGTGGCAAAATCTCATCCTGAAGCTGGGAGATATCTGTGTTGCTTTCATTCTTGCTATGAAATTTTATTTCGTGTGTATGAGATTTTTGAGGCAAGCAAAAAACAAGACCTGACCCCTTATATGACCCCTTATATTGACTGATGAACGGGAAAAATTTATAATTTATTCAAATGAAAGAAGATGCGGCAGATACACTCATCGAGGCTGCCTTAAAAGAGGACATGCCGCAGGGTGATATCACCTCTGAAAGCATTATCCCTGCAGATTCTGAATCAGAAGCAATAATTCTAGCCAAGGAAGAAGGAGTTCTGGCAGGAATTGATGTTGCCGAGAGGGTTTTTCATAAAATCGACCCATCCGTTGTCTTTAAAAAAAAATTAAATGACGGACAGAGTTTCAGAAATGGCCAGACCTTAGCCACGATTCAAGGCCGTTCGATTTCTCTCCTGAAAGGGGAGAGAACAGCTCTTAATTTTCTCCAAAGGATGTCTGGAGTTGCCACCACCACGCAGAATTTTGTTCAGGCGCTTCAAGGAACAAAAACAAAGATTCTTGATACCCGTAAAACAACACCTGGCTTGAGAAGCCTTGAAAAATATGCGGTGAAGATGGGTGGAGGCGAGAATCACCGCTTCAATCTGTCTGAGATGGTGTTGATCAAGGATAATCATCTGAGGATTGTTGGAAGTATTTCTCAAGCAGTAAAGAGTGCTAAGGAGAGAATAAAGCCCGGAGTGAGAGTTGAGGTAGAAGCCACAAGTTTGGAAGAAGTTAAAGAAGCTGTCCAAAGCGGGGCTGATATGATTATGCTCGACAACATGTCGAAAGACGCAATGAAAGAAGTCGTCAAATGGATGAAAGGGAAAGTTCCTTTGGAAGTTTCGGGCAAAGTTTCCCTGAGTAGAGTCAAGGAGATAGCTTCCATGGGTGTTGATTTTATCTCCGTGGGAAGCTTGACTCATTCTTACAAATCTGTGGATATAAGCATTGAGTTTTTGAGATAAGCGATCATGAGAGAGAAAGAGAGTTTAACTGCTGATATTCTGATAATAGGCTGTGGTATTGCTGGAGCCAGTGCAGCCTTGGAGGCAGCTAAAAGTGGTCTAAGAGTGATTGTGATAACCAAAAATTCAAAGCTTGAAGAATCGAATACTTATTATGCCCAGGGAGGGATTGTTTCTCTTGGACACGATGACCTTCCAGAGCTCTTGAAAGAAGATATCATCCAATCCGGGGATGGTATCAATAATCCAGCAGCTGTTGATATTCTGGCCAGCGAAGGTAAAAAAGCAGTAGAAGATATCCTGATTAAAGATCTCAAAATCCCTTTTGCCAGGAGTTCTCCAGATTCTTTAGATTATGCGCAGGAAGCCGGACACTCTCGGAGGCGGATCCTTCATATAAAGGATACGACAGGTAAGACAATCGAGGAAAGATTTATCCGGGCTTTGAAGAAGTACTCCAATGTGACACTTCTCGCCGGTCATACTGCTGTGGATTTACTGACTGTTCCCCATCATTCTAAAAACCCAACATTTTATTATGAAGAACCGCAGTGCATTGGAGTTTATGTTTTAGATAACGAAAGCGGCAGGGTTAAAACGATTTTTGCTCACTACACGATCCTGGCTACCGGCGGTTGCGGAACCATCTATCTTTATACTTCCAACCCCAGGGGAGCCATTGGAGATGGCTACGCCATGGCTTACAAGGCAGGAGCCAGAATTGTAAATATGGAATACATCCAGTTTCATCCCACTTCTCTTTTTCATCGGGATGCAGATAGTTTTTTGATTTCAGAGACGGTAAGAGGAGAAGGCGCACGATTGAAGACCAAAGAAGGCAAGACCTTTATGGAAAATTACAGCAAGAAGAGAGAACTGGCTCCACGGGATGAGGTGACAAGGGCTATCTATGAGGAGATGACAAACAGTAATTCAAGTTATGTTTACTTGGATTTGGTTTCTTATGCGAAGTTTGATATCAAGAAAAGGTTTCCCAATATCTACAAGACCTGCTTGGAGTATGGAATAGATATAACAAAGGAGCCCATCCCTGTTGTTCCTGCTGCCCACTATTGCTGCGGCGGGATTCTCGTTGACGAATGGGGGAAAAGCTCGCTCAAGGGCCTGTATGCTGTTGGCGAGGTTTCTTGTACTGGCGTACATGGTGCAAACCGTTTAGCCTCAACCTCTCTTTTAGAAGGCCTGGTATGGGGAACGAGGTCTTCCAAATATATAGCTTCCCATTTTAATCCTGCAATATCTTATAAATCCTCAGATATCCACGAATGGTATTATCCTGAAAAAGGAGAGGAGGTTGATCCGGCTTTGATCAACCAGGATTGGATATCCATCCGGTCAACCATGTGGAATTATGCGGGGATTATTCGGACAAAAAAGCGTCTGGAGAGGGCGAGAGCTGACCTGGATTATCTTCGCCACAGGATCGAAAAGTTCTACAAAGAGGCAAGAATGGACCCGAAGGTCGTTGGATTAAAGCACGGAATCCAGGTTGCTCTGCTTATCACTTATGCAGCCTTAGGTAATCCGGTCAGCCTGGGATCCCATTATTTACTGGATTAATCCTGTCTTTCTGTACTGTTAATAATTATCCAGCCAACAGGCCGAAAAATTTATAAAGGTCTGAAGGGGAGTGAGGCTATTTCCCAAAATCTCCTTCGATAACGGAATCGGAAATGATTGAGGTCTTAATCCGTGACATTGACTTTTTGATGTAGAGAAATAAAATAACTTATTTTATAATAGGACGATAAGAAGATACGAGCTGGAGAAAATCATGGCAGACAGTGAGAAGGTAAAAGACACTTTAAACCTCCCTAAAACATCTTTTTCCATGAAGGCAAAGCTCTCGCAAAAAGAGCCGGAGCTTATTAAAAAGTGGGAGGAAATGAAGCTCTACCAGAAAATTCAAAAAAAGAGAGAGAGAAGTCCATCCTTTGTTCTTCACGACGGTCCTCCCTATGCCAACGGGAGTATTCATCTGGGAACTGCCATGAACAAGATTTTAAAGGATTTTATCGTCAAGACAAAAACCATGCAGGGCTACAGGTCTCCCTATTTACCTGGATGGGATTGCCACGGTCTTCCTATTGAAATCAAAGTAGACCAACTCTTGGGAGAAAAGAAGAGAGAGCTTTCTATCCTAAAAATCAGGGAAGAATGCAAAAAGTACGCACTTAAATACGTCGATATCCAGAGAGCCCAATTCAAAAGATTGGGAGTATTTGGTGAATGGGAAAAGCCTTATCTAACCATGGACTATGAGTATGAAGGCGAGGTCATCCGTTATCTGGCAGCCTTTTTTGCTTCAGGAAATGTTTATAAAGGAAAGAGACCTGTCCACTGGTGTCCCCGTTGCCAGACAGCGCTGGCCGAAGCTGAAATAGAGTATAAAGACCGCAAGTCTCCCTCTATATATGTAAAGTTTCCTATGATTTCGGATCTTTCAAAAAAATTTCCTGCGCTAAAGGCGAAAAAAGTCTTTGTCCTAATCTGGACCACAACTCCCTGGACTTTGCCCGCCAATCTGGCTATAGCTTTTCATCCAGACTATGAATATGCCGCTTTCCAGACTGATGGAGAGGTTTATATCGCAGCTAAACGGCTGGTCCCTGTTCTTGCTGATGAGTTAGCGTTCAAAAAGACTAAAGTTCTTGTGACTTTTCTCGGAAAAGATATAGAGGGCTTAAAAGCTCGTCATCCCTTTATTGATAGAGAGTCTGTTTTTGTTTTGGCTGACTATGTAACTCTTGACCAGGGTACAGGCTGTGTTCATACTGCTCCCGGCCATGGTCATGAAGACTATCTGACAGGAATAGCCTATGGTCTTGACATCTATACCCCAGTAGATAGCGAAGGAAAGTTTATTTCCCAGGTCGATAAATATGGTGAGATAAATGTCTTTGAAGCCAATAAATCTATTACTGAAGATATGAAGAGGGACAGCACTCTTTTGAAAGAAGATGAGATTGTCCATTCCTATCCCCATTGCTGGAGGTGCAAGAATCCCGTGATTTTCCGAGCAACTGCACAGTGGTTCATCTCTATGGATAAAAATGATTTGAGGGAAAAGGCGATGAAGGAGATAAAGAAGGTTCGCTGGATACCGCCCTGGGGAGAAGAGAGAATTGCTAACATGGTGAAAGCTCGACCGGACTGGTGTATTTCCCGGCAGCGGTCCTGGGGTGTCCCGATTCCGGCTTTTTACTGCCATGATTGCGGACACATTCTTGCTGATGAAAAAATAACTCTCAGGATTGCCAATATCTTTTCGAAAAAAGGTTCTGACTCTTGGTTTGCAAAAAAAGCAGAAGAGCTGCTTCCGCCAGATTTAAAATGTCCTCAATGCGGTTCGAAAAAATTCGATAAAGAAGAAAACATACTTGATGTTTGGTTTGAATCTGGAGCAAGCCATAATGTTCTGGGAAAAAGGAGTGATCTACCCTGGCCATCGGACGTCTATGTGGAGGGCCATGACCAATACAGAGGTTGGTTCAACAGCTCTCTTTTCGTAGGAGTTGCTACTAAAAAAGCTTCTCCTTACAAGTCCGTCATTACCCATGGTTTTGTCCTTGATGAGCAGGGAAGGGGAATGTCTAAATCCCTCGGAAATTTCATCGACCCTGAAGAAGTCATTTCTCAAAACGGAGCCGAAATCTTGAGGCTTTGGGTAGCAATGCTCAATTACAAAGAGGATGCGCGTTTCGGGCAAGAGACCTTGCAGAGGCTTGTTGAAGCTTACCGCAAGATAAGGAATACGTGGAGATTTATCCTGGGGAATATCTACGACTTTTCTCCTGATAAAGAGAGTGTTGCTCCTCAAGAAATGGAGCTTCTGGATAGATGGATACTGGAAAAATGTTTCAAAACAGGGAAAAGGATCCTTAAAGCCTACGAGAATTATGAGTATCATATTGTCTTTCATACTATCTACAATTTCTTCACTGTAGAGTTGAGTTCTTTTTACTTGGATGTAATCAAGGATAGACTCTATTGTTCCGGCAAAAAATCACAGCTTCGAAGATCAGCTCAAACAGCTCTCTTTAATCTGCTTAAATCCACGCTGGTGTTGATGGCTCCGATTTTGCCTTTTACAACAGAAGAGGTATGGGAATCTATGCCTGGCTTTAGGGGAAAAGAGGAATCCATTCATTTAGAGAACTTTCCCGCATTCAAGGAGAAGTGGCTGGATGGTGATCTGTTTCAAGAACGAGAGAATTTGGGGCTCGCTAGAGAGAAAGTCCTGAAGGAGCTTGAGATAGCTAGAGAAAAAGAGCTCATCGGGAATTCTTTAGAAGCAGGGATCATCCTAAAAGTTCCTTCGTCTCAACAGGAGCTTTTGAAAAAGTATAAAAAGGAGCTGCCCTCACTTTTCATTGTTTCGGCTGTGGAGCTTCAATCGCAATCTGGCGAAGAGTTAAAGGCAGAGGTCTCCAAGGCTCCTGGGATAAAATGCCAGAGATGCTGGAATTTTTCTCCCTATGTGGGAAAAAGTTCCGAATTTCCCCACTTCTGTAAGCGCTGCGAAGAAGTGGTTAAGACGATGAATCCATGAACCGCAGAATATTCTATTTTTTGGGCATTCTCATCTTGCTCGCTGCTGACCAGCTAACTAAGGCAATCGTGGCCCAAAAGATACCTTTTTTAAACAGTAAAAGCATTATCCCCGGTTTTTTTAATCTCACTCATATAAGAAACAGAGGGGCAATCTTTGGCTTTTTTTCTCAATCCGGAAGCCAGTTTCTCTACATAATCCTCACACTGGCTTCTTTGGCAGCTTTGGTTTTGGTTGTTTTTTATTTTTTCAAGACTCCGACTTCAGAAAGGCTTATGAAAATATCACTCTCTCTTATCCTGGCGGGAGCTCTAGGTAATTTGATAGACAGAATCTTCAGGGGATACGTGATAGATTTCATGGATTTCTACTTAAAACAATGGCACTGGCCATCATTTAACATTGCTGATGCCAGTATAACCATTGGTGCTTGTTTTCTTATTTTTACATTCTTTTTTAGAAAAGGGCTAAAATGTTACCCATCATCTTAAAGATAGGTCCGATAACAATTCATACCTATGGGCTTATGATGGCAGTGGGAGTGGCTTTTGCCTTGTGGTTTCTCTTTATCCAAGCCAAGAAACATGACCTCCCCAGCTCGAAAATCATTGATATGGCTTTCTATACAATCATTATTTCTTTAATCGGAGCCAAACTTATTCTTCTTGTCGGAAATATCTCCTATTACATGCGTTACTGGCGGGAGCTTCTCAGCTTGGCGCGATCGGGAGGAGTTTTTCAGGGCGGACTCACTTTTGGATTTCTCTTTGCCCTATGGTATTTCCACAAACACCGGATTCCTACCTGGAAGGCTGCCGATATTGTCGCGCCAGCTTTAGCTCTGGGGCACGGATTTGGCCGAATCGGCTGTTTCAGCGCAGGCTGCTGTTATGGAACTGAATGTTCTTTACCCTGGGGAGTGATTTTTAAGAGTAAATATGCCAGTGACCTAACTGGCATTCCTCTTGGGATTCCTCTTCATCCAACACAGCTTTATGAGGCAGCTTTGAATTTCCTGAACTTTTTTGTTTTATTTCTTATCCTGAAGAAGAAAAGATTTGATGGGCAGGTTTTTTCTTTATATATCATAAATTATTCTATAATCAGGTATTTTGTTGAATTTTATCGGGGTGACCATCCTGACAAAGCCTTCCTCTTCCGCAATCCCTCTCCTTACCTCAGCCTTTCTGTTCCCCAGCTTTTTTGTATTTTAGCCTTGATTGCCGGAGTGGCTCTGCTTCTCATCCTGAGAAAAAAGAAAAGTGCCTAAAAGAGAATTCCTGACTACTTCCTTGTCCGGATTAAATCAAAGGTTGGATGTCTTCCTATCAGAGAGAATCAAGGAGCTGACACGATCTCAGGTTCAAAGATTCATCCAGGAGAGAAGAATCAAGGTCGACGGGATTGCCAGAAAGCCAAGCTATAAGCTGAAATCGGGTGAGAAAGTGGAGGTAGAGTATGAACTTGCGACACCTCAAGAGGTTCAACCCGAAAACATACCTGTAGATGTGCTTTACAGCGATGATCATCTAGCAATTATTGATAAGCCTTCAGGGATGGTCGTTCACCCTGGAGCTGGGAAGAGGCATCATACTCTTATCAATACTTTACTTTACTGTTTTCCGGATCTTAAGGAAGTTGGTCCAAAGGAAAGGCCAGGAATTGTCCATCGTTTGGATAAGGAAACATCAGGATTGATGGTCGTCGCCAGAAGCCCAAAAGCTTATGAGCTGCTCCAGCAGCAATTCAGAAAGAGGGAAGTGGAAAAGACCTATCTGGGCCTTGTCCGGGGGAGAATGCCCGAAAAAAAGGGAAAAATAAGCTGGCCTATAGGACGCCATGTAAAGCATGGAGAGAGGATTTCGGTGAAGACCAAAAAACCAAGGGAGGCCGAGACTTGCTACTCTGTCCAGAAAGAATATAAAGAGTTTTCGCTTCTGGAAATAAAACCTATCACAGGAAGGACGCATCAGATAAGAGTCCACATGGCTGCCTCTGGCCATCCGTTAGCAGGTGATACACGTTATGGACGACGAAAGTCAAAGCCAAGTTTTCCACGTCTCTTCCTCCATGCCTCTTGTCTTTCGTTTATCCATCCTGAGACACAAAAGAAGGTTGAGTTTTCTTCTCCGTTGCCGGAAGATTTAAAAAAATTTTTAGATAAGCTGGAAGAAAAAAAGAAAAAAAGCGACATGAACCTTTTGGTCAAAAAATAGCCTGTTCTTTATGCTCAGTAATTAGGTAACAAATTCTATAATGATATTGAAGATAAAAGTGTCATTGCGAGCGACCGAAGGGAGCGTGGCAATCTCATAAGATAAAAGGATATTATTATCTGTATTATGACTTCATTTAATTCTATGAGATTGCCACGCTTCGCTCGCAATGACATTATAAGAGTGTTACCGAATTATTGAGCTAGTAAACCTGTCCCTTTTTTTACCTTGAGAAGAAGGGAATTTTTATTGTATTATATCCGTTGTCATTCTTCAATAAAAGCTTAAAATATAAGTTATTACGAATCGTATCCAGTATTTCTAGGGAGGCTCCAGAATGAAAGATTATCCTGCAGATAAAATCAGGAATATTGCAATCATCGGCCATGGATCTTCAGGGAAAACCTCTCTGACATCCGCCTTCTTGTTTGATTCGAAGGTGACATCCAGATTTACAAAGGTTGAGAAAGGCAATACAGTGACTGATTATGATCCGGATGAAATCGAAAGAAAGATTTCTATCAATTCGGCAGCCTGTTTTTTAGAATGGAATGGTCACAAGATTAATATTGTGGATTGCCCTGGTTACACTAATTTCCTCTGGGATGCAAGAGCGAGCTTGAGGGCAGTGGACGCGGGAGCGGTTTTGATCTGTGGAGTTGCAGGTATCGAGGTCGGAACAGAGAAAGTGTGGGAAATGCTAAAAGAGTTTGACCTTCCTCGAATCCTTATCATCAACAAATTAGACAGGGAAAACTCCAACTATAAACGAACTGTAGAATCCATCCATCAAGCTTTCGGTCGCCAAGCTGTTCCGATTCAGATCCCGATTGGAGAAGAGGGAAATTTTACCGGAGTTGCGGATTTAGTCACCAGAAAGGCTTACATTTTTGAAAAGAATGAAAGCGGAAAATTCAAAGAAGAAGAGATTCCTTCAGATTTAAAAGCTGAAGTTGACAAAAAAGTTGAGGAGCTGACAGAGATGGTTGCCGAAAACGACGAGCAATTGATGGAAAAATATTTTGAAAAAGGAGAGCTTTCTCCCGAGGAGCTCATAGAGGGCCTTAGGGGAAGTATACTCAACAGGCAGCTGTTTCCCATTTTTGTCACGTCTGCCCTCTTAAACATAGGAGCTCAGCTCGTACTTGATGGGATTGTGAGCTTCTTACCTTCACCTCTTGAGAGAGGAGAAATTGAAGGAAAGAAGGGAACTGTTAAGCTTTCTCTTGATGAGCCTTTCTCTGCTTTGGTGTTTAAAACAATTTCTGATCCCTACACCGGAAGAATTTCCTTATTGAGAGTTTTCTCCGGAAGGGTAAATCCGGATTCAACTGTAATGAATTCCAATAAGGATGCAGATGAAAAGCTGGGAGGCCTTTTTTTCCTTCAGGGAAAGGAACAGATACCAGCAGGGCAGGCTAAAGCTGGTGATATTGTAGCCACGGCTAAATTAAAGGAAACCTCAACAGGAGATACGCTTTGTGCCAAGGGAAGTTCCGTTGAATTTCCTCCTATCGGGTTTCCCGAGCCATCTATCTCCTTTGCCATCGAACCCAAGACCCGTGCGGATGAGGATAAAATATCCCAGGCAATTCACCGGATTACAGAAGAGGACCCTACTGCAAGAATAGAAAGAGAGCCCCAAACAAACGAATTGATCATTTCTGGGAACGGCCAGCTCCATGTGGAAATCATTACCGATCGGTTAAAAAAGAGATATAACGTAAGTGTCGACCTCAAGCCTCCTAAAATACCTTATAAGGAAACCATTAAAGGAAAATCAGATGTTCAGGGTAAATACAAGAAACAGACAGGAGGTCGCGGGCAGTATGGAGACGTTAAGATAAAAATGGAGCCTCTCCCCAGAGGAAAGGATTTCGAATTCGTGGATAAAATATTCGGAGGAGCAATTCCTAGAAACTTCATTCCCTCTATCGAGAAAGGAATTCAAGAAGCACGAAAAAAAGGTGTGTTAGCTGGTTATCCCGCTGTCGATTTTAGGGTAATCCTGTATGATGGAACTTACCATGAAGTTGACTCCTCCGATATCGCCTTCAAGGTTGCTGCCTCTATGGCCTTTAAAAAAGGGATGAAAGAAGCAAAATCAACACTTCTTGAGCCTATCATGAATATTGAAGTCTACACGCCTGAAATCTACATGGGAGACATCATGGGAAGTCTTAACGGGCGAAGAGGGAAAGTTCAGGGTATGGAGCAGAGGGGAAATCTGCGCATCATAAAAGCCCAGGTTCCCATGGCTGAAATGCTGGATTTTGAACCTACCCTCACCTCAATCACCGGAGGCAGGGGATCCTTTATAATGGAATTTTCTCATTACGAAGAAGTTCCAATCCACCTTCATCAAAAAATCGTGAAAGAGGCCATCAAAGAAGGCCGGATTAGACCAGAAGAAGAAGAAAAATAAATAAGCAAAACCATTTTCATGAGTTTTCCAGGCAAGTCAATAGTCTTTTAATACCGTCCAGGGGGTGTAAAAATGAACTGGGGAATGCAAAACAGATTATCAAGAATAATTAATCCAAAAACAGGGCACTGCGTCATGTTGGCTGTTGATCATGGTTATTTTCAAGGCCCTACCACCGGTTTAAAAAACCTGGGCAAAACAGTTATTCCATTATTACCATATGCAGATGCATTAATGATTACGAGGGGCGCTCTAAGAAACTGGATTCCTCCAGAGATTGAGAAACCAATTGTTCTAAGAGTGTCTGGCGGTCAGAGTATTTTGAAAGAGCTCTCAAATGAGATAATCACTACATCCATTCAAGATGCAATAAGGATAAATGCTTCAGCAATTACCTGTTCTGTCTTCATCGGCGGAGAATATGAAAAACAATCAATAGAAAACCTATCCAAGATTGTCAACGAAGGAGAAGATTACGACATTCCAGTTCTGGCCGTGACAGCAGTCGGAAAAGAGTTAGTCAGAGATTCTAAGTATTTGAGTTTGGCCAGCAGGATTTGTGTTGAGCTTGGCGCGCATATGGTGAAAACCTATTATTGCGAGAATTTCAGCGAAGTAGTTGAGGCGTGCGGGAATGTTCCTGTAGTTATCGCTGGCGGCAAAAAGATTGAAGAGAAAGCTGCTTTGCAGATGGCTCATGACGCTGTGAAAGATGGAGCAGTTGGTGTTGACATGGGCAGAAATATATTTCAGTCAGATAATCCAGTTGGCATGATTAAGGCAGTCAGAGCCATTGTCCATGAAAATAAGACTGTTGATCAAGCTTTTGGAATATACAAGAAAAAATAACTAAAGATTTCTTTCATGAATTTATGAAAGTAGCTGTCTACTACAACAACAAAGATATAAGAATCCAGGAAATGCCAAAACCAAAAATTGGAGAGGGCGAAATTCTGGTTAAGGTTAAAGCTTCGAGCATATGCGGTACAGATGTAATGGAATGGTACAGGATAAAGAAGGCTCCCCTTATCCTTGGCCATGAGACAACGGGAGATATTGTCGAGGTTGGAGAGGGAGTGAAAAAGTTTAAAGCGGGCCAGCGCGTCTTTGTGACCCATCATGTACCCTGTTATGAATGCAAATATTGTTTGGAAGGGAACCATACCGCTTGTGAGATATTGCATAAAGGTAACTATGAACCTGGTGGATTCAGCGAATTCATTAGAGTGCCAAAAATGAATGTTGAGCATGGGACTTTTCTTCTACCTGAAAGTATTAGTTATGAAGAGGGCACCATCGTTGAGCCTCTTGCTTGTTGTGTACGAGGCCAAAAAGTTATTAATGCAAACGAGAACCATACTGTTCTGATATTAGGTAGCGGAGTATCTGGATTATTGAATATACAAGTAGCGAAATTAAGAGGAGCAAGAGTTGTTGCCACGGATGTTGATGACTATAAGCTAAAAAAAGCAAAAGAGTTTGGGGCAGATGAAGTGATAGATGCAAGAGAAGATTTTAACCTTAAGGCAGAAAGAATAATAGTCTGTACAGGTGCTTTTCAGGCTGCTCAGCAAGCATTTAAATTTATAGACAGAAAAGGAATAATACTCTTTTTTGCTATTCCAAACAAAAATATTGAAATTCCAGTAGTTGATTTCTGGAGGAACGAGATTACAGTCACCTCATCATACGGAGCAGCTCCTGATGACCTAAGAGAATCATTAGAGCTTATTAAGAACAAAAGAATAAATGTTCGTGATCTTATCACTCATGAATTCCCTTTAGCTGAGATAGGCAAAGGATTTCAACTGGCAGCTAATCCAAAAGATTCCTTAAAAGTCATCATCCAGCCAAATCGCTGAAGGCTAAATCTTCGATGGTTGCCGCAGCTATTTCTCAAGACTTATGTCTCGAATATAGCCATCGATTATAATATAACTGGTTTAGAAATACTTCCGAAAGAGAGGGTCTGAAGTTTTTTAACAGGAGAAAATGGGGCCTGCCCCCATTTTTCACAGCAGCGTCTGACCCCATCAATTATCACTTATTGGGAAATACTTCAGAGAGAGAGGGACTAACTTTTTTTCACAAAGAGAAGCATGATTCCGGATATTATTGTAAGGACAAGTGAAAGATAGAAGGGGACAAGTGCGCCGAGCGTTTCCCAGAGCACTCCAGCGATGAAGGAAGCGGGCAGGGCACATAAGCCGATTACCATCTGGAATCCGCCCAAGCAGCTTGCTCTAAATTCCGCGGGAGCAAGCTCGCAGACAAAGGTTCTTTGCACAGGCTCTAAGGCTCCCTTATGAGCTCCATAAAGAATAAAGATGAATATTATCATCATTCGATTTGGTTCAGAAATTACTCCAAGACAGACTGCGATCCAGAAAAGGTAAGAGATCAAGAGTACGTATTTTCTTCCTATCTTATCCGA
>Ga0209427_10002194_pt1 | contig 22930 bp, 22 predicted proteins | sample DeeMarSWOR136_30_FD_187465 | JGI IMG/M metagenome (GOLD analysis project Ga0209427, IMG submission 187465) | Marine sediment microbial communities from White Oak River estuary, North Carolina - WOR-1-36_30 (SPAdes) (version 2) | ecosystem: Environmental > Aquatic > Marine > Intertidal zone >...
TCTGCAACTTCAAGTTGTCTCATTATGTCTGCATATTTAGCTCCACCACTCATGACCCTCTGTCGCAATTCTGTCAGCCTTCTAGAAAGCACAGAAAGCCGATTCTCCAAAGTAGTTTTTCTTACCTTATAACGTCGCCTTGAGATTTTCCCCTTACGTGCCCTTCCCAGTATTTGTTCAAGTTCGGAAACAATCCTCTTCTTCTCTTCATACGTCTCAACAAATTCGTTCAAAATCCTTCTTGAAACCAAAATTGTTGAGACAACTACTGGAGTTTTTGGTCGTTGCCAAGCAAGTGCAATAATGGAGCCAATTACAACCAAAGCGGTTGTCCATAGTGTTGGTCTGAAGGATGACCAGAAAATCGAATAACCGTAAGTGAAACTCCACTGCTCATTATGCAGCCAAGTAATGTTATGCAATGAAAGGGACAGTGTTTCTTGAAAAACATCTCTTTGAATGCTAAATGTTTGTTGTGGAAAGGATTGTATCAAGGAAGGGACAAGGTCGGAATCCCGACCCCTCATTTCAAAGAGGTGTCCATCAAACTACTCAGCTATCTTCAATAATCCATAGTTCTGGAAGGAAAGTTAGGAGTATTGACCTACAGACCCTCACCCTCCATTTTGACAACTACGTACAGGCAGTTAATCTTGTCCTCTCAAAAATCTACAAGACTGATGCACGTGCACAGTCACTTGGAAAGGCACTGTCTGAATATCGTGGTTTTGCTTACAACCTCCTTCGACGGGAAAAGGATCTCTGCTATCAACACAACCAAGATATCAAGGACCTTATCTATGAGCGACTTCATCGGAATGTCCTTGAACAAGCTGGACGAATGACACTTTCTGACTGGACAAGACGAGGTTTGATTACCGCAGCAGTCAATGTTCTAAACGAATCGATTGATGATGCCTTAACACTTCTGAGAAGAAAGAGGATTCCCTCATACCTTATCAGAAAGGTGCGTGACTCTTGTGACTCCCCAAAGAACAACGGGTCTGGGTACCACTATGCGATGGGTATTCTTCGTCAGGTACGACTAGCCCTTGATAAACATATACTGGACACAATGGAAGTCAAGATTGGATGGAGGGCACGACAGAGAAAGAAAGTTGCATCCCTACTGAAGAGTGGTTCTCCAGACTGTCAGAGAGTTTCGCACATAATAGAGTCCAAGCTAGATGATTGGGTCAAGAGCGGGTATGCTTTCACAGTCCCCCAACTCAGAAGCTACAGTCTTGATTTCTCAGCAAGTACGGAGAACTCCATCGGTCAGGGATACTGGTTCACTCTGGATGAAGAACGGGAAAACGAGATACACCTCCATCTGAAGCTTCCGCCGGGAATCAATGGCACCCATCACAAAGACTCACCCTATAAGGGGAAGACTCTCACTTTTCGTTTTCTTGACTGGTTGCCACGTGCAGCCAAACAAGACAGAAGAAAAACACAGACTGCAAGAGAGAAACGAGAGGTGAATCGGGCTGAGAGTCTGATCTTTAGAGCAGCCAAGTTTGACGACATGCATAACCAGCTAATGAACACACTCAAGTTTCAACATCTGGCTCTCAAACTAGCCAGATTGAAACAACGAAAAGACTCGCCCCCAAAGGAGATTATTGAACTTCAGAAACAAATTACTGATTTGAAAGGAGCACGAAGGAGTGCACCACCACGACTCCTCTTGAGGGGACAAAGAGTGATTCTACAGATACCTTTCCTCTCACCCAACGGCTCAGTGAGTTCAACAATCTTTGAAGATCGTAAATACTCTACCAAGGCAGGTGTTGATAGAGGTCTAAGAGCTCCGGTGGCTTTGTCAGTGGAGAAAGAACAATCTTTCGAGGACCTCGTCATATCAGTTGACACTCTTATCAAGAACCGTGAGAAGCTTAGAAAACACGCATACAACCTCACTTCAAAGTTGACAAGAAAGAAGAATAACTGGGACCAAAAAAGGTCAGGACAGTCTTATCCAGCGCCTATCTTGAAACATGATAGACATGTTGAGGCGCTGTGGAGAAAGGTTCGTCGTCTTGACCGTGAGATAGCTCGACAGGTTGCTTCAAGGACTGTATGGTTCTGTGAAGAACACAGAGTGAAAAAGCTGTTCTTTGAAGATTTAAGGTCCTTTCAAGGACATGCTGGGTCCAAAGATTTTTCGTATAATTTGACCTCAAACCTATGGGGGAAGATTATCGATACTGTAAGGTACATGCGAGAGTCGCTTGGACACAGCAAGTATAGCGTTTGGACAGTGAGCCCGAGGTACACTTCTCAGACTTGTCATGTGTGCGGAGAGAGAGGAAAACGAGTAGAAGATGAAAAATCAACAACCGAGAAAAGAGGTGGGGAGTATTTCTACTGCGAGAAGTGTGAAGGTCACTTTCATGCTGATATCAATGCAGCAAGGAACATAATTCATGTTCAAGACTCCAGTGCCGTTCCTGGAAGGACAATGTCCACTTAACAATGAACGGTGTCTAATAAAGCACCACTGACAAGAAATTCTAACGCACCTTCAACGCGTATTTTCCTGGCTTGTCAATATTGAGTCGGGAGGCTACATAAGAACTCAGTCTGGGATCTTCGCGTTTACTCCGACCTGGAAGAATGACCACAATTCCCGTGTATGAGGTAGAGAGATTGGTTCCTTTGCAATTAGGGCACATGCTCTCATCTGTGAGATAATGACAGGCTTTGCACGCTTTCATTTTAGCCATTTTTGCTCTCTCTCTGATTATTTCTTCTTCTCTCCACGAGCAGCCCTGACATCTTCTTCTACCCAAGATTTGTCTGGACCAATCTTGCCAAGAAATGGTTGTCTCATTGTGAGACCTAGTTTTCCTGATTTATTTCCAGATTCAAAGCTTATCGAAGTTACTCTTGCTCTTACCATATCTCCCTCTGCTAGAGTCCTACCAGTTTCCTTCCCCAATAGTGTGTTACCCTTGGAGTCCTGTGTGATGAAATCATCACAGATTTGACTGACATGACAGAGTCCATCAAGTGGCCCCATACGGATGAATGCTCCGAAGTCCATAAGTTCCACCACATTTCCCTCTACCAGTTCATGTCGCAGAGGTTTGAACACAAGCACACGATATGTCACAGAATGATATGTTGCACCATCACCCGGCATAAGACGACCCTGACCAATCTCATCTATATCGATGACTGCGATCATTAAGCCTACATCTCGATCGAGGACATTCTCGTGTTGCTTCCGAAGATGAAGCATGGCTGCGTCTTCCATTGGGGACCCAAACTGTGCTGGTGGGATGCGTACCACATCTTTTACAGTCACTATACTATACAACTATTGACGCTCCTTGCCTAGCAGGATGATTCTTATCAGAACAATCAGACTCGAGAACTATCCCGAGGTCTGAACCCGACGGCTCAGCGCTGATTCGCTTTGTAAAACATAAAAAGATTGTGACACGGTCTCAAAAGATTGTCCCTCTCAGTTCCAAGTGTTTTCTACCTCGAAGAATGAGAATTGGTATCCCGCGTTCAATGGCACGTCTTTGAAGTTCTCTATCATTAGTTGCAAGTACTCCCTTAACTGCTGCAGCATACTCCAGAAGTTGGTCATCCACCATAGAGCCCTCCATTGACTGATCAACTGCTACAATTTTGCACCTTTCTGTCAAATCCAATGCAACCTTGAACAATCGACTCTCAGTCTTTCCTGCTCTTTCAAATTTGGTCTTAATCTCATCTAACACCGATTTCAGGAGAATAAACTCAATACTTCTTTCAAGTACTCTCTCAGCCTCAGAAAACACATCTACTCCAAACTGCGCTGGTACAGTCAGGAAATTCGTGTCCAATATTACAGGAAGGGGCAAGACTCTCACCAACATGAGGTGGCAAGTACTATGGCTGAGTGTGCTTTAAATCTCAGCATAACCAATCAAACGCCACTTGTTTTCAACTCTGCGTCCGATCGCAACTCTCTGCCCTTTCTCAGCAGCAATAGGACGTTTGAGTGTCAGCTCAATCTCATCACCATGCAAACGGGTAATTATGCCAACTGTGGGTGCGGTCCCAATCACCAACATCATAGGCTCATTCAGTTTGAGATTCTCTACCTCTTTCTTCGAATCTATCCCAACTACTCTCTGCATGAGAATTGGTGTTAGCATTAGCTTGTCATAGATTTTTGGCATCTTTCCTACTTTTCCAACGACATTTCCAACCAATCGGTCAGCTCGTGTAAAGGCAGGGTCCAGTGCAGTTCCTACACCTATCAGTCCTCCAGGATATGCTTCCTGTAGTGAATTTCCACTACCTGATAGAAGACTCACAACTTTTGCTTTGATAGGCTTGAATCCCTTTTCACCCTTCGCACCTGGAGCTATCTCAATCTCGTCACCAACGCTCAATTTTCCTTGCACAATTGATCCACCTACGACACCACCACGCATATTCATCGGCAGTGTTCCAGGTCTGTTTATGTCAAAAGAACGTGCAACAAACATCTTGGGTGGTGCATCACCATCACGTTTTGGAGTTGGAATCACACTCTCAATCATTTGAATGAGTAGGTCTGTATTAGCCCCGAAAATTGCTGAAACAGGTACTATTGGAGCGTTTTCTGCAGACGTACCTTTCACAAAATTCTTGATTTGTTGAAAGTGTTTTTTGGCCCGCTCTTTGGACACAAGCTCTATCTTGTTCTGAACAATTATGATGTTCTTCACTCCGACAATCTCGAGAGCATGAAGGTGTTCCGAGGTCTGTGGCATTGGACAAGGTTCATTGGCTGCAATCACAAGAATTGCGCCATCCATCAGACTAGCACCACTGAGACAAGTCGCCATAAGGGACTCGTGACCAGGACTATCAACAAATGAGATCTCTCTTAAGACTTCTAGTTCTTCACCACATTTGCTACATTTGCCCTCTTTTGCTAGATGTGAAGTGGTGAAAGCCTCAGGTTCAGGACAGCTATTACACTTCAACAGAGTCGTAGCTGCATATCCAAGTCTAATCGAGATTCCACGTCTTATTTCGTCTGAGTGACGATCAGTCCACTCTCCTGTTAGATACGAAACAAGTGTTGTCTTACCATGGTCGACATGACCTAGCGTGCCAATGCTGATCTCTGACTGTCCAGCGTATTTCCTGGTCACCTAATCTTCACTTCCGACTGTTCGTTGCAGACGTTGGTCTGTGTCTTCCTGTTGCCCATATGAAGTATATGGTTCGCACCATAGATTCAACAATGACAGATTAAGGAGAACGTCTATGCAGGTTTCATCACAAGTTCCTCGAGAGGAGTACCACCCTTCTCTTCGACTCTCATGTTTACCTGTGATATCTCGAGACTCAGCTCTCTTCCACGGACTGTCTTTCTTCTCGCTATTCCTTTCCTTTTAGGCTTAAACCCAGGAGTACCATGTATCAAAACTCGTTTCTTACCACTACCATGAACATCAGGTCGAATTGGGAACCCGGAAGCATCGCTGCCACCTGTGATTTTCAACTTGTATCCAGGTAATCCTAAGACATCACCCTCCACAATCTCACCAACACTCTTTCCAACAAGAGCATTTGTTTTGGCGTCATCTAGTTCGTACTGGATGGCTTTTCCAGTTTCTGGGTCTGAAATCACAAGTCTGAAGGGCAATTATTCTTTCGCCTACCTTACTTAGTGGTAATAGGTTTCAAAGGACACCGGTGGTAGCCAATTTGGCTCACTTTATGAGCATTTTGGTTGGACCGCGCATTTACTCAATATCGAAGGCTATCAACGATAATGTACCGCGTTCATAATGATTATAACACATATTCATCAATCCTCACAATCATCCAGAGGACTGACCACAATGGATCCGTTGACAATTTTCGGAATCATAGGCTTCATTTGGCTTGCCATATACTTCATTGCTCAATACATAGGCGTTGAGAAACTAAGTGAGAAGGGTATAGATGCTGGATTCCCCTTCTTCATTATGTGGCGAACAGAACGACTTAATGCATTTCTTACCCGGATGGGCAAGAAGTTTCCTCGAATATTCTTCAACATTGGTATCGTCGTGGGTTTTGGTGGAATGATATTCAGCTTCTGGCTGTTCGGTGACAACCTAATCAAATTCTTTGTTCAACCTGCAGCTGCAGGTGGCGTTGTACCCATAATTCCAGGAGTTACAATCACAGGTCTTCCATTAGTCTATATGTTGATTGGTCTAGCAGTCACGTTACTCACACATGAGTTCGCCCACGGTCTAGCCGCCTCGAAGGATGACATTAAAATCAAGAGCTCTGGTCTTCTGGCTTTCTTAGTGCTATTTGGTGGTTTTGTTGAGCCCGATGAGGAGCAGTTCGAGAATAATGCAACACCTCAATCACGCATGAGGATGTTGGCTGCTGGTTCATTCTCCAATTTTGCTTGGGGTTTTGTGTTTCTGATAATACTTGCGAATTTTTATCCCTTGATGTCAATTGGATACTATCCACCAAGCGGTGCTTACATATATGATCTACAGGCTAGAAGCCCAGCCGCAGCCGCCCTTGAAATTGGTGATGTCATCATTGGACTCAACGACACTGAGATTGCAAATTGGACTGCTATCAGTACATTCATGGATGATGCATCTCCAGGTTCTCAACTTACTATTCACAAACTCAATGGTAGCAGTGTGACAATTATACTGGCTGCAAATGTGCAAAATGAGAGTAGGGGGTATATAGGAATATACGGGGCTGACTATTGGGAGCCTAGACCTGGCTGGGATCTCATTCTGACACCCATGTTTGTGTTTCATCTTCAGCAGATTGTTTTCTGGTGCTACTTGATTCTGATATCAATTGCACTCTTCAATCTACTACCAATCCCTGTGTTTGATGGTGACAAGTTACTCTCAAATGGTCTAAGCCTTGTCATAAAGGATGAAAAGAAGGTCAAGTACATAATGTGGCCTCTACGAGTTGCAGCTCTTGGAATTGTTCTACTGAGCATCATTCTGAGCTTCATCATGGGCAAAGGACTGTTCTGAGTTACACTTTATCGTTACTGTGGGACCTAAAAAGGGTCAGAGTAGATGTTCTTCTGATGAAAGATGATGACCCACCAGATTGGTACAAAGCAAGAAGTACGAGAAAATGCCAGGAAGGCGCTTACAGACTATCTGACAATGTTCATACCTAGTTCCTGGAAAGAGCCCCTTGACAAAGTGAGGCTATTGCTTCAGGCAAACAACGAAATTGACTGGGAAGCCCTCAAAGGTCATGCTCTTCTATACTTTGATGAACAGCGTCTCTCTGAGGACCGAGTCGAATGCCTAGCTCGTGTAGAGCGTCTGAGTGATACATTCAAAGAGATTCATAGTGTTCTCTCCCCAGCTGAATGGTACAAGACTGTCGATGATATTATACATGCAGCAAACTTTCGAACAAGCAAGGCTGCACTCCATGCAAGACGTATTCAGATTGTAGATGACCTGAAAGAGAAAGAGAAGAAAGAAGCTAAGACAAAGGCATGATCAAGTGACTGTATCCATGACATCTCTTGCAAAAGAAACGTGCATGTAAATAGGTTTAACTTAAACCTCATGACATTGGCGACTTGGAGTCGCTAACATGCAGTTGGAATGTTCAAAATGTGGAAAACCCGCAGTATATCTACGTAGATACACATCTGAACGATTATGTCAAGCATGTCTAGTCCAAACAACAACAGACCGGGTACGACGAACAATCAATCGACATAAGATGCTAAGAGAGGATGATCGAATAGCTGTAGCCATTTCTGGTGGAAAAGACAGTGCGGTACTACTCCATATTCTGAATAAGATTGAGAGCAACTTCCCAGAATCAGAACTGATTCCAGTAACCATTGATGAGGGTATCAAAGGATACAGGGATAAGGCTCTTGAAGCCGCGAAGGAATTGACGAAATCTCTTAATCTCGCTCTTGAAGTCTTTTCCTTCAAGAACATGTTTGATTACTCACTAGACGAACTTGTAGAGTTGCGGACTGACAAATCACTGGGTGCTTGCTCATACTGTGGGGTGTTTCGTCGACGTGCGCTGAACGAGGTTGCAGAAACTCTAGAGGCGGATGTAATCGCAACTGGTCATAACTTGGATGATGAAACGCAGACCATTTTGATGAACATTATGCGTGGAGACAGTCGTAGAATAGCACGGACAAACGTTTCTCGAGAAAGATCTGTGGAGGGTCTAGTACCTCGCATCAAGCCTCTCTCAGAGTTGTCAGAGAGAGACATTGTTGCCTACTCCCATCATTTGGGTCTTATCTACCATGATATCCCCTGCCCCTACTCCGGAGAAGCATATCGAAACGACATTAGATCTTTTTTGAATGATATGGAACATAAACGGCCAGGTACATTGTTGGCAATATTACATTCTGCAGAGGCAGTGACAGAGGCATTGTTAACAAGTTCATCTGATTGGACTCTGAAAACATGCGAGAAATGCAATACACCATCTCCATCAGAGATATGCAAAGCATGCATGATGCTTGAGGAAATCAGGGGATGATTCTGGAGTGGCAAAAAAGCCAGAAATCATACATCAGCCTCGAGAGATAAAGTATGATGAAAATCACTGGAAGAATTTGCAAGCCCTCAGAAACTCTGCCATTAAAACAATGCAAAGGCTTGAGTCAATTGGCATCGAGCCATTTGCATATGGGTCCATAGCTCGCGGAGATATCACAAAGTCTTCTGACATAGATATTATTGTTCTCCGTCCAGTGTCCAGTTACCGAATTGAATTAGTCTTGGAACCTCTGCTCAAGAGAGAGCTTGTCCAGGCGACTCCTTCCATGATTCTTAAAGGACACATTCATCTCTCTGAAAATACTGTTGTGACTTTTCCTCTATTCAAACTAATGCCAAGGGAGGAGGAGTTCTATCGTTGGGGTGGTATAATAGACAGCACTGGTTTGAAAAACAACACAAGAGTTCCTGGAGTAGACAAACGACTTGTTCTCATTGACCCAACAGAAACAGGTCATATCGAGCAGGGAGTCATAGGTCATGAGCAGGAAGTCTCTAAGAAACTTAATGTCAGCATTGAAATCGCCCAAGAACGAGTTCGAGTCCTGACACGACGTGATAGCGTTGGGAGGACAGGAGTCTACCTGACAAGAACCTTACATGATGATGAGAGCTTTGAGGCTGTTGCTAAGAACCTCCAAGATTCTGATCCTGCACTTCGCAGAACAATTCATCGAAGAGGTGGATAGTGATTGAAGTCGTCGAAACGTCAAATTAGAGAAATTGAAGGCGACTCACTTCTTGTTGGTAAATTACCACAAGGTTGCAATCTCTGTAGTAAAGGTTCGAAGATGGTTCTATTCGTGACTGGTCTGTGTGATAGTTTCTGCTATTACTGCCCATTATCACATGACAAATCAGGAAAGGATGTTGTGTTCGCAGATGAAATGCCTGTGTCTGAAGATGCTGACATCCTTTTTGAAGTTCGAGCAATTAGAGGAGAAGGTGCAGGTATCAGTGGTGGAGACCCTTTCTGTAATCTAGAACGTACACTGAAGTATATTCATCTATTAAAACAACAATATGGATCTAGTTTTCATCTTCATCTCTATACTAGTCAGACAGATGTCAGTCAAGAAGTATTGAGTAGTTTACAAGATGCAGGACTAGATGAGATTCGATTTCACCCACAGACCAGCAATTGGTCAGGAGTCCAACGAGCTGTAGAAATGAAACTGATTGTTGGACTTGAGGTTCCAGCAATCCCTGGAAAACTAGAAGAACTAAAGAAGGTAGCAAAAAGAGCTGAAGAGATAGGAGTTTCTTTTCTCAATATCAATGAGCTAGAGGCTAGTGAAACCAACTTTGACAAGCTAGTTTCCATGGGAATGCGTCTAACGAATCTTGAGAGTGCTAGCATTGAAGGCAGCTCCTCAACTGCACGAGAGGTTATAAAATGGTCAGCAGATTGTCTTCAAAACCTATCAGTGCATTACTGCTCCGCTCGTTTCAAAGACTCTGTTCAGATGAGAAGAAGGCTGGAACGCAGACTGAAACAAACGATAAGGGTCTTTGAGGAACGCGATGAGCTAGACCCTCTACTCATTCTTGGTGTAATAAGAGCAGTTCATGGTAGTCAGCTAAATCACGAACAACTGGTAATGATACATTCAGTTCTCCTGAATCAGTTTGATGTTCCCACAAACCTCACGAATATTGACGAGGTCAGAATGAGGGTAGAGGTTGCTCCTTGGGTCATAGAAGAAATATCCGAACAGCTCAAAGAGAAATTGGGAAACATCAATGACCTGGAGATTGGCATAGTATTTGAATATCCAACATGGGACCGACTTCAGACACTCTTCGACCCACTATAGTCACTGTATGATTTTGAAACGCAAGATGGCACCGATTCCTCCCAATCGTTGGAGTTGGTCGCCAGCAGGATGTTCTGTTGATACAATGTGGAATGAGCCTCTAGTCTTCTCAGTGTTTCTAATCAACGAATCCATCCAACGCCTCTCGTTCTCTTCACCTTCTCTCAGTCTCTTGTCGGTGATTAGTAACTCTTCCACAGCCCCATATTGTACAGCATTAAAGACCTCATCATTCCCATATGCTCCAAGTCCATTATCTTTTGAAATATGCTCAATCAGTGTTTCGACAAGCCGCGTTTCAGTTTCTACCTTTAATTCAGTAACAGCTCTCGAGATGACACCTCTATAGAGTATCTCCTTTGCTCCAGGGACTCCTATCGAGTTTGTACTCTCAACAACAACAGGAGGCAAATCTTTAATTTTAGCTCCAATCAGAAACTCTTTGAAATGATCTTTAACGAATCCTGGTCCTGCAATGACAATAAGACCAAATTCATATTGTTCAAGCTGAGATTGTAATGCCAGAAGGGTGTCTGCAAAGAAATCCCTCATTGTGGCATCATATGATTTCTGGTCGCCTCTTTTTCTTGAGATGCTCATGCGAATTCGTACTGTTTCTTGAATGCCCGAATCTGCAGCCAAGAACAGCTCCGCAGTACCATCCTCTATTGTCACTATGAGACATATAGGTCTGATCTGCGATTTCGTTGCCTCTTTGAGTCTATCAAGTACAAACTTTGGCCAATGCTCTTTGATAATAGTCAGAGTGTCTCCTGTTTCAATATTGATTGTATGATAGGATCCAATATTGACAAGATCATCAGGTCCTTCAAGAATCACACCCTTAATCCGTACTCTGTTGGAAAAGTTATGAAATGAAACATCTTCCACCTTTAATTTCAGTACCATTGTCTTTCGTGTGCTTTCCTGTTTTCGACTATTCTCATCCCCTATTCGAACTCGACGAGAAGTCTTTGAGATGACAATATCATTGGTGCTAACTGTATTGTAAAGATGCCAAAGATCATCCAGCGTTTCTATCTTCAGCACTATCTTGCCTTCCTTTAGGACCTGCTTCATGATTTTCAAGTGGTCACCTCTGGACTGCTTTCCTTGTTAGAAGAAATAGTCTCTGCTAATCGAGGACTCTTGACTTTTATGCCCCATAAACTGAAGATTACTCTCATCAATGCCTCTACCCAGCACTTCTGCTTGCTGTACATGACCTTGGAGCACATAATCGCTTCCATCTCTCACTGCAAGATCTCCTGCTATTCTGATTAGCCCTCCAAGCTCACGTAATCGTAGTGTCAAAGCATTCTTTTGACCATCAAGCTGAAGAGCCATACCTTCCGCAACCTCCAGAACACGCTCAACAGCTTTTACAGTGAGATGTGGAATCCTCCCATCCTCTTCTACAGTTTGCGACATGAAGCGGACAAAATCATTAATGATCGCTTGGTTCTTCGGAGTCCAAGAATTAAGCATAATTTCATACCCATATCCCCGAATCCGTGACCTAAGTGGTGGGAGAATGTTTTTGAGATTCTCAACGTTACATGATGCGAATAGAATAAAATCACAGGGAACATCATCGACACGAACTGCAGCTCCTGAGCTTAATGGATTGTGTCCTGAGATTGGAAACACACGGTCTTGCATTGCGGTCAACAGGTGACTCTGAAAGACTCCAAGCGCTGCAATCTCATCAATATAGAGAATTCCCTCATGTGCTTCATGGATTGCTCCTGGGACAACTCGTAGATGTGCTGCCAATCCTAGTGCTTCTGCACTTCCATAGGGGTCGTGTTTAACATCCCCTAGCAGTTCGACTGGACTTGCTCCACTCACTCTGACATAGCGACTTGCCCTTAACGGAACAAGAACACGTTCTTGATGACTCTGAGTTTCAGCATATTGTTTTTCTTCAATCGTCATGCTTCGTTGAGTTATTTTGATCTCACCAGTTTCAATCCTCTCATATGTGACATGGTAAGACTCTCCGTTGATATCTTCAAGAGTGGTTATGGTTTCGAGTGCAGGTTCCCTAACAACATCGAGCATTCTGAATAATCCATGATATGACTCTCCAGGAGCCCAATCAAATCGTTTCTCAGACTCGCAATTCACACACACACTCGCTTCAGGATGTGATATATGACCACATGAGGGACATCTAAAGCCCATTTTGACTGATACATCAAAGGGAATTCTATCAGGAGTGACAAAGAACGTGTCATAAATCCGGCTCTCTGACTTTACATCTTCCATAGATGAATACTCCGTACAAATGACAACCACCTCGGGGCGGTCAGGATGAACTGGGTTATATCGAAGGCGAATTTCCTCCTTAGGCGGATCGAGGAGCGAATATGCAGCCTTTGCTAGCATCGACTTACCTATACCAGGCTCACCGCAGAGTAGGACATGTCTTCGTTGTTTCACTGCTGAACGAACCAATGACACAGCATGTTCTTGTCCAACAATCATCTTGAATGGGTCTTTGGAAATTTCCACCTGTTCAGTTGTTTCTAAACCGTCGATGATTGGTATCACATTCGAGTGCCTCATATCTTCTACATATGATGATTCCCAAGAGCTGTGAGATAATTGTGAGTATTACTCAATTCAGCTACTCATAAAAAGAAACAAGGCCTTGATCAAAACCAAGGCCCACAACCTTATGCTACTACTGACCAAGATCATCAAAGGTAACTATCTTCATACTGGTAGGCTTGTTCTCAATATCTGCAACAGCAGCTCCTATCATCAGCTCTGTCTTTTTCTTACCAGCAATGTCCACTAGTCTTTGTGTAATCACGCCATCAAACACAATAGCTGGAACCCGTTCTTGCTCTTCTAGAATCTTTGCAAGTTCTGCTACTCCACACTCAATGATGACCTGTTTGTCCTCTCCATACAGGAGTGCTTTGAATGATTCCTTGATATCTCCAATTTTAGACAAATACACTTCATCAATGGCCACCGGTATTCTTCTTGTCACAGCTCTCCGTCGACTTGAAATTTGATCATCTTCCTCTAATGCAGGCTTGTCAAAATCATCGACTGATTTTGTTCCTCGGCGAGTCTTTGTGACCTTCTTGCTTGGTCGTTTCCTCCTTGCGGGAGTTGCTTTTCTATCCTTCACTAGTGTGAGCGCTTGATCAGCTGGAATCTGAGCCTGAAGTGCTTTTGTGACCTCTCTTCGAGTGAGGTTCTCGACTTCTTTCCCTTCTGGAGCTCGAGCAATATAGTGGACTTTTGCAACCTGCATCAGCTCTCTAAGAATCAGGTCTCCGCCTCTATCCCCATCAAGGAATGCGATTATCTTCTTCCCTCTCTTCTTTGTGAGATCAACTATACTCTTTGGAATATGTGTGCCTTCAACAGCAACTGTGTTTGTAATTCCACATTTCATGAGATTGATTACATCTGCTCGACCTTCAACGATTATGATTTCAGAGCCTTCGTCTAATCCTGGACCTGCTGGTAAGCTATCTGGACCATATTTCGCTACTGTTACCTTGCTACCCTTAGTGACAGCAGTCTGAATCTCTTCAGTGCCTGGTGAAATATCCTCTTCCCACCCCTTCAGGATACTAATAGCTCGACTGACCACCTTTCTCCTTTTTGCTCCTCTGATGTCCTCAAGCTTCTCTAGAATTACTCTCGCAGTGCACGGACCAACTCTATCAACAGTTTCCAATGATGCTGCAAGGATTGCTGTTGCAGTCTTGTTTAATGAAACGGGTATCACAATCTCTCCAGTACTATTCCCACCTTCGGATCTTATCACAATCTGAATTCTTCCAATACGACCAGTGCGTTGAAGTTCTCGTAAATCAAGATCTTCCCCGAGTAATCCTTCAGTCTGGCCAAATATTGCTCCTACAACATCAGGCTTGTCAACCACGCCTTCAATTTCAATCCGGGCGCGGATGACATATTTGGCTGCACTCTGGTCGAAGTCTGTTCCTATTTCTATACACGTCTCCTATATTATGCTACCACGTTACCTTGCTCCTCAAACCAAGGTGATTCTACCTGCGTTTTGTCGCGGACCTACCTATGCATCTAGACTGTGCTTGGAATAAGACCTGTGTGATATACTCAAACCCATGCCCGAACATATGCTATGTTAATCGTAATGATAACCCTGTGAATGATAATCGTCCTAAGACTTTGCGCAGTGCTCTCACCGACTATTATTCTTTGGTCCAGAGCCGGGATTGCGTGGCGCTGTGATATGATGATATGATGATTTGCAAAGCACAGCTGAGTCTTAATCACCTGTGCTACACACGGGGGCTGTTTCCCGAGTGTATTTGAAGATGTCGCTATCACCATATAGTTCTTATCGAGATATGTTTCACCATCATCAATTTCAACCTGAATCGCGCCATGTGACAATCCTAATAACACAAGAAATACAGGATCTCTTGTTCAGGAATATTCAGTCCCGTTCACGAGGGCGCACTGAGGATTGTCCTATGAGGTGTTGCGCATAGGGCGGGTCACATCCTGGACAAATGCCTGCCAAACACCGAATGGACGAGCCCTAACGGACTCGCTTGATGAGGATGTTGGTCCTTAGATGAAGAGTGGGTCACCCAGGTTTCGTATATTGGCGGGCGGGTCGGTGTCAGCATACCCGACACGAGACAGCTCAGTGGAGCCAGATGTAATATCTGATGCTATGAATCTGGGAGTTAGTGTGAAGGGTTACAGACATCGACCACCATCTAGTTCTAGATCTCTGTTGACTCACCAGGTTTAATGACAATCACCTTCGTGTCCGGACTAGACTCGGAAACAAGATGTTTGAACTTCTCAGGATTTGCCTCTATCACAGGGAATGTGTCATAATGCATAGGAATCACATTTCTCGCTTTGAGAAGTTTTGCTGCTAGAGCAGCTTGATGGATATCCATTACAAAATATGAGCCAATGGGCAATAGAGCGACGTCAATTGGACCATACAATTCTCCCAGTAACCGCATAGATGAGAACACTCCTGTATCTCCCGCATGGTAGAAAGTACCACTTGGAAACCTAACCACAAAACCTGTTGGAGCTCCAATGCCTGATGAATGGAATGCTTGAACCAGTGTCACAACCACACCCCCAATATTCACACTTCCTCCAATATTGAGAGTGTGAATATTCTCAACCCCTTGAGAACCCGCTTTATGTGCTAGCTCATTTATTGCTACTAGGTATGCTCCAGTTTTCTTACAAATTCCAAGTGCTTCTGCATAACCATGATCACCATGGTCGTGAGTGACAAGCACAATATCCGCTTTATCAACATCTTCTACTGTTATAGGCGATGTTGGACCAGTGAGCCATGGGTCCACAAAGACAGTCTTTCCATCTTCTTCAATTTTGAATGATGCGTGACCTAGAAACGTGATTTTCATGATTCTGTATCTCCCATCGTACTGTCATCACTTCTTACTTCTATGTTTTCCCCTAAGGAACAATAATCCTGCTCAATCTGAAAGTTAATACCTACCAACGCAACCGAAAAGACAGTGACAATTAATGGAACCAAAACCCCATCCAGACTTCATGAAAGCAGGAAAGATTGCTGCAAATGCATTAAGTTTTGTAGCTCCAATGGTGAGGCCAGGGGAGAAAGTGCTAAAAATCTGTCAACTGGCTGAGAAAAAGATACGAGAATCAGGAGCTACTGGAATCGCTTTTCCTTGCAATGTTTCAATCAATGATGAGGCTGCGCATTACACTAGTCCTCATGGTGATACCAAGAAGTTTCCGGAAAAGGGTCTTGTCAAGATCGACCTTGGTGCCCATGTGAATGGATATATCTCTGACACAGCTATCACTATTGATCTGGATGGATCTTACGAGAAATTTGTTCAAGCTGCTCGAGAGGCTTTAGAGTCCGCTATTGAAGTTGTGACTCCAGATGTTTCCTTGGGTGATGTTGGAAAAGCAATTGAGCGAACCATAAAACGCCACGGTCTTAGACCAATTCATCAGCTCTCAGGACATCAATTAAAGCCATGGAATCTTCATGCTGGAAAGAATGTCCCTAATGTAGGGATGAAACTGACAGCAAAGATGCGTCTTGGAGAAACTTTTGCAATAGAACCCTTTGCCACAAATGGGAATGGCACAATAAAGAGCGGCCCTCGAGCCTATATTTTCTCGAATGATATGAGGAATAAGAAAAAGCTCGATGCGACCACCATGAGGGTACGAAATATTGCTCGCCAAAGATTTGGGAGTCTACCTTGGGCTGGAAGATGGCTTCACTCTAAAAGTGGCAAAATCGATGTAGAAGCTGCGTTAAACAATCTTCAACGAGTAGGTGCCATTCATGGTTATGCAGTTTTATATGAGGGTAAAAATGGGATGGTTTCACAGTTTGAACATAGTATATTTGTTGGATCAACTGGAGCGATTGTATCGACGCGTCGAGATGATGAAGTCTAGCGTGCATGGAACTGCTTAATAGCTCTATTTTCCACTTTTCCTCCAAGGTGATGCTGTGACTACTGGTTTACACCCTTCAGCAATAGAATCAGGAAAAATTGCAGCACGTGTGTTGAGTGAAATCAGTACTGAGATAGAACCTGGGAAGAGAATCATCAAGATTTGTGCATCAGCTGAAACAAAGATTAAGAAGTATGGTGGAGTCCCTGCTTTCCCCCTCAATGTTTCTATTAATCATATAGCAGCTCACAGCACATCACCAAGGGGCGACCGAAGTGAGATTCCTGAGTTCGGGCTTGTGAAGCTGGATGTGGGTGTGCATGTTGATGGATATATCACCGATACAGCACGCACCATAGACATCGATGGAACTCTTGAAGGATTTGTTTCTGCAACGGATGATGCTTTAGATGATGCGATTCGATTGATGCAGCCTGGGGCAGAGCTAGGTGATGTTGGACAGACCATTGAATCTGTAATTAAGGAATATGGGCTTAGACCGGTGAAGAACTTGTCAGGTCACAGTCTTAAGAGGTATAGACTTCACGCAGGGAAAATTGTACCAAATGTCAAGAAGAAAGGAATTGGTACAATAGAGGTTGGAGAATATTACGCAATTGAACCATTTGCCACCACTGGAACCGGAACAGTCATTGATAGTGAGTACGTCTATATTTTTGCGAACACAGGAATTGATGAGCCTCTGGAAGGTGCTACTGAACAACTCCGAAAATATCTTCGTGATAAATATGGCCCCTTCCCATTTGCATCACGGTGGATTGGTACATCCAGCAAAAAAGTGGACATAATTGAAGAAATCAAAGCACTACTCAAAGCAAAAGCAATCCGTGGTTATCCAATGCAGATAGAAAAGAAGGGACGACCAGTGAGTCAGACCGAGCACACGGTCTATATCTCAGAGGGTGGTCCCATTGTTTTGACTAAAATGGACTAGATCCTATCTTTGTCCTCTGTGTCTTCTCTTACCATGTATACGCCTTCAATAGTCATGGCACCCTGACATTTTGGACATGTGGCTTCAACAGCCTTCAAGACATAATCACCTTTCTGAAAGTCTCGAATCTCCTTGAAATCGCAGCTGCTGCACCTAATCTCTGTGACTGTCGGTGGTGGGGGTTTCTCCTCTTTTTGCTGTCGTCCCGAAGTCAATAATGCGAACCCCATTGCCATGACAAACATGCCTATGAATGAATAGAGGAGTGACAGTGCATCGTTTGTTCCCATTCCCCACCACAGGATTAAGAATCCTGATACCGCGAAAACAAGCCCAAGAAGTTTACCAGCGATTCCCATAACTTATACCTCACAGACCAATTCCTATTGTATTTCCAATCCCAGCAAGAATCACACTATCGCCTGGTTTTGTACGCTTGAGGATTGATGTCTTGATGCGCTCAATGACCTCTGGCACTGCATCTAGGATTCGTTTGTCCATGACTCCCACAGCGGCAGCCTCATCCTCTTTGATGACAATAGCTTCTATACCAATTCCGCGTTCTGTTGCAGTCTGTTCCATTGCATACTTTTCAGGACCTAGATCACCAATTGCCGCACCGGTGCCTTCAGAAACTCTTCCAAGCTCTTCACCTTCCAGTTTCAGAGCAGCATCTATTGTAATTATTCGAGTTACTTTATCTCCGAACTTATCTACCAGATGCTTTACTGCAAAACCTGGCTTTCCAACTGTACCCCCAGGACCAGTCGCTCTCAATGCATATACGGTTCTCCCTTCTGTCTCAACCTTATAGTATCCCACATCTCGTGAAATCTCATGGTTGTAGTTATCTGGTGTGCCGCCATATTCCCTAGCGAATTTTGTGACAACCAAGGGTCCGATTCCGTCACCGATCGGCTTGCCTTCTGCTATCGCGCCGAGTGCGTCAAAGTATGCCTTTGCAAGTCTGAGGAGATCTGGCATCTGCATCTGAATCTGCATAATCATTATCTGGCTTCCTGTTTTCTTCCCTAGCAAGTAGAAGTGTCTGACAACCCTGAAGATGAGGCCCAGTACCTGTGTGACCTCTAGGGTGTTCTCAAGGTTCTGATCTATTCCTCCTGTTGCCTCAGGAGCCACTTCAGCTACAAACTCTTGGTAGCGATCTCTACTTTCATCAAGAAGATGGTCAAGTCGTTTTAGGATACCTGCTGGGTCCAGATCGACTGGCATGATTGTGAAATAATCCATCCAACGATCCAAGTCTTTGGCAACTTCTTCCTCAGACTTCCCATATTGCTTGAATGTATCAATGGCTGTTTGCCGTGATTCTATGAACATACGTTTCAATTCATGTAAGCCTGTTTCAATCTGCTTCAACCACTGCCACATCTGAAATTTAGCCCCATAAAGGCTGAAGATTATGATGAAAGCAAAGAATGCAAGATTTATTATCCAACTGAATTCATTCGGTTCGCCTAGCTGCATAAATATCAAGCTCGAGATTATTCATTGTTCTTTTAATGACTTCTATCTCTACATTTTTCATATGAGAGAGTAGTAGAGAAGAATGAGAATGTGGCAGCTTCAGGGCCTGTCACGCGCTCGCGCAGCGCACATCTCCCTGAACGTCCTGAGGCTTAACTTCTGAGTTCGGCCGAGTTCAGGTGTACCCTCAGAACTATGGCCGCCATCAAAACGTTTGTCCTTCATCTTTGGTTTTAAGCATTACTCTGTGACAATTCCTTTCGTTTAGAGCGAGCCTGTGAGAGAAATGCACCAACATCATCATCCCAAGCACCATCATCTCTTAGTAGACGTCGGTAGAGATCAAGTGTGTAATTTCTGAATGCTGTTGGTCTCATACATCTAATTGTTAAATCATTCTCAATACCATACTTTGGCATTTTCATCGTTAATTCATAAGCTGCATCTTGAGTGAATGTTGATAATATAATCCCCATATCCGCTTTTTTGTTCAGCATTGCTAAAGATGTTGGAGTATTATCAAGAAGAGCCTTAGTTAACGAGATTAGATGCTTAGATTCACCTTGGACAAGCGTGGCAATTGAAACTAACCGAGCATCTTCAACATCATAGGTAACATCAACAACACCCTGATTGTATAACTTGGATAGAATTGCATGGACTTGTTTCTTACTCAAACTCCAGTATTTGAAACGATCTTCTCTTTCAAAATCAACTAGATAGATTCCCCTAGATGCTAATCCGGCAACAGTTGCTTCATCCTTAGACATCTGATATGTATCTAAACTAGTCCTTTTTCTATAATGTCTGTCAAGTTTTCTCATTGAACTCTTATTACTTAATGATTTAGTTATTTGATTCACTGGTATTACCCAATTCTCTAATTCATCACTATACAAATCAAGATTAACTGACCTAATTGACCATGCAACTTCAATCACATTTGGAAGGAATCTCTTGATTCGCTCTGCAGCAGTTTGTGGCATTGTCATTACGTGTATATGTGGAGGATTATCGCTAGACAAACCTAACTTTGCTATGAATTTCATATGTTGATGTGGCCATCTATAAGCAGCACCAAGATAAAGAAGCTCTGTGAGCCCAATAATTTTGAAATTAATATGTCCTCTAATCCTCAGACCGTGAGAAACAGCAGCTAAACGTTCTCTCCAGACTCTTTTGGATCTCTTAGCACGGGAAAACGTAGCAGGCATTCTAGTTACAACTTTTTCCGATTTATTCAACTCCCTTGCTGAATTAATGGCTGTACCAATCCAATTTGGAAATAACTCGTTTACTTTTTGCCTAAAAATATCCCATGGTGAATCCAAGTGAGCATGAAGCGTTGCTATTGGTTGCTGTAATTGTTTTCTCTCAGCCAACTTCAAGTACTTTATGTAGGGTGGCCACTTGGTTTTTGAAGAAACACATCTTTGATGACCGCGTATTAGATTACCGAATAGCTGGAGGGACTGTGCACGAAATGAAAAATTCACAGGATCTTCCATTAGAATTTCAGGTTTAATTGCATATGCAAGAAATGCCATCAATTCCTCTCTAATCTGATTTGGAAATGATTCTGGAACAAATTGCGACAAGGTGTTTCTCATTGACCCTCCAAGTTTCAGATTGGGTATAGTTACATCACCAATGAGTCTTGAAATGTTCTCCCATGATGCTGAAAAATCATCCAAAACACTCAGAATCTCGTTTCTGTTTGATTGTCCCTCCTCCTGAATAATATAATCATCCCACTGTTTCTGATGTTCTTGATTATCAAGCAAACGTATTGCTTCAACTTCATAGTCATGTATCACCTGCGATTCAAGGACTCTTCCTGTCTTCGGGTCCCCGATGAGCAGCCATTTCCTTGCTTCCTTCTCAATTCGTTGAACAACATAGATAGCACTCTCTATGCCTAATTTCATTCTCCCATAGAATCCTCCAGTAGATGGGGGGAACACATCCTCAATCAATTGACCGACATCTCTTAGATATGGTCGCTTTACAATGAGTATTGGATCAAAGAAAATTCTATTTTCACTACTTATTGAATCGTCCTTGAGTTTGTAAAATGCATTAGTAATTGTTTGATTTGATATTATTGCCCCAGTTCCCAATCTTATTGATATTCCATCATCCTCAATTCTGAGGACTCCATTCTCAACCTCTTCTTCAGTTATCCACACTACTACTGCTAAGCTATTAGAAGAGTTCATTCGGGATTTTCCCCTATAACATCAACTTAGTTGATTGCATTGAGCATTTTAGAATTACTGAATGAATTCTCTCTAAATAGATATACAATTGAAAAAAAGCTAATCATCTCACTTCTGGATGATGTAAACGTGTTGCTAATTGCAACCTATGTTTTAGTGTTATAAACAGATATTTACCGGCTCCAAGGTTCTGGATCGCCTACTCTATCACGTGGTGTCATTGTCTTATCACAATGATTTATCATCACAATTCAATGTGGGCACATCATCACTCTGAAAGATCATCCTGAAGACTTCTTTTGAACGAAAATTGCATTTTCCGTGATCAATTCATGTCTTTTTGGGGGTACTTTATTTAGAACACGAAATACAGTATTTGCACAAAATTAGTAAGGTTATTTGAGCATCCTGCATCATTGCCTATCATTTGTTGCAGACATATCATCAGCATCTATTGCCTCAAGCGGCTTTACTGTACTTGCATTGAATGTTACACCATATTCTCCATATGTTTCGATTCCAAAACGTTTACAGACATCCTGCAATGTTGAAATGGCTGTCTTTGTCCAACCTGACACATCCAATTCTCCAGGACACGCTACATCTCTTACCATTATACTAAAGGGTTTGACGTGCTCTGCTGTCAGAATTCTGGCGACCATACTTAGTACATGCTTTCTCTCGTCTTTGAGTGATTGTGCGTAAACTAGTATTAGCCGATCTACAGCATCATGAGTGCCCAAAGCCACGAGTATGTCCAAACCCATGAGCCATTTCTCATAATCCTCTGAAGCTAGGAGGTTCTCGCAATAATCCAATAGGTGCGAATCATGCCTACGAGCCAGCTCTAACAATGCTGGTCTTCTAAGGATAAGATGTACAGATTCATCCTCAACAAGATTCCACAACCGCGCACTACCGACATCGACATAAAGAGGGGTGTGGTCTTCAATGTGGGAAGGCGTCGATAGTAAGCGCAGCCGTGGCTGGGTCATGTACTCCGGTATAGACCATGACTATTAAGGTCGTATAAGAGAGTGTCAATTGGATAGCTTTTTATGAGGAAAATTCGGACTCATTAGTAAGTCCTAGACAGAGGAGAATAAGATGCCTGGTTCACATGGTTCTTCACATTTTATAACAATTATTGCTGTATTATTTGCAAAATATATTAATAGATTATAGTAATAATTTTTAGGAATTAATGTTTATAATAAATGCGAAAAAATATTTCATTTTTCATATTTTATTTTATTTAGTTTTCTATACATACTGTATAATTGTTCAGCTTCTAATTTTTGGTCTGTAAAAGCTTTATTAGGATCAGGCAACCAAGAAGCAATATCTTTTAATTCCCAAACAGTACCTTTTAATCCAGCTAATAAGTACGGCTTTATTGATGACACAAAACTTCTTACTTCATTCGCGGCAACGCCTTCATCCGGATAT
>Ga0209427_10002195_pt1 | contig 22926 bp, 19 predicted proteins | sample DeeMarSWOR136_30_FD_187465 | JGI IMG/M metagenome (GOLD analysis project Ga0209427, IMG submission 187465) | Marine sediment microbial communities from White Oak River estuary, North Carolina - WOR-1-36_30 (SPAdes) (version 2) | ecosystem: Environmental > Aquatic > Marine > Intertidal zone >...
CATATTGTCCGCGCTGCAAAAGTCTGCTCATTGAACGCAAGGCATACCTCATCCTGCAAAACCGGCTCAAAGAGGGACGCTGTCCGGATTGTGGTAAAGAAATATATGGAGTTTGGAAATGACGCGCAGGAAATTTATTCAAAAACTGATAAAAGCATGTTCAGCGATTATTGTTGCCCCCACGCTTGTCTTCGACAAGAAGGCGTGGGGGCGGCTGGCAAAGAAAGCTGCACCACGTAAGTTTGTGCGGGCGATTCGACTTAAGAAATATCCGGGCTCATTAAAGCCTCTGCGAGATATTTATAAACAAAGCAAATGGAGTGGTTGATATGATGAGACAATGCAAGAGGGACCCCGCTTTGCGGGAACCCAAACCATCCAGAAGAAATATTTTATTAGCTTTGATGACTTTATTTCTATGTATATCTGGTATACTTCTTGTGAAGGGATGTAAAAAGAAAACTCTTATTCGGAGGGACACTGCAAGGCGGGAACCCGCCAAAGTTGTTCTGCGCTCGACACTTGCCGGCAATTGGTATGCTGCCGATACCGAAACGCTTAGCCAACAAATCGAGGATTTTTTCCAAAAAGCTAAGGTTCAACCAATAAGTAACGTAATTGCTTTAATTTTGCCGCATGCAGGATACGACTTCTCCGGCCAAACCGCAGCTTGCGGACTTAAAACGACCGACAAAAAATATAAACGCATCGTTATTATTGGCCCAACTCATAATCCCTACTTGTTTATGGAAGAGGTGCTGAGCGTGCCGAGGGTAACTCATTACGAAACACTTCTGGGACAGATACCGCTGGACGTGGAGTTTGTAGAAAAGCTCCTGAAATACCCTGTTTTTCAGAACATACCGCAGGCACACGAAAACGAACACAGCGTTCAGATAGAACTGCCACTGCTGCAATACAGGGGAAAAGACCTGCCTGCCGGCAGGCAAGGTTTTAAGCTTGTGCCGATTGTGGCCGGCCATTGCTCGCCGGAGACAATCAGCAAAGCCGCCGCTATCCTGAGGGGTTTGGTTGACAGGGAAACGCTCGTAATAGCAAGCTCGGATTTTACCCATTACGGGCCGCGCTTTCGCTACGTACCTTTCACGGAAAACATACCTGAGCAAATTAAAAAGCTTGATATGGAGGCTTATGAGCATATTGCCCGCTTGGACAGTAAGGGCTTCTTAGAATATAAGGAGAAGACAGGCGCAACGATATGTGGTTATATCCCGATAGCGATATTGCTTTCGATGCTGGAAAAAGGCGCCGAAGCCGAGCTGATAAAATATATAACTTCCGGCGAGTTGACAGGTGATTTTAACAACTCCGTCAGTTATCTTTCGGTGGCTTTTTCCGGTAAATGGCAAAACCATCCGGAAATTGAACCACAGAACGCCGAACTAACTGAGGAGGATAAAAAACAACTTTTAACTTTAGCCCGCCAATCAATAATCTATGCTCTCGATAAGAGACGAGTTCCACAGGCATCTGAGCTGGGTGTTACAATCAGCGATGCAATGAGAGAGCCTCGTGCGGCATTTGTAACACTCAAAAAGAACTCTCAGCTTAGAGGCTGCATAGGTGACATCTTTCCACAGCGGCCTTTGTACAAATCGGTTATTATAAATGCCATCAGTGCCGGCTTCAGGGATAGGCGTTTCACTCCGGTAACAACACCCGAATGCAACGATATCACAATCGAGATATCGGCACTGACAGCACCTGAACCCATTGCGTCGCCGGATGACATCAGAATCGGCACAGACGGGGTCGTGCTGAACAAAGACGGCCGGTCGGCCGTGTTTCTGCCTCAGGTTGCAACCGAACAGGGCTGGGATGTGAATCAAATGCTCACACGCTTGTCTCTGAAGGCAGGGTTGCCTGAAGATGCCTGGAAGGAAGGCGCGCACTTCCTGGCCTTCCAGGCCGTCGTTTTCAGTGAGGAAGAAAGATGAGATTTGCCCGCCGACTGCTGATATTCAGTTATGGCCTGTTTACTATCGCCGCTCAAAGCCTTCTCTTTCGCGAGTTTATCACCACCTTTGAAGGCAACGATATAAGCGTTGGGTTGTTCTTCGCTTCGTGGTTTTTATGGGTCGGTTTGGGAGCGCTGCTGGTTTATAGAGCCAAAGCTTTCGCGGAAATACTGCTTAAGAATATAGAGCTTCTGTTCCTGGCTTATCTGCCGGCTTTCATCCTTCAATTGATATTAATTATCCAGGCGCGAGAGCTTGCAGGTATCGAAGCCTATGAACTATGGTCAATACGAGCTATTCTGTTTCTATCAATGGTGCTTAATGCGCCTGTCAGTATCATAACTGGAATGCTGTTTCCCACTGCCTGCCGATGGGTTCGGCAGGACGAAAAGCTGCCTGTCTCGCGTGTATACATCCTTGAAGCAGCGGGAAGTTTTGTCGGCGGGCTGGGTGTGACTGTTCTTCTTGGTTTCGGCGTAAGCTCTGCAAGGATTTTCTTTATACTTGCCTTTATAGTCTCATCATCGGTATTTTTCGTCCAGCTTGCCAAGGCAAGACGATGGGTATGGGTTTTTGTACCGATATGTATTTTAGTTTGTTTTGCCGGTGGTGCTGATAAGGCCTTGATGCAACAGGTACGAATTGTAAAGTGGAACAAGCTGCTTCGTGATGGCGAGCTGAAGGGCTCATTCCAAACAGCTCAGGCCGAGTATCTCTATGGAGTCTACCACAGCCAGTGGGTAGCTATGCGTGAAGGTAGTGTCGCTGAGACACTTCCCGATGAAAGTGCTGCCGGCTGGATAGCAGCTATCGGTCTCTGCCAAAAGCCTGACGCCACGAGAGTTCTGGTCATCGGCTCGGGATTAGGTCTCTGCCGGGAATTCCTGCGCCTGCCGCAGACCGAAGTTGTAACGTGGGCACATTGCGACACGGAGTATATACGGCAGGTTGACAGATTTATAGACCCAAACTTTAAAATCAGCGACGAGCGATTACATCCTCTGGCCGGTGATGTTCGCTCGCTTCTGGCTAAAAAGAAACGATATTATGACTTAGTAATCCTCAATCTGCCCGATGCGACCAGCTCGGTTCTGAATCGTTATTACACACTTGAATTTTATCAGCAGATTAAAGAGTCTCTGAGAGCTGACGGCGTGTTAGCGGTCCGCGTAGCAGGCGGAGAAAACATTATGGGCACCGAGCTAATCAATCTCGGCGCCTCGACGAAGCTGACACTTGAGGAAGTTCCCTTCTCACAGCTTGTCCTAACACCCGGCGAGGACACATGGTTTATTGCATCTGATTCTGAAAACCTTACGGGCGCACCCGGTACTTTACGAGACCGCTTTGCCGGGATAGAAGGTGGAGCGGATGTTTTTCCACCGGAAGCATTACTTTCAGTCTATTTGCCAGGCCGGGCCGCTGTCGCTCTCGAGAATTACCGGAGTGCGGATTTGCCCAAAAGCTTGCTGATTAATCGTGATTCCAGACCTCTGACGCATTTATACAGTTTACTGCTTGCAGCGAAGCAATCGGGGGCACCAATTACCAAATTTGTTAAAGACCTGGCCCTGGCCGGGCCTTTGGCCTTTTTTATCCCTGTTCTGGTTTTCGTGGCTTTGCGGGCTGTTTATATCTTGAAGACAACTCAGTATGGCAATCCATCAAGCTTTGACAGTACATTTCTGGTTTTCTCAGCCGGCTGGGTGGCAATCGGGGTGGTAATCGTCCTGATGTATATATATCAAACCCGGTTCGGCTCGTTGTATCTACACATCGGCGTTATTTCATCCTTGTTTATGGTGGGCTTAACAATCGGGGCAGTCCTAATCAGGCGTTTGCTATTAAGCAAAACGAAAATTCTCCGCAAGTCCACAGGACGCCTTGCGGCGGAGTCCGTAGGACAACTGCAAATTCTGTTATTTGTGGTAATACTTGTTCATACGCTGATACTTGCCACAATTGCCTTTTGGCCGGCAGAACGTTGGACCCACCTGATTTTTACGGCTGCGTTTGTCCTCTGCGGTTTGTGTGCCGGCTGCTACTTTCCGCTGGCCGCCAGGCAACTGGCTGATTCTGCTTTTGAGACCGGCCAGGCCGGCAGTAAGCTTGAGATGGCCGACCACCTCGGTGCCTCAGCGGGAGGATTGCTGACAGGTCTTGCACTTGTTCCTGTGCTCGGAACAAAGGTAACGCTATTTGTATATATTCTGCTTATCCTGGCTAATGTGCCACCAGCCGCACTGAGGATATACAAAACGGAATCCGGCACAACGTCTTTGACGGGTCAAATTACACCCATAAGGGGTCGATTGCGCAGGCTCGGTTACATCCTATTTGGTATTGGGATATCAGTTATTTTGTGCTCGAACCTGCTCGTTGGCGCCGCTGCACGTCTGCGACCGTCTTTACCGCAATATGCAGCTCAAGCACTTGCAGGCGAGCTGCACCTCAAGCAGGAATCAACAGCTCTTCCCGGCAGCGCACGGAAAATCAACTACTTTAAGGTTTATGAGACTAAAGAAGAAGACTCCAATCGCCCACCGGTAGTTTTGGAAAGCCAAGAGCCAACCGGCTATATCTTTAGCTCTGAAGACCTGGCACCTGAGATTAGTGGTTTTGGCGGGAAGATGAATCTTGCCATTTATGTGGACGCTGCTGGCAAATTAATGAACTTCCATATAATACGGTCAAATGAAACGCCTGCGTATCTCGATCTTCTCAGCCAACCGGACACAAATGACGTTACCTGGCTCGACTCACTCAATGGCCAACAGCTTTTCGCTGCTGAGCCGTTTGCCGAAGTTCACGCGGTAACCGGCGCCACTGTCAGCTCTAAAGCGATACTTTCAGCTCTGGAAACATCAGGGCAGAGGTTCGCCACACAAATTCTCGGACGGTCTCTGGGATCCGGCTTCAAAGCAATAGCCTATCAGGCCAACTATCTGCCCGATGTGCAGGGAATATATCTGATAAGTGCGTTCGCACTTTCTTTGATTGTAATTTACTACGGAGGATTCTGGAGCAGACTCGCTGTGCTTTCGCTCAATCTTGTCGTGGGGGGGATTATTTTGAACGCCCAGTATTCCAGCGAACAAATAGCAACCGTATTGTCTTTGCACACCCCCGCTACAGGACTGGCAGGTACATTTTTGCTCGTTATAGCAGTGCCACTTTCGGTAATAATCTTCGGCAACATTTATTGTGGCTATATCTGCCCTTTCGGGGCTGCACAGGAACTTCTTGGCTACGTCGTTCCTAAAAGATTTAAGCAGCCGGTAGCGATAGAGAAGATGCAAAAAGCAAGATTTGTTAAATATGTGGTCCTTTTAATTTTGATAATTGTATTCTTTCTCTCGAGAAACCGTACGACCCTTGGCTCAGACCCGCTCATTTCATTTTTCAACTTTCAATTTTGGGCCGTCACAGGCGGATCAATATTGCTAATAGCGGCGATAGCTTTGATAGGTTCGGTCTATTATCCTCGCTTCTGGTGCTTGTATCTGTGTCCGGTAGGGGCTTTTCTGTCGCTGCTTAACAACATGCAGATATTAAAACGGTACCTGCCGGCAAAAAAATTTGGCAGTTGTGAGTTCGGCCTTACCGGCAGAGACAAAAATGATTGCATATCTTGTGACAGGTGTCGCTACCAGCCAAAGGTGGCTGCAAAAAAAGACCGTTTGCCGCGTCCCGAGCACGCGCCGGCGAAGGTGCTGTCCCGATATTTTGTGGTCGGCGTCCTTGCATCGGCAGCACTTGTATCGACGGTTTCCATAAGCAGGTTTTTGCAAGTTATCCCAGCCGGCTTAGGCCAAACAGCCGTTTCAGTATCCTCGGGTGGTGAGCCGCGAGATGTAGATTTGCAGCGTATTCGTACAATGATTCGGCAGAAAAGACTTTCTGACAGGGAGGCTGAATTCTATAAAAAACTCGAGTAGTTTTAAAGTCCCCATTTGCGATACATCACAAAATGGGCCCGGTAACAAAATACACAGCAGGTGATACCTGCCACGATCGTTACAAGTGGCTCGCGACTTCAAAGGCGGCAATATGTAACAAGCCACAAAATAATCTCTATGACGATTGAATTTGTTATTCACCCTGCTATGGATAAGTAAAAAAGCCATCGATGCATGGGCATCGATGGCTTTTTGATGATTTAGAACCATCAGCGTTTACTTTTTCTTCTTAGGTGCTTTCTTCTTGCTTCCTTTCGTTTTAGCTTTCTTTTTTGCCATTTTGAAACCTCCGTGCAATTAAAAAAAGGGTTTTTGGTGAGCGGATTCACATCCGCCAACTCCACATTTTCTAAACTACATCTTTTAGCAAAATCGAACTCCGCAATAACTTTGAAGCATCTTTTTTAATTGATATAAAATTTTTGCTTGGCTGAAGTAAGGTATCAGCCAACGCATTTGTGTCCACTTCGGAACTGTTGAATACAGGGGTGTCAGTAAATGTGGTGAGTTCCCTTATGTGTAAGGGAGAACTTGAACAAACACCCGACAACATATCCGGGACTAAACCAAATTTATCTTTTAGAATGTTTAATCCACCAATTGCACCAAAAGCATCGTTGGCACAAAAGATTAATTTGTGAATCCTTGATATTATTTCCGGCGATTTAAGCAGCATTGCAGTTTCTTGCTGGATAATCCCATCAGCAAACTCGACCACCCAAAAATTTTTGGGGTTATTCGCGTATTTGAGGTCAAGCTGATTAAAAATGCCTAAGAGTTGGACTTTTTCCAAAAGGTACGTTGATGGATACCCAAGGTATGTGAAATCGGCATAAGGACTCGCCCCAGCATCGTTCATAAGCAGTATGTCTTTCAGGCTGGCTGTTCCGGTTACTTTGGAAGCCCTGACTTTATACCCCATTGATGTCAAAGCCCAGCAGCATGCAGCAGCCGCCATACTTTTACCTGAGTTCATTGAAGTACCACAAACCAGAATCATTTTTGCACGTGGTTCGTTTTTCACCATACTTCGAGGTTTTATGAGCGGAAAATCTCGGGTATTCAAAATATTACCTGTTCGGTCACAAACATAACCTAATATTCTCACTTTTGTTGGGTCTTTTATCAGTGAGTTCTTAGTTTTAACGACGCCAATTATCCCTGAGCGTGCAATAAGATCTGCTACCTCTGTCATTTCATCAGGTATCAGACCTTCATAGAAATCTGGTGCATATCTGTTTCCGAAAACAAAGACTGCCTTTGTACCATCATGTATCATATGTATCCGGCCGGACACATTTTCAAGGGATGAATGCTGTCCTATTCGACGGATTATTCCATAAGCAACATCACCTATCTGTGGTTGTCTGTCGATAAATTCGTAAAACTTAATTTGACCACGCCTTATTGCAAAAGCAGCACTTGGAAGGATAAATCCTTTAACGATTTTCTTCATGGCTTTTCTACTCTTTGGTTAAGATGGTTATTATCTATATCTATATCTTTTTCATCATCAGTTCTATAGTCGTAACTTGCGTAATCGGATGATACGCCCTTTTTGACAAGGCCTCTCTCCAGAAGATTTGCATACTCTACGCAATATTTCGCCCAAGGAATTGCTTCCAGCCGTACCTTTGGAATTTGCCTGCCGCTACCTTCACAAATCCCGTATGTGCCTTCTTCGATACGTGCCAAGGCGCCATCGATTTCCGCGAGCAGTTTTCTTTCGCTGTCCATAAGCTCCAAGGTGTTCTCCAGATCATAATTATCCGTTCCTAAATCAGCCATGTGAATAGGCATACTTGATAGATCGCTTCTTTCCCTGCGTAAAGTCTCACCTTCCATACTCGTAACATTTTTTAGTATCTCATTTCGCTTAGCCAGCAGCATAGCTTTGAATTTCATAACTTCTGTTGGCGTTAACTGCTCCTTGTTTGTCCTCTTTTTGTCCATAACAATTCGGCAATCCACAAAGCACCTATAGAATCCGGAAAGTTGGCCTTTACAGGGCTAATGATTGCTGAAAATCATCGCCCCAAAAATGCACATACACTCCTTACAAAAACCCGCCTAAGCGGCTTAATACTTGTCTCAATCTCCTCTGAAGTCATACCTATCATAGCAAATGAGAAAAAACCAAATACAAATCCCGCTACCGCGCACGCCAGACGGCGAACTTTCAACGGCTCTATTCTGGGCGAAAGATAGCTCGAAACCTGAGCCTCGATTTCTCCCAGATAACGTAAATACGGTTCTTCCAGCTCATCCAGAGTATCAGATTGAAGCTTTAGCAATAACTTTCCCTGAAAAAGCAAAATAAACTCTTCTTTCGAGTCGGTGGAAAAGCCATAATGGGCATTTAGTAAATACTCCAACATATCTTCGAGGCTTTCCGGCTGACGGTCGTATGAGCGGATATGTTCAATCAGATGCTCTACGGCCTCTTCCACCAGCGTAATAATAATTTCTTCCTTGTCCTCAAAATGCTGATAAAGAGTGCCTTTGCCAAGGTCGGCCTTTTCTGTAATATCCTCAACCGTTGCAGCATCAACACTCTTTTCACTGAAGACATCCAGAGCAGCTTTTTTTAACTTCCTCCGGGTTCTTTTAGCTCTTTTCTGCAACCTGGTCTTCGCGGATTTCTTATACTCAGTCTTCATAAACCTGACTATATAGTCAAAACTGACCAAGCAGTCAATAAAAAATCCGGCCTATCGAAAAAAATATTACTATTGCTCTGTGACTTGTGATTTGAGGAACTGTCATTGCGAGGAGCGGCAGCGCTGAAAGTCCGGCCCTCGGACGGAACAAAGCAATCTCGGACTTTCGATGAGCTGAGATCGCTTCGCTTCGCTCGCAATGTTAACCATCAATTTAGTTTTCAGACCCCTATACATCTTCAGCAAATTCGGAATAATCTCCGTAAAAGAGAGTTTTGCGATTTAAGTTCCCTGTTCCGGTTTTTCCGCTCTTGTACTTCTTCCCTTGTTTTTTTGTTTTTGTCTTGACTCTGGCTGGTCTGTTTAATATCTCTTTCTGCCTGCCAAAGTACACATCGTCCGGTGTAACATAGCAGATGGCTGCATCTTACGAAAAATAACACTCAAATATCTGTTTAATTTCGCGTTTTTGTTCTTGATAAGCCCGAAATCCTGCCTATAATTAAAGAAAAGTTAAAGCAGGCAAAAAGAATATTTTACGTACAATTAGTGCAGTCCCTGCTTGTTGCTGGCAGGGACACTTTGGCGGCGTAGCTCAGCTGGTCAGAGCATGGGATTCATAAGCCCAGGGTCCTCGGTTCGAGTCCGAGCGCCGCTATTAAATCGAAAATTGCAAATTGAAAATAGTAAATTATTCTGCCCCCATCGTCTAGTGGCTTAGGATATCAGGTTCTCATCCTGGAGACAGGGGTTCGACTCCCCTTGGGGGTATTTTACGCTGATTACCGACTTTCGATTTTTCCCATTGCTTCTGAGCGATGAATAATAACAAAGAAGATGAGCGGTTTATGCGGACGGCTATTGAGGCTGCCAGAATAGCTGAAGACAACGGCGATGTTCCCATCGGAGCGGTCATCGTTTTTGAAAACCGGATAATCGGCAAGGCATATAATCAAAGAGAGCAGCTCGCAGACCCGACGGCTCACGCAGAGATAATCGCTCTGACACAGGCGGCGGCAGCTCTCCAAAGCTGGCGATTGGACGGCTGCACGATGTATGTTACCTTAGAACCTTGTCCTATGTGTGCGGGCGCACTGGTGCTCTCGCGAATGGACAGATTGGTGTACGGTTGCGATGACCCAAAGGCAGGGGCCTGCGGGAGTCTGTACGATATCGTCCGTGATGAGAGATTAAATCATAGGCTGAATGTTACCTCTGGTGTCCTCGCCGATGAATGTGCGGCGCTTCTGAGCGATTTCTTTCAACATAAACGAGACAAACAGTAAGAAACCCGTGGGGCTGAATTACTCTGTGCCTATGCGATAACTCAGGAACAGAATGACTATGCCGAATCCTATGTCGATCGGCCCTTCGCAAAGACTCCAATAAAGCGGCATCCCTTCAAACATATCAATGGCAATGAGCGTCGCACCAAACAGGATTATCGCCGCACCGAGATACCGCAGCACAAGCCGATGTCGTTGCAGGTCAAACGACACTACCCAAAGCAAACCGCCGAAGAGTGCATAGAATGCCGATGTGGAGCGGGCGAGGTATCCTACGATTGGTTCGGTCGGGAGCCGGCCCATACCGAGCCATTGGTGGATGGCGTTCATCCAGGAGTAGGGCATTACAACTGCGACAAAAGCAAACAGCGAAGCAGTGCCGATAATCCGCAAGAATAGTCTGAGAAAGCGATCTTGTCTCGTCATCTTCGATGGTACCAACCTAATACTGTACTTTTGGGCTAAGCTGCTATATTCTGCCCCGAGGTTTTGAGTCCTGTCAAGAATTCTCTGTGATATTGCAGGTTAATTCGGCGATTGGTTGTTATATTTAATCGTATCCATAGGCAGGCGATGGTAAAGGCTGTTTCTCAACCTCATCGGTGCTCACCGCTTCCTGAGCCGGTAGTTGCGCCAAGTCGGTATTTCACCGCAAAAGTCTAATGCGGATCCTGATGCAGTGAAGAACAGGCCGGGCTTGATTTCTCGCAGCTTCTGGGCAACTTGCCAATCGTGGGTAATAGACTCCATAAGCTTAGACTCCGTGAGGTGTAGATATCCATCCTTTTTGTAGACCTTGATGCGCGGCGTATATTTATCCAGGTCTAATACCAGGGCAAGCCTAACCCACCATTCGAGCTTATACCCGCTCAACCTAAGGTCATACTTGCCGCAGTACTTCTTCCATTCGGGTTTGTAGGGGGACGGTTTGTGGTCGGGCCATTGGCACCAGCTCGGGACACAGTTCGTATACTCTAATTCGGGCGCAGGAAAACGCTTTTCAATTATTTTTTCTTTAATCAATCTGCATCCGATTAGCAGGTCCCCAAGAACGGGATGAGGCACCCTGTTGGTAAGTGCGAGCCCGCCTATCCCGTACTCAGGGTACCAGTACATTAACGAGGAATAGCCTCCTCCTCCGCCGGCATGCTGAAAAACGACATCTTCTTTTTCTTTGGAAAGCCCGCCCATCATAATGCCCAGACCGTAGTAGCACCGGTCTTGCGGCTTATCTACAATTGCACGGGGTGTAAGCATCGCATCTATCAGAGACTCGTCAAGTAAGCGCTTTCCCTCAAAGGTTCCCTTGTTGATGTGCATTCGGATAAAGCGAGCAAGGTCCGCGGCGCTGGTGAAGACGCCGCCTGCCCCTAATAAACCGTGAGCAGAGGGGTGCTCGGCAATGCCAATCGTATGACCGATGGCTCGATTAGTGTTATTGCGTATATCGTCCTGGTTAAGTGTGCTGTTAGCCATGCCAAGTGGGTTCAAAATCTGTTCTTTGATGTACTGTTCGAATGGAATGCCTGATACGGCTTGTATTACATAGGCAGCCAGATCATAACCGGCGCCGGAATAGCTATAACCTTGGCCAACCGGGCATTTAAGCCAGGAGCCGTAGAGACTTTTTACGCGGTCCTCAAATGAGCCCTCAGGCTCTAACATATTGCTGCCGACCGCCTCGTGGGGCACTCCTGCGGTATGGCTTAGCAGGCACCTGAGAGTGATTTTCTTTTCGGGGTGCTCTTCATACCGGCTGTAAACCTTGAAATCAGGAAGGTACGTTGTAACAGGCTCATCGAGATCGAGCAGACCGTCCTGGACCGCAAGCATGACCGCCGTGGCCGTGAATGTCTTGGACATAGAGCAGATGAGAAAAGGAGTATCGGGGGTCACCGGGATTTTTCTTTTACGATCCGTGTATCCAAATCCTTCGGTCCAGAGAATACCATGCTTATCGACCAGCGCAATCGTACATTCCGACAGATTACCTTTTTTCATCGTCCCCGGAACGGAGGCCCGAAACTCGTCAATCGCCGCTTCAATCCTTGGGTTTAGGTTTTCTCTCTTCCAGCAGCCCATCTGAATGACTGGTTCAAACGAGGAACAGCCGCTAATGAAAGAAAAACATGTGATGATACCAATGAAAATCCTTTTGACGACGTGTCTGCCGAGGACAGCTTTCGGGTTTTGATTCATGACCTCGCCTCCCTCAAGGAGCGATCGACATAAGATAATCAAAAGATTATTTGCCTTTTACCGTCTCAGATAATTCCGCGATGCGAAGTTCAAGCCTTTTGATTTCCCGTTTGATGCTGTTTCTGCTGGCCATCACCCAGGCGAAAACTTTTATCAGATAACCGATGAGGACCAGGCAAACGAAGAAGGCGGCATACATAATCTGGTATTTGGTCGAGTCGGTTATCAGGAATAAGATACCGCAAAGAATGGCGAGAGCTATAAAGAAAAAAAAGTGTGCGAAAACGAGAATTACGGCCCAACGCTGGGAGCTCTTGAACCAGAACTTTGCCCATGAGATATAGCTTTCTTCTCTCGTGTCGTCATATTCTTCGGGACTGTCGATGATTTTTTTTATCTGTTCATCGTTCATTTTTTTATTCCTTAAAACTTTTGCTTTTCAATATCTTCCTGTCACAGCTTTTTCAGTTTTTTTATTTCCCGCTTGATGCTGTTTCTATGTATCATTTCCCAGGCGAAAATCTTCATTAGACCAATACCATGGATGAAACAGACAAAAAGTGCTGCATACATAATATGGTATTTTGTCTCGTCGGTTTGAAAGAATTTGAAGGTGCAATAAGCGGCCCCGGCAAAGAAAATGATGGCCCATACCCAGACAAGAATTGTGGTGGACAGCATCTTTCTGCTGTAGAAGTCCCTTGCCATTGACATATACGAGTCTTCTTTTGATTCATCGCAGTTGTCATCGATATTTTTTTTGATTTCTTCGTCGTTCATATTATTTCTCCTTAAGTTTATTCGAAATGTTTCTGATAAAGTTCTTTAAGTTCTTTTCTTGCACTGGCCAGTCGCGATTTAACCGTTCCCTTTGGAATTTTTAGAGCTGCGCTTATTTCCGAGATGCCGAGCTGTTCAAAATAGTATAGGCTGATAACCGCTCTTTTTCTCACGTCTAATTTCCTAAGCAGCTCTTTAATTCCTGTATCCTGTTTTTCTTTTTGTTGATGGTCCTGGATATCTTCGATACTGATATGTTTTAGAGCTTTACTCTTTCTTATCCAGTCAATCGATTTGTTTGTTGTTATTCCGTATGCCCAGGCCTTGAAATTTGCAGGGTCTTGCAATTTTCTCAAACCTTTTATGATACCAAGCCAGACCTGCTGCGTTATGTCCCAGGCGGCTTGTGAGTCAGAGGTGAGTCGGTATGCGTGTAGCCAGAGGCGTTTTTGCCAGCGGCTGACGAGGCTTTCCATAGCTTTTACATCGCCGTCCTGGGCGTCCATGACCAATAACTGATCTATTATATATTTGCTTGAGTTTGTCATGTCATATGTATAGTCTTGAGATTATGGAGGATGGTTCATTTTTTCCAGGAAAATTTTAGTTACTCAAGAGACGGTTCATAATGCTAAACTAATTGCAGAAAAGCTGCGCTGATGCTATATATTGAGGTTGATTTGGAGAGGTGTCCGAGTGGCCTAAGGAGCGGTCTTGGAAAGGCCGTGTAGGTCTTGTACCTACCGCGGGTTCGAATCCCGCCCTCTCCGTTAATTTTCCGTATGTGCTTGTAACTACCTTGAAATGCGGAAGTTGTGGCAGTTTTTGTTGAAACCAAGCTTACGACTGTTCCGGGGGCGAGCTACTTTTAACTGGGCAAGCGCACCTTGGGGTCGAAACCTTAAATTTTATCGATAATTTAGCCTTTTTGCGAAAAAAGCATCGACAATTGTCAGCTATTGCGAGTTTTTGCCAATAAAAAACATTTTTTTGTAACAAAACGGCACTCTCAAGCGTCTAAATTGATAGTGTAAAAGTCTTATAAAAAAGTCGGTTGATTATTTTATATACGTTTTACTTTGTTCTCAGCGGGTATTGTTGCATTATTGATGTTGAGGGTTTTGCTTACGACAAGTCCATTGAGGTTAGGTGGATGCTCTTTCCTTGACGTAAGCTCTATATTTATATATAATCAGGGTTTCGCAAATACATAACATTCTGAAAGTGGTAGGTGGCTGCAGTGATCTCACAGGGAAGGAAAAAATTAGGTCAGTTGCTTTGTGAAAAATCGTATCTGGACGAGACGAGCCTCAGATTTGCGCTTGCAGAACAAGAGGTTAAGTATCAGCGATTGGGCCAGATTTTGCTGAGACTTGGCTATATAACGCAGGCTCAGTTAAATGAAGCACTTGCTCTCCAGGTGGGGATAGAGAAGGTAGATTTGACTAATGTTTCGATAAGCGCCGAGCTCATCGCCCTTGTGCCGGCGGACTTGGTCAGCAAATACAATATTCTGCCGTTATGGTATGACGATGGCCGATTAGCCGTGGCGATGACAGACCCGTTCCAGCCGCAGGTTATTGAAGATTTGCGGCTGATAACCGGCTATCCGATGCGGCGGTATTACGCTGAGCCGGCGCAAATGGAAAATTCAATACTGAAATTCTACGGCAGCAACGTGGCACGGATGCTGGACGACCTTGTTCCGATTGAACAGCGGGTAGAAGCTGAGCTGGATAATGAAGATTACTCACCTGCCAAACTACATGAGCTGGCAAGAGAGCCGTCTTTGGTTAATCTCGTGAATTTGATAGTACTCGAAGCGATTGAGGCACGTGCGAGTGATATACACATAGAGCCATTTGAGAATCAGGTAAAAATAAAGTACAGAATTGACGGTATGCTTGTGGAGAAGACGCCATCATCGAAACGGCTGCAGGCGGCGATTATTTCGCGAGTTAAGATTATGGCAAATATGAACATCGCTGAAAGATTTGTCCCGCAGGACGGCCATATCGAATTTACGGGCAAAAACGGCAGGGTTGATATTCGTGTCTCGACCGTGCCTACGGTATTCGGTGAATCTGTTGAACTGAGGCTTTTAGATAGAACAGCATCATTGATAAGTCTTGGTGATTTGGGGATGAACGCTAAGTGTCTGGAAGGTTTTAACCAATGTCTGCATAAGAGCCACGGTATTGTTCTTGTTACCGGGCCGACCGGCTGCGGCAAGACAACGACACTCTACGCTGCATTAAATAAAATATATTCGCCGGCCGTGAAGATGATAACGATAGAAGACCCTGTTGAATATCAGCTTGAAGGGATAAACCAGATGCCGGTCAATCCGAAAAGGGGACTTACGTTTGCTACGGGCCTGAGGCATATACTCCGTCAGGACCCGGATATTATAATGGTGGGCGAAATCCGAGACCGAGAAACCGCTGACATAGCAATTCGTGCAGCGTTGACCGGACATCTTGTTTTCTCGACACTTCACACAAACGATGCCCCGGGTGCGATTACAAGATTGATTGATATGGGTGTTGAGCCATTTCTGTTAGCAAGCTCATTGGAGGCGGTGTTGGCGCAAAGGCTGATACGTAAGATTTGTCTGAAGTGCAAAGAGCCATACAAGCCGGACGAAAGCCTCATTAGAAACTTGAATAGCTCGATAGCTATGAAACCTGATACGACGTTATACCATGGTGCCGGTTGCAACGAATGTCTGCAAACCGGGATGAGCGGAAGGACGGGTATATTTGAGCTGCTTAGAATAACCGGTTCGCTGCGGGAACTGGTAGCAGCAAGGCCGACTACCGAACAGATTACAAAGGCGGCACCGGCAGACCATATCAGTATGGAGCACGATGGTATTGCCAAGGTGTTAAAAGGCATTACGACTCCAGAGGAGGTTTTCAGGGTCTCAAAGAGTATCGGTGAAGAAGAGTAAAGCGATATACGAGATATGATATAAAAATTTTGCGAGGCTAAATTGTGGCCCGGTTTTTTTACAAGGCAGTTAATCAGGCCGGCGGACACATCACAGGGACGATTGAGGCGGCCGACCGTAAAAGTGCTGTTGCCGATTTGACAGGTAATGAGCAGTTCGTAATAGAGCTGAGAGAAGAAGCTCAAGCACCGACTGTCAGCGGCGGTGAGAAGGCAGCAGTGGACCTGGCAAAATTTGTGAGGTTTGGCTCACGAAGGATTAGCAGCAAAGACATTCTGGCTATGACCACCCAGTTAAGCACGGCTTTGCGAGCGGGGCTTCCACTGCTCAACGGACTTGAGCTTATTTGTGAACAACAGCACAAGGCGGTAATGAAAGAAGCGCTCATTGAGCTTGCGAAATCGGTAAGTTCCGGTCAGTCACTTTCAGAAGCTATGGCCAAGCACGATAATACTTTCAGCCCGCTGTATCTTTCGATGATAAGGGTCGGAGAGACAGGCGGAATGCTCGATGAGACGACGACTCAGTTGGCGGAGATATTAAGCCGGGATGAGAAGATAAAAACAAATATGAAAAATGCCGCAGCGTATCCGATTTTTGTTTTGTGCCTTGGGCTTGTATCGGTTGTTATTATACTAACGACGATACTGCCGAAGATAATACGAACAATAGGAGGCGGCTTTGCGGCACTGCCGTTGCCGACAAGGATGCTGCTTCGGTTAAGCGGTTTCACGAGAGGCGTGTTTACAACGGTTCTTGGCTGGATTGTTATCGTTCTGATTGTCGCGGGGCTCTATTACCTCATAAAATGGACGAAAACAAAAGGCAGACTCAAATGGGATTCCTTTAAGCTGAAAATACCTCTTTTGGGTTCGGTACTGCGGACAATAGCGGTGGGCAGGTTTGCAAGAACGCTCGGAGCGCTGACCAAAGGAGGTGTTACTATTCTGGAGGCGCTCAGCGTTGTCCGTGATACGCTGGGAAATGAATTGCTGGGCAGAGAAATTGATGCTGTAGCTGAAAAGGTCAAGTCCGGTGAGTCGCTGGCCGCTCCTCTGGACGAGTCGGGATATTTTCCGCCCCTCCTCGTGCAAATTACCTCTATAGGTGAGCAGACAGGAAAACTTGATGAACTATTGCTCAATGCCGCTGATACTTTCGATGCTGAGGCGGACTCGGTGATTAGCAGATTTATGGCGATTTTCCCGGCGATCTTGATATTGCTGCTGGCTCTGGTAATAGGTTTTATAATAGCGGCGACTCTGCTGCCGATTGTTATGATGGGAGTCGGAACAGGTACGCTTTGACGAAGCGTAAAACCATAGCGTAAAATTCAAAGTTTTGAATTTTGAATTATAGTTTTCGCTTTGAGATTTTTGAGTTTTGGGAAAGGTATCCAAATGAAGAGGATGAAGCGAAAAGAGAAGGCATTTACCCTTGTGGAACTGCTCGTAGTGATTTTGATTATATCGTTGATTGCCACAGTTATTTCTCAGAGGGTCTTTACAGGTCTGGGCAAGGCCAAAAGGGACATAGCAAAGGCCAAGATGACAAATATCGAAAGAGCAATCGGCATATTTTATCTTGATTGCGGACGATATCCGGATGAATCACAGGGGCTCAGCGAGCTGATTGAGATGCCTGCCGAGCTTGAGGAAAAGTGGAGGGGGCCTTATCTCAAGCAAAGCGAACTGTTTGACCCGTGGGACGAACCCTACATATATGTGGAACAAGGCGTAGTTAATCCGGGCAGTTTCGATTTGATAAGTTACGGAGCGGATCGAATGGAGGGCGGTGAGGGTGACAATAAAGATATATACAACGACTAAGGCAGTTTTTACTCTTTAGTTCTTAGTTAGTGAAATGAAAACACAAAACTTAAAAGTGAAAGACAAAAAGCAGCGTTACGGCTTTACTGTTGCAGAAATGCTGCTGGTGGTTGTTATCATTGCCCTTATCGCAAGCGTCGGCGGCGGGATTTATGTCGGGACATATAAGAGAATGCTGGTCGAAAAAGCAGCCCGTGACTTTGTGCTTGCAGCTAAGTACGCGAGGATAATGGCGATTGAGCGGCAAATACCGTACAGGATAAAATTAAGTGCGGCAGGTTCAGCAGACGGAACAGAGGCTGCCAATAACGGATTTGGGCTCCTTATCGATGAATTTAATCAGGAAACCGAGCAAACCGAGCAGGTGATAGTGCGGGATTTGTACTTCAAGCCGGTAGAATTTACCGGTGATGTTAAGTTCGAAGGCGTTCAAATCAGCCGGACTGGCGGGCAGGCGGCAACTGAGACAGATGAGCCCGGGGAAATAGTTTTTTCGCCGACCGGTACTGCTCAGTCGGCGTTAATTCAGATCGGCGACGGCAAGAACCATTATACGATAAGTATTAGCGCTGCGACTGGCAAGGCAACAATGTATTTCGGCACCGCTGAAAAAGTGAAAGAAGAAGTGAGAATTGGTTCCATTGATTTGGACCAGGAATTATGATGCGTGCAAAACGAAACAAAAGAGGATTTATCCCGTTAGAAATACTTACCAGAAGCAAGACAGGCGCCTCTGGGACCCTATTTCCAACGGGATTTACCCTCGTTGAGACAATCACCGCGAGCGTTATCCTTTGTGGAGCCGTTTTGGCGGTGGGAGCAATCAGTACACGGTCTCTGGGCGAAACAAGACTTAACAGACAATATGAGGTGGCGACAGCGCTGGCTGACAGACAGCTTACGATGATTGATTATATCGGCGTCGAAGAGTTTATAGACTCGGGACAGATGGAGGGAGATTTTGAACAGTTCGAGCCGGGATATCACTGGAAAGTCGTCACTGAGTCCCAGGCTATTGATAATCTCTATCACGTAAATATAACCGTCAGTTGGGTCGAGCACAAGCGCCCGTATAGTATTTCGGTCGATACAATGCTCAATGGAACCGGTATGCTTGTTGAAGCAGAGTGATTAAAAGAAGATGTATTCGAGAAAGACAGGATTTACATTAGTAGAAGTGTTAGTGGCCTCGACGATAGGTGTGTTTATTGCGCTGGTGGCGGTGGGCACGCTAAGGGCCATCACAGCCAGTGCTGAGATTGTTGACAGTAATATTAAAGTCGCTGCCGAGGTAAGGTTTGCATCGAGAATAATCTCCCGAGACCTTTTGAATCTGTATCGCGACGCGAACGTACAAAATACCAGACTAATCGGTAGAGTGAACGAATCAGAAGAGGGCACGTTTAGCAGTTTGACTTTGTACTGTCTCGGCAGAGCAAAAGCCAGAATTGACCAGCCGGAAGGTGATGTATATGAAGTGGAATATTCCCTGCTAAAAAGCGAAGAAAAGTCGATTTTGTGCAGAAGATTATGGCCGAATCCCGACCCTAATGAAGATGAAATACACGGAATCCTCACTGTAATTGCCGAGGATATTGAAGTTTTTGCGGTCAGATATTTTGACGGTGAGGAATGGCATAATGAATGGCCGGAGGAGATGGAGTCTGTTCCTGATTTGGTGGAAGTAAGTATAGCAGCGAAGCAGCCGGGACGAACAGATATGACTTTGGAATTATTCATTGCGAATTTCCCCAGGCCGGGGTGGGGACAGGCCGCCGCTACCGAGGGTGGTAGGCAAGAGGAAACAGGCGCCGGGAGCACCACTGGGAGTGGCGCTGGGAGCAGCACTGGGAGCGGCGCTGGGAGCAGCACTGGGAGCGGCGCTGGGAGCAGCGCTGGGCGCGGCGGTGGGAGTGGCGCTGGGAGCGGAATGAGAAGGTGAGAAAGAAAGTAAAAAAATTGGGAAGTGAAATTTTCGTTGAGAGAATGGTTGCCGAGTGTGACAAAAAGGGACTCGCTCTCGTAGCGGTGCTGTGGATAGTAGCGGTGCTTATGATAATTGCTGCGGTTATTGGGCAGACCAGCGGACTTGATGCGAAAGTGAGCCGTGGTGTGAGGACCGAGCAGCTCCGTTGCAAGTGGTCCTGCCGGGCGGGAATAGAAACAGCTATCGCCGTGCTGAACGAGGACTTTAGAGAAAGTGACTGCCTGACAGATTTGTGGAGTGATAATGAGGAAGATTTAAGTAATATTCCGCTGGAGCAATGCCGGTTTGACGCGATAGTTATTGACGAGGCAAGTAAATTGAATGTAAATACCGCTACAAAAGAGCAGCTTATGGGATTGCTGTATATGACGGAGGAAATTGCAGATGCGATAATCGACTGGCGGGACAATGATGATAATCCACAGACCGGAGGTGTCGAAGGCGGGTATTATGAGAATCTGCCGTTCAGATACACAATTCGCAACGGCCCTTTCAGAACAATACGCGAGCTGCTTCTGGTCAAAGATGTTACCCCGGAGCTGTTGTATGGAGAGGATACAAACTTCAATCGTCAATTGGACTACAATGAGAGAGACGGTGATAAAAGCCCCCCCGCCGATGATGGAGATGATGAACTGGACGAAGGATGGATTGCGCACCTGACCTGCTATTCATTTGACACTAACAAAGACGCCAGCGGAAATAATAAGATTAATATCAATCAGGCCGATGAGAGGCAGCTCGAGAGTTCTCTGGGTATAAGCAGGTCGCAGGCCAGATGGATCGTTGAAAATCGAAATAGTCAGAATAACAGAAGGTATGCCAGCATCGGTGATTTGGTAGATGAAAACAGCCCTAAGAAGGTCGAGCAGGGCTCGAACGGGAATCAGAACCAAGCTGAGCCCCTGGACTTGCAAACTTTTTATCAGATAGCAGATAAAATAACAGTGGATAACAGCGGAACAATACCGGGAAAAGTAAATGTCAACACGGCATCGGAAGAAGTTTTGACAGCTTTGCTGGGTGGTGATGAGGCGGCTAAGGAGGTTGCCTGGGATATAATCACCTATAGAGCGGGTTTGATGGACGGGATGCAGAGCATTGGGGAGGTGATGCAAATAATGAAAATTGATACCTTCAAGAAAGTAGCGAATTATATAACAACCCGTTCGGATGTTTTTACCGTTCGCTGTGTTGCGACGGCTGACAGAAGCGGCCTTAGTGGGGCGACGCTGCAGACCGAGGTGATAGTAGATAGGAGTTCGACGCCCTGCAAAATACTTTACTGGTATCAGGGAGCAAATAACTGATGAGCAATATTGTAGCTGGTGTGGGGACACGGCTGTCCGCAATTGCGATAGCACAGGACGAAAGTCAGCTTAAGGCTGTGGAGCTTGGAAAGCAGGGAGGGGCTTTTGAAGTTCTCTGGACAAAGAGCAGTGAGGTGGGCCGTACCGACCGGTGCCTTTTTGCAGCCGAGTGCGGCGTGGACGTCAAGCCACAAGGACAAACAAAGACCGATGATGCCAAGATAGTTGTGGTTGGCTTTGATTCGGCAGGTGTGGCTTTTTACCGCATTGGTGTGCCCGCGGCTAAAGAAGAAGAAATTGCAGCAATGGTTAGATTGCAGGCTGAAGCTCGGCTGCCACTGCCGGCCGAGCAGATGGAGCTGGCCTGGCGAGCCGGCAAAGGGCAGGATGGACAAATGGCCGTTACCGTAGCGGCGGCAAGAAGAGAATACCTCCAAGGGTTTGTAGACAATGTGCGTAGCTTCGGCCCGGCAAAAATACTTTTAGACTCTGAGGGGATAGTAAAGGTGTGGAGAGCGTTCTTTTCCGGAAGTGAGAAAAACGCTGTGGTTGTGAGTATCGGGTCGCGAAATACGCAGGTTTGTCTGGCTGAGAACGGAAAGCTGATTAATGCCGTCAGTTTAGATACGGGCATAAAAGATTTTTCAGCAGTCCCGGAGGCCCCCGTAGCAGAACAAGGATTAGCCCAACAAGCGGAAACTGCCGAAAGATTTGCCCAGGATATGCGGAGTGTATTGGAGTTGTTCGGTTATGCCGAGCCGGCACAATTGCCGGTTTTTGTACTGTCGGACGGCAACGGCGCGATAGAAAGCATAGTTTCTTGTCTTGAGTCGGCAGGATTGAACGTAGCAGCAGCTTTGCCGGAGATTAACAAATTAAAGGCGCAGATGGAACTTGGAGCCGAAGACGTCTACGAATATCGTGTGCCGATAGGCCTTGCACTGATTGCACTCGAAGCACATGCAGAAGAGCTTAATATTTTTGAGCGCCTCTATAATCCTGCAGGGGAGAGAAAAAAGAAGCATTGGTTGTATTCGCCAAAAGCAGCGTGTGCGATTGCAGCGGTAATGTTGTCTGCGCTGGTTATTGTGTCTTATGCAGTTGATGTGGCCGGTCGGGATGCAATCGAAAAGCGTTTGAAAGCGTCGGCTTCAGAGATAAATGTCAACCAGCTTATGCTGCGGCAAAAACTGATTAAAACAGTGGCAAGAGAGAGACCCGACCTGCTGCAACTTTTAAACGAAATAAATACACTGGACAGCGGGGGGATAATGCTGGACAGCTTTGATTTCAAGAAGGGCCGGCCGGTGACCATAAGCGGCCAGGCACCCGGCACCGACCAGCTATACAAGTTTCAAGCAGCCTTGATGAGCAAAAAGGGCATAACAAGGGTGATAATACAAAATACAGCAAAAGACGCCAAAGGCGAAAGGCTCAAGTTTACTATAACTTTTCATTATATGAGCTTTTCCAGCAAGAAAACCTCGACGTAAATCTTAAGATTAGAGAGACGACGATGAAGAAATTAGGCGAAAGAGATATAAGGGCGCTGAAGATTGGCGCCGTCTGTGTGGTGGCAATTCTGGTGTTTCTATTTGCAACATCGTTGCGCGACCGCTGGGCAAAAGTGAGAGAAGAAAGTGCTAAGGTAAGAGTTCAATTAGAAGCTATCAGTGTGGACACGACCAGGCAGGCAGGATTGATGTCAATTGTGCCCGTATTCGAGATGCCGGTCATCGAGGAAAAACAAAAGTTTCTGTTTAGAGACAAGCTCAACGAGCAATTAAAAAAGGCGGGAATACAAAGCAAACCCCTGCAGGTTCTTTCAACCGGAAGATCTCCACAGGCCGGCTACAGGCTGCTGCGTTTGAAATGCAGTACAAAGTGCAGGTTCATACAGGTGCTCGATTTGCTTGCCAGACTCAATGATAACCCTTACCTCGTTGGCATAGAGGAAATGCGGATACAATGTGACCCAAAGAAT
>Ga0209427_10002198_pt1 | contig 22917 bp, 20 predicted proteins | sample DeeMarSWOR136_30_FD_187465 | JGI IMG/M metagenome (GOLD analysis project Ga0209427, IMG submission 187465) | Marine sediment microbial communities from White Oak River estuary, North Carolina - WOR-1-36_30 (SPAdes) (version 2) | ecosystem: Environmental > Aquatic > Marine > Intertidal zone >...
ATACTAAATCCTAGAAGCAATGACTTTTCTAAAAGATTAGTCATAAAGGAAATTTAAAATTTAAGGTTTTAAATCCCTCTTATTTTTCCATTCGTTCCAAAATTGATTAAGAGATTCGATGGAGATTAATGAATAATATGAAATTCTATGAAAAAAACTAGTTAACTTTATTTTATCAAGTCTATCAATTTTTTGGATAAATTTAAAAATATCAGTATAGAGCCCAATAAAAGTTAAGAATCTTTCTTCCGATAAATTTTCATACTGGATAATTTCGGTTATTACCTTTGTATCATAAAGAGATGTCAACAATCTCCAATTTTTTGATAATGGATCATATTTAAATATCACATTATTAAAGATAGTTCCCTTAGTTTTATTTTGTTTGATTTCAGAAATAGCAATTATTCGTCTTTTATTAAATTCCTTTTTCATCAATATTAGTAAATCTAAATCAGACAAACATGATTGATTTATATTAAAATGATAGAGAAAACGATTTATTAAGGATTCTATACTATTTGAATGTACTGTTTGGAATCCTTTTAATCCAGCCGCTAGGCAATGGAACATCGCCTCTGCTTCCTCTTTGGTTAAGATTTCTCCCAAATAGATGATATCCGGAGTTCTGTGTAAGAGTGTTTTAATAATATTACTTTTCGAATATTTTTTTGAATGGTGGTCTTCTAATGAATCAACTCGATATTTTAACTGATGTTTAACCAAATCTAATTGGTTTAAGGATTCTGTTACATTTTCAACATAAATTTTCCTAAACTCTTTTGGGGTTAATAAATCCAAAGTGTTAATCATTGTTGTTTTACCTGTGTCAGTTTCACCGGTAATAGTTATATTTCTTTTTCTTAATATTATAAAAAACAAGAAAGCTGCTATTAATGGATCTAAGGTTCTATTCTTCAATAAATCCTGAATGGTAAACACATTTTTATTTAATTTTCGTATATCAAAAGCGAATTTATCAATTTGAATAGGTTCAATATCAATTGCAAATCTACAATTGAAATATTGATTTTTAATTACTAATTTTATGCTTGGATTCATGTAATCAAGTCTTTTACCACTGTATAATCGAAGAAAAGTTTTAAATCGTTCAATTTCTCTTGAATTAAGTTTTATTTTAGTTCGACATCGCCCAAAATTCTGATGATTTAAATAGATTTCATCATCAGGGGAATCTAAGAAAATTTCTTCAATTTGGTCATCAATTAATAGGGGAAAAATTTTGAATAAATATAATTTTTTTAAAGCTACTAAAAATCCATATACTTCTGATATAGACCCTGAAAGCCTGTATTTTGACCTTAATAACTCTGATGCTTCGTTTTTATAGAGATCTATTAGCTTATCCAAGGGCACTATTCGTTCAAATTCAGTAACTTCTACATTTAAAACAATATCGTTTATAATTCTATTAAAAAAATCCTCTTCTCCCTTTTCCTCAAAGAGTAATTTTATACTATATAGTTTTTCATTCTCAAATGGAAGTTGATATATCCATGCTTGAAAACTTTCATAATTTTCAATGTTATATGTAGCTAATAACGTATAATTTACTTTTGTAGATATTTTTCGGTATTCTATTGTTTTATTGGGTAAATTAAAAGGTATAGAAAGGAAGTATTCGTAAAAATTTCTGTCTTTTTTTTTAAAATTTCTGAATTCTTTGATTATTCTTAGATTATTGAAAATCTGAAAGAGATTTTTTAATAAATTTTCAACATATTTCTGACATTGTTGACATAAAGGGTTTTTTAAATCAATTTTTTTAAAATTAGATTTTACTTTTACTATTGTTTTATAAATAAAGATTGGATCATAATATTCAAAATCGCGTATTCTTTTTATTATAGACAAATTCTTAAAGAGATTGCATTTAAATTCTTCAAAACTGCATTTTACACTTCTAACATTTAAAAGTTTATTAATTAACTTTTGTATCTTTTTTAATTTTCTATAATACCCTAAAATTGGCTCAAATTGATGAGGATAAACTAGAAGATCGCTAGATACTATGGAGATTAAATCAAATTTTCGTTCTTTATAAAGAAATAAATTAAAAAATAAACAGTTTAAACATCTTATAGTTCCACGGAGATTTTCTTCTTCAATGCATTTTTTACAATCGATAATTAAAAGTGTTTCTTTTTTACCTGTTAAATTTTCTTTTTCTTGGAAGAAGCTAACATCCTTTGAAATCATTTAAACATCTTTTTATATAGAAAAATTTAAATAACCCCTTTTTGTTCGTTAGCGAAAATAAGCAACTTTTAATAAGAATGAAAAAATTTATTTATTTTGTAAAATTCCCTCCCAAAAGTTAGTGATTATTATGGGTCATCGTAAAAAACATGCACCAAGACATGGATCGTTAGCATTTCTTCCAAGAAAAAGAGCTGCTTCAGAAAAAGGTCGAATAAGACATTGGATAAATCATCCAGAAGAGATTAATTTTCTTGGATTCGCTGGTTTTAAAGCAGGAATGACTCATGTAATCTATATAGAAGATCAAACAAGTAGCCCCTACTATGGAAAAGAATTAATGAAACCTGTAACTGTAATTGAGGTTCCTCCATTGATTCTTATAGGTATTAGAGTGTATAATGAAGATGAGTATGGTAAATACCTTGTGGGTGAGTTATTTACTAATGAATTTGATAATTTTATAATACGAAAAATCAGTCCTCCCAATTTTGAAAATTATGATATAGAGAGTAATAAAAAGAAAATTTTAGAAAATATAAACGAGACAAGTGAGATTAGAGGAGTATTTCACACTCAACCTATTAAGACTTCTTTACCTAGAAAAAAGCCAGATATAATAGAAATTAAGCTCAATTCTATAAATAAGAAAATTGAAGAATTTAATTTTGCTTTTGAAAACCTGGGCAAAGAAATTAGAGCTAGAGATGTTTTAACCGAGGGGGAACTAATTGACGTTATTGCTGTTACAAAAGGTAAGGGATTTCAAGGACCTATTAAAAGATTTGGAATCAAAATTCTACCAAGAAAAAATAGTAAAATAAGGAGAGCTGTAGCTTGTATCGGACCTTGGCATCCCGCTAGAGTTCTTTATACAGTTCCCCGCGCAGGTCAAATGGGATATCACCAAAGGACAGAATATCATAAAAGAATTATGTTAATAGGTGAAAATGAAGAAGAAATTAACCCAAAAGGAGGTTACATTCGTTACGGTAAGATCCAAGGGGATTACTTATTAATTTTAGGATCAGTACCAGGACCTAAGAAACGTTTAATAAGAATACGAAAAACAATAAGACCATTAAAATCATTTTCAATTAAGACTCCAGAAATTACATTTATTAGTCGAGAAAGTCATCAAAGGAAATAAAATATAAATAGGGTGTCCTTATGGAAAAAGTGAATGTCTATGATTTAGAGGGGAAAAAGAAAGGAATAATTGATAAACCAGAAATCTTTAATGTTAAACCAAGAAATGATCTTATTCAAGTGGCTAGTAATATCTCTCAAAGTAAAAATAAACAAGCTCAAGGAAGAGATATAAGAGCCGGATTAAAAAATGTTTCAGAAAGCTGGGGTACTGGTCATGGCATGGCTCGAACACCTAGAAGAAAAGGATCTGGGTTTCCCACCGCAAGAAATGCAGGAAGAGTTCCTTATGCAAGAGGGGGACGACGTACACACCCAATTAAATCAGAGAAAGTGATTGTTAAAAAAATTAACAAAAAAACCAAAAAATTATCAATCATCTCAGCGATTTCGGCTTCTGGTGATAAATATTGGGTTTTGAGGAGAGGATATAATGTCGACAATATCCCTGAATTACCTTTAGTTATTGATGATAAAATTCAAACAATTAAAAAAACAGAACGAATGCATTCAATTCTATGCAATTTAGGCTTGAAAGAAGAATTGACTAAAATCAAAAATAACAGAAAAATAAGGAGTGGCAAAGGTAAAGTAAGAGGTCGTAAATATAAAAATAAGAAAGGAATATTAATAATAATAAAGGATGATTTTGGAATTGTTAAAGCCTCCAGAAATATTCCAGGAACAGATGTTATTAAATTGGAAAATGTTTCAATTAATAGATTAGCTCCAGGGGGTGTTTCAGGTAGGTTAATATTATGGTCACAATCTGCCTTTAGTGAATTGAATAATCTTGAGGTGATTCTTTAATTTGGAACGATTTTATACAATAATTAAGAAACCACTAATTACTGAAAAAACCTTTGATTTAATTGAAAAAGAAAACAAATTAGTTTTTATTGTTGATAAATCAGCAAATAAAAATCAAATTAGAAGCGCAATTGAAAGAATACATAATGTTAAGGTGATTAAAGTCAATACAATGATAACCCCTAAAGGAGAGAAAAAAGCATTTATTAAACTTCATCCCGATAACTCTGCTCAAGATATAGCTATCGAATTAGGAATATTTTAATTAAACATTATTTCTAGATTTACTAAAATTAAGATTTATAATCTCATCTGAATTTAAAACCTGTATATTATTCAGAGATTTAAAATTTGATATGTGTATTAATTTTTCAAGCTCTTCTTTACTTAAAATCGTAATATATATGCAATATTTCGAATGATATTTCTCAATTATTTTTTGGATATATTCTGAATTAAGTTTTAATAAAACTAGAATTAGATATTTTTCCTCGATAAATATTAGATTTTTACTAAGCCTTATATAATCTATTTGATTATTTAACAAATTTTGTTCAAATTCTTTGTTGAATCTTAATAAATTAGTTAAATCGTTTTGATTTTTTGCTGTAAATAAAGAATTAAGATGTCTCAGAGGAAAATGTTCGCTAAAAATTGTCAGTCTCCATAAATAATTTGATATCTCTCTTATTTTCAGATTTTGTTTTTTTAGTACATTACTATTAAAAAATATATTAATATGTTTATCAATATCCATTAATTCCTTTTTTTTTATTATATTTTCAACAAAATATGGATAGATTTCAATTTCATCGTTGTTATCTATTTTAAAATTGAAGATTAAATACCCTTCCCTTTCAAAATTATTAATAATTTTAATAAAATTATTTACAAAAGAATCCTTATTTTCTAAAAAATCAAAATCTATAGAATAAAAATCTAATAAAAGCGAGTTTTTATTGTTTAACAGCAATAAAGATTCACCTTTTTTCATTATAGATACCTTTGAATTCACTTTCTTGATAATTGGTTCCAAAAATTTCCTTTCTAAATTTGAACTCTTTAAAAATCTGATTGTGTTATTTTCTTCAACTACTTTTTTATAAACATCCTTGAAAGCTTTTATTATACTTTCCCTTTTTACCTCTTCAAAATTTAATATAAATGTATACCTTATATGTTCCAGCATATTCAGTTGAATCGTATAATATTGAATATATCTTTCTCTTAGAAATTTATTTAAAACAGTAATAATTGGATTAATATTGACGGTTTCAAACATAGCAAAAGCTACTAATTTCTTGCTTTTATTTAAACTCTTATAATAAATCAAATATTCATTAACTAGATATGATAGTAGTTGAAACTTACCCTTTTTGGTCATACATTTAATTTTTTATTATTAATTATAAAAACATAGATTTTTTATGACAATCAAATGAGTTAGGTATTTTTGAATTTATAAAAAAAACTTAATTTATCCTCTCATAAATAATAAATGTAGTGTGAAAACAATATAATCTATAAGATATTTTATATATAAAAGATCAGGAGAATAAACTTGAGTAAATTCGAAAGATATAAAAAAAAAGTAGAACCTTACATTTATCCTCATAAGCATTGTAAACAATGTGGTGATATGATTACTGAAGCACATACCTATTGTCCTGAATGTTACAAAAAAATGAAAGAAAAAAGAAAAAGAAAATTATTTAAACGGAAGAAGAAATAATTACGTCTGTATAGATGGATTTAAAAACCAATTAATATTAGATATTCAATCTTTCTAATAACCATTGTTTATCTAATAAAGTTAAAAATGATCCCAATCTCGGTCCCGATTTTTTTCCCAGGATTACTTGATAAATAGCTTCAAACAACTTTCGTGGTGGTAACCCTAGATCATCGTTAGCTATGGTAAAAATTTTATTTTGGATCATATCAGAATCTAATTGAATTTCTTCAGAGAGATAATTCCTTAGTAAATTAATACCATCTTTCTGAGTATCTGTTAATAAACTTAAGATATTATCGTTTAATTTTTCTGGAATCGTAAATATGTTTATTTTTCTTAATATTTCATTTTTAACCTTATCATTTTTCTCTGTTTCAATTACTTTCTTCACGGTGATAAGCCAATTAGTTGTTTGTTTAATTAATTTTTTGAACTGTTCCATTGTTATTGATTCTTCAAATTTTTCTGAATTAGATGCTTCTTTCGCTTTTTCATATAATTTTTCTATACTCAAAATATTTTGAATCTGTGATAAAAAAATTAATAATTTAAAAGGTATTCTAATGGATTTTTCCTTAGGGAGTTTATCAATCTGGGTTAAAGGATAAATGAAAATCAATTCTTTTTCATCGATTTTTCCATCTTTATTGCTTGAGAAATATAGATCTTCCATCCTTTCATAAAAGTCGTAATATTGTAGGAGTTCTTCTGTTCTAAATGCCATATGTTTTAGGGGATTAGTTCTTAAAATTAATGCTCTAAATATTTCTGGATCAGCAATTTCCAGATATTTTTTTGGGGTAAACACAATACCCTTAGAGGTTTTCATATCTCGATTGCCCAATCTCACCCATTCATAGGGAACTGTAACAGGTCCAATAAAGTTATATAATTCTTGGCATAATTCGAATCCGGTATCATAGGCTCCACCTTTAACACTATGATCCTTACCCGCAGGTTCACAAGTTGTTTTAAAAAGAGCCCATTTTGCTGGCCAATCAACTCTCCAGTTCAATTTTAACCTACCACTATAAATGGATAGTTCTCCATTGTGACCACAGGAATTGCATGAATATTTTATCTTTTGTTGTTCACTCAAATATTCAATTGCTCGATTCGGTCTAATTGTTCCATCTTTTTCTCGATGTTGTATTTTTTCACATTTTTCACATATTACCATAACAGGCATCCAGCTTTTTTGCTTTTCTATATAGTCCGCTGCCTTTTCATCGTCTAAGGTTGGTAAAATATACTTTCTTATAATTTCTTTTATTTTTTCTGTATTCTCTAAGGCAATTTTAATCATTTCTTGCATTTGCCTAGTTTTATATAATTCATGCGTCCATATTATCTCTGTATTTATACCAAAATCAGGAAACGTCGATGATAAGTCGTTTCCAAAATGTTGAGCATAACTATCACATTGACAATCTTGAAACGGGCATGGTATGTAAGAATAAGGTTTACCTAAATGTTCGTTTTGAAATTTTTGATCAATATAATCAGGAAATCTTTTAGCCGCATCTAAACTATCAAAAAATAGAAAAGATCTAACATTAAGGCCCTTTTCTTCAAGGGTTCTTCTGATCGAATCACAAATGATGATTTCTCGTAATATTCCAAGGTGAATAAAACCAGAAGGTGTTTTTCCAGTTGATAGTGTAATCAAAGATTCGTTTCTCTTTAAAATTTTTTCAATAATTTCGTCTAACCAATGAATTGGATAATTTTCACTCAACTTTTATTCACTATTTAAGCTATTCTTTATAGATTTAATGAATAAAGAATAATATATTTACCCTTTTAGTTTGAATTGTCTTGATTATAGGAAAAAACTTTTCTTATTGTATATAATAGTATATTTAAAATCAGAAGATTTATTATACAATTTTAATTTTGTAGGAAAGGTGTTAAATAATGAGAATCGCAGTTCTAAATAAGGATTTTTGTAAACCAAACAAATGTAGTCCCTATGGTGAAAAACCCTGTATAAAATATTGCCCTAGAGTGAGAACAGGAGATGAAACCATAGTATTAAGCCCTGATGAGAAATATGTAATAATCACAGAAAGTCTATGTTCAGGAGAGGGTATTTGTATTAAAAAATGCCCTTTTAAGGCTATTAGTATTGTAAATTTACCAGATCCGTTAGAAAATCAGATTTCCTATCGTTATGGATCAGATCAATTTTCACTCTTTCGTCTAGCAATACCCAAAAAGGGGAAGGTTCTTGGAATAATTGGTCAAAATGGAATAGGGAAAAGTACTATGTTGAAAATATTATCAAATGAACTTAAATTAAATCTTGGAAAGTTTGGAGAAGAGGCTCCTGATTGGGCGCAAATAATTGATCACTTTAAAGGTTCAGAATTACATCAATATTTTATCGATCTTAAAGAGAATAAATTAAACATTGTATATAAACCTCAAAATATAAATATAATCCCTAAATATGTATCTGGGAGAGTAATCGATCTTTTAAAGAAAGGAAATGAAATTAAGAAGCTAGATCAAATTTCTGAGGAATTGAACCTAACAGAAATTCTAGAGAGAGATATTTCAGTCTTGTCAGGAGGAGAACTTCAAAGAGTAGCAATTGCCGCAGCTTATCTTAAAGATGGAGATGTATATTTGTTTGATGAGCCAAGTTCTTATTTAGATGTTAGTGAAAGGATCAATATGGCTAAATTAATCCGGACTTTAACAGCTGAAAATAAAACAATTATAGTAGTTGAGCATGATTTAGCGATATTAGATTATCTTAGCGATTATATATCAATCTTATATGGAGAACCAGGAGTATATGGTATTGTTTCTCATCCTCAGGGTGTAAGAGTTGGAATTAATATTTATTTGAATGGATATATTAAAGATGAAAATGTAAGATTTAGAGATGAACCAATTCTATTTCATGAACATCCTCCCCAAGAATCGCTTTTTGGAACTGGAGATATAGTTTTTTCTTATGATGATATTCAAGTTTCTCTAGGAAATTTCAATTTGACTACTTCTGGGAGTGAGATACATTCTGGTGAAATTATAGGAATTTTAGGGCCCAATGGAATAGGTAAAACTACATTTATAAATACCATAGCTAATAGAGCTATTACAGAAAATTATAATGATGATAAAAATAAAAAAAATAATTTGTCAGTATCAGTAAAATCTCAATATATAAAAATAGAAGAGGATAAATTAGTATCTCAACTGATTACCAAAATAAAATTAGCTTCTCATCTTAGCCAATCTTTTAAAAAGAGATTAATTAATGGTTTACTTTTGGAAAACATAAAGGAACGTAGTATTTCAGAATTAAGCGGTGGAGAATTACAAAGAGTAGCAATAGCTCAATGTTTATCCACAGAAGCTGATATTTATCTTTTAGATGAACCATCTGCATTTTTAGATGTTGAAATGAGATTAAAGGTTGCTCAACTTATAAAGAAATCAATTGAGGAATTGAAAAAAGCTGGTTTTGTTGTAGAACATGATATTATCACACAAGATTTTGTTGCTGACTCAATTTTAGTGTTTGAAGGCATTCCGGGGCTAGAAGGGAAAGCCATGGCACCTCAGAGTTTAAGAGATGGATTTAATATGTTTTTAAAAATTATGGGAATTACTTTTAGAAGAGATTCGATTACAAGAAGGCCACGTGTAAATAAATTGGGCAGTAATAAAGATATCTATCAGAAAAGAATAAATGAATATTATTTTATTCCAAAATAAAATTATTTTTATTAATAATTAGATTATATTGGTTTTTTTATACTCCTCTATTTCCATTGGAAAAAATTCTCTTAAATTAAAGAAGTCACTTTTAATCATGTTAAAATTTTAATAAATTTATTTAAATATGAATAAATAATTTTTTACTGGGCGCTATTCTAAAATAAATAATAAAATTTTATATATTAGCTATTCTAAATTGATTTTCCAATGGAAATAATGCAGTATATATAATATTTAAATAAAAAAATAATAAAAATATGAAAAACTTAACTATTTTTGGTTTTTAATGCCCAAAAAACTAAGGGTCTTCCTCTATTTCCATCAGTACGCGTAAACTTCTCTATTAATTTTCTTTTTTGGAGCTTCACTAAATTATCGTAAATTGTAGTTCTTGGTGTATGAAGCTGCTTTACTAAATCTCTCCGAGTAGAGGGTCCAACTAAATCCAAAGTTTTAAGTAAATTATATTGAATTGGAGATAAAAATTCCTTTGATTCAGAAAATTTTTCAATTATAGTCTCATTAGCCATAATTTATTCCTCCTTTTTTCGCTAAATTCAAAAAACGACAAATTTTCGACTTTTTAATTTAAATGTCAAGAATTTGTTCTTATGATCATATTAATCCCAAATAATATATAAATGATGCTTATTTATGCATTATTATCATCAATAAGCACCAAAATTTAAAAATAATGATAATTATTAAGAATTCGGATTAAAATATTTTTAAATCACAAACATGACTGAGACTTCAAGGACCACAGTAACCTTAAACAACAGCTATATGAAGCTGGTAGATGAACTTGTAGATGTTTTTGGGGCTACAAAAGCACAAGTGATTAATAATATTGTAGAATATTTTTTTAATGACAGTAAAAATGATCCATTATTGGAGAAATTAAGAGCAAGGAAGAGAAAGGAAAATCCACCGGAAGAATATGAATTATATGAGAGGATAAATAAATATTTAAAAAGAGCGGATAAGATACCTTTCAATGTGTTTATAGAACATTTAAATTTAGACACAGATTTCGTAATAAGCCAGCTTGATAAGTGGGGAGAAAAATTTAGTTTTATGTTTATTGACAATAAAATAATCAAAATCAAAAACGACGGTTCAATTTAGATTTTTTCAACAATCTTAATTATCCAAAAATATCTAAAAAATCATTCGATAATCCAACAGTCCAATCAAGTATAGATGTAATTACTCCTGTAATAATAAAAAAGATAAAGAGCCCAAAACCAATTAGTAAAGCATACTCTACTAAATTTCCCCCATAATCATCAGAAAAAAAATTACGGATCAGAAACCCTAATTTCTTGACAAGGATTTTAATTTTCATTACAAATTTTAATTTAAAACTAACCTTTTAAACTAAACATAATTTAAAAAATCGATTACGATTAAAAATTTTAAAATTCCATTTTTTTAAGAACATTGTGAAGATCTGCTTCATCTGCGGGGGTTCTAGGTATTTTTATTCTAAATTTATCGTCATCAAAATTTCTAGGAATTATATGAACATGGAAATGTTTTACTACTTGTCCTGCTGCTGCAAAATTATTCTGGAGTATATTATAACCATCAATTTGTAATTTTTTGTGGATCATCATAGCTGTTTTTTTCACAACTTTATAAAGTTCGGTTAATTCATGATCGGGGATATCTTCTAGAGTAGAATAATGGTTCTTAGGTATAACTATCGTATGACCTGTCGAAATAGGAGAAATATCTAAAAATGCGAGATTTAGGCTATTTTCATAAACGATTTTTGATGGAATTTCTCGCTTGGTAATTTTGCAAAAAATACATTCTTGAACGTTCAATATTTTACACCTTTTTTGCTTTTAATAATCCTCAAACACAGTTTTTATTTTTCACATTTAAATTAAAAAATCATTACTGAGTTTTATCATATTAAATTATAAAAATTTTTCACATTATGATTGAGAGAGGCTGATTATTATGGTTCTTCAAGAAATACAGTCAATTTTGACAAATAAATTATCTCCCAAGATATTTAAATTAAAATCAGAGATATACGGTTTTCAATATAATCAGAATCGCGTCAATAAATCAATAAAAAAAGTTATGTTAACAATAGACCTAAGTATTGAAGCCTTACATTTTGCGGTAAAAAATAAAATTAATCTTATCATCTCTCATCATGGACTAGTTAATAACTCAATTAATAAATTTAATCAGGATTTAATAAATAAATTAACTTTACTAACAAGATATCCAATTGCTATATTCGTTTTAAATTCTTCATTTATCGCGGCAGAAGGTGGAGTATCGGAGACAATCGCTAATGCACTCTACTTGAATTTAGAGAGTACATTTAATATTAAAAATAATAAAGGAGTTAAAGTTCCGATTGGTCGGATTTGTAGCCCGAAATATTATTTAAATGATCACCAAATAATGACTTTAGAAAAATTAATTAAAAGAATTAAGACACATTTCGATCTGAAATATGTATCATATGTAGGAGATATTAAAAAGACAATCAAAAAAATCTGTATTGTTGGTGGAGAAACTTCAAATATCAAATATTTAAAAAAAGCTTCAGCTATAGGTTGTGATTGTTATATTTCCGGAAGAATTGGCTATTCAGGTGCAATTTATAGTAGAGATATAGGGCTTGCTTTAATTGAATCTTCACATTATAAGATTGAAATTCTGGCATTGAAAAAATTATGTAATCTCTTAAGTTTGGAGTTCCCTTATGTTGAGTTTTTATTATTTGAATCCTTCGATCCTTATAGAATTTTTATCTAATAAGTATTAAAGAATAGCAATAATTTATTTAGTCAATCTATAATGGAAATAAAAAGATTCATTATTTCTCAAATAAAAGTTTAAATTCATTGAGAGATAATTTGATTTTAAATAATAAGTATTTTTTTTCTTGTTTAGTAGATTTTTTGTGAGATTAAGATGCCTATAATTGAATATAATGGGAAAAGACCTGAGATAAGTCCAAATTCTTATGTCAGTCCTCAAAGTACATTAATTGGAGATATAAAAGTAAATGATAATGCAATTATTTGGCCTGGTTCAATCATTCGGGCAGAAAATTCCCCAATAATTATTGGTGAATATTCTACTATTTTTGATGGAGTAATCATGTTAACACGATCTCAAAGAAGCTCTATTACTATTGGCCGTTATTGTATTATTGAATCAGGAGTGACATTATTAGGTTGTTTCATGGAAGATTATGTGCAAATAAAAGAGGGAACCTTAATCTATGAAGAAGCTTCAATAGGCGAAGGAGTCATTATTATGAATGGAAGTCAAGTACCACCAGGATTAACCATCCCTGCTCGTAGGGTAATGAGAGGTATTCCTGTTGAATCTATTCGAGAACAAACACGAAATGATGTGCTAAAGCAAAAGGACCGCGCAGAAAACTATTCCCAGTTATTTACTAAAATTATAAGCCAACTTCCAAACGCTCAGGGTTATTTATTAACATTACCTGATTTTTTAAAATTAATGATAAAAAAAGAAGAAAAAAAAACAGCTTAATTTAAAATTATACCATAATATTTAACATTTTAATTAGTTCTTTATATCTTGAGCGAAGAGTTACTTCAGTTACTCCCACCAGATTTGCTATTTCCTTCTGAGATATTCTCTTATCTTTCATTTTACAAACTAAATATAAAGCTCCTGCACATAGACCTTTTGGATCTTTTCCAGATGTAGAATACTTTGATGTGAATGACTGTAAGATTTTAATTGTTCCATTCTCAGCATCCGCATCTAGTTCTAGCTCAGCGATAAAGCGTGGAATAAGAGAAATTGGATCAGTTGAAGGTACCTTTAAATTCAATTCTCTAATTAATGTTCTATAACATCTTCTGACATTTTTCGCACTTATGGACGTTTGCTCCAAAATTTCTTGCAAAGTTCGGGGTATTTTTCTCTCTCTACAAGCGAAATATAAACAGGCAGCAACCATACCATTTATTGACCTTCCTCTAAGAAGTTTCTTTTTAAAAGCCTCAATATATAGTCTGATTGCTGCTTTCTTTACGTGATTGGGTAAATTTAAATTGCTCCCAATTCTTTTTAATTCTGTCGTCGCTATTAACATATTTCGCTTATCCCATGTCATTCGGGAATTCCATTTGGCAGCGCGTTTCAAATCAGGACTTTTAATGTTAGATTTATCAATGATTGTACTTAAACCCATATCCGGTAAAAGAATTGAGATAGGCGAACCTGTTCTTTCTCTATTTTCTTTCTCCTGTTTAGTAAAAGCTCTTTTACCACTATGAGAGATATCAACAATTCTTTCACTTATGACTAATCCACATTGCCCACAAACTATTTCTCCCCTTTCATGGAGTGGGATAACTTTGCCCCCACATTCAGGGCATGAATTTGAAAAATTACTTAAATCTGATTCTATTTCCATAAAAACAACCAATTTATATTTTTATAATTAAAAAAATTCCTTATACCCGTTTTTGTATTGAAATTTAACCCGTATAGCGATTAGAAATTTTTTTATTACTCAAAATTTCACGTGACTGAAAATCGAATATATTCTCTGATGCAAATAATATATATTTAGATAGATTATTTAAATGTTTCGTTCTTTACATAGTATTTGTTTTTACGATAATAATTAATGATGAATTCATGAAATTTATTGATATATTGGATTATGAGGATAATACGTCATGTTATAAAAAAAATGGAAGATAAGTAGTAAAGCCAAACAAGATACCTCCTATAATACCTGAAATTAAACCACCCAAAACTCTCATAGGGTTATTGATGAGTCGATTATTATTTATTAAGTACCATAAACATAATAATATACTTAAAACTGACATCAAAGATCCAAATGCAAAGCAATAGTAAATAGTCTTCTCATGAGGATATTGAGAAGCAGAAATATCCTTTATTCCATTCAAATTTAACGGATTGATTCCAATAAAATCAATGAAATTATAAATTAATCGATCAGGTAAAGGATCCATAATCCAGATAATGAAAAAGGTTAAATAATTAAACAGGATCCCGAAAGCTAGAAAGATATAAATCGAACCAAGGATTAACCTGGTTCTAGTAAATGTATCCTCTTGTTTATCAACCCCTACTAATCTTGATTGACGATAAACACCTCTCAATCTCAATAATGTTAAAATTCCTATAGAAAAAATTACAAATACGAATATATATTTGAGATATTTTGAAAAAATTATAAAAAATTCATTAAATGCTATACACCAGTTCTCTAAACCGTTGATTATATCATCTAATACTTCTCCCGAGGAATGAGCTATTTTTTCTGGTTCCGAGAAATAGAGCATTACATAATAAAGTTAAGACTTTTGTATTTAAAGTCTACAAAATAATCAAATATATAAGAAAAATTATCTCTCAAAGCTTTTTTTTTTATCCTTAGATCGATTTTTATACCTGTTACACGTGATCTACTTTGCTTTTTGTCTTTCTTTAAATAATTATTATCTAACATAAAAATGTATTATGCATAACTCAAAAAATATTACAACTGGATCTTACTTTAATGTAAACTACATCTCGTATGTATTTATATATTTGGTATATTCCTCCATTTTTGTTTTTCTTAATAATTATTTTCCAATTCTATTTTTTGACGTATTAAATATTAATCGAATTATGCTTGCTTTTCTACAATTTCTAGCATATTCTGTATTATTATTACGCCCCGTGTTAGCTTCAATTATAGACAAGTATAAAATAAATGGTTATCAACGAAAATATTATATTATATTTTCAGGATACATATTTATTTTAATCTATATCTTGATGGTTTTTTCTATTACTAATATCATAAGTTTTGGATTTTTCTTAATTTTAATATTTCTTTCTGGCACTATGTTAGATGTATCAACAAAATCATTAATTATTGATATTTCTCCAACTAATCAAAGTAAGAAAACTTCTTTTTTTTTTATAGCATTTGGTCAATCTATAGGGAAAACAATTCCTTTATTTTTATATCTTATTATAATAAATGATGTATATTCGATATATTCTTGGAATCTCCTTTTTATTACTAGTTCCATTTTTTTATTACCTTTAATGAGTATTATACCATTTATTAGAGAAATAAAGCAAGAAAAATCTCCAATTATCGAAAATGCTGAAGGTTTTAATTCTTCTTATTCAAATGACATGATTGACTATCCAAATTTTAAGAAAATATTCACTTTATTTTGTATTTTTGTATTTTTTGCTTTTAGTGATATAATTTTTGTTTATCCCTTTTTCCCTTTTTTGTTGGTCAAGTTTGGGCCTAATAAATTTAATCTTTTTAATTTTTTTCTAATATTTTACTTTTTAATAAACATTTTGAGTGGTTTCATAGCGACTTTTATAATTAAAAGAATTAAGCCCAAAAAAATTATCTTAATATTAATCCCTATTATCGGCATTATATATGTATTATATACAATAGTCGATTTTGCGCAATTTATTTTATTATATTTTACAGCTAGCTCTTTAGCGACAATTACGAATCTAAATATCTCAGTTTATATTATGAAATTTAAAAAAGGTAATAGGTCAATCTACTTTCATGTAATTTCTTCTTTTAGAAATTTGTCCTTGTTCATTTTTCTTCCATTAGGAACTTTACTGTCAAATTTTATCAACACAGAATATATTATAGTTATCGGGGCCATATTGCTCAATTTTTCCATCATCCCTTTAATGTTTATAAAAATCTAATTATGGAATATTGTAAATGTTATTAAGGATTTCAAATTAAAAGTTTAATAAAGAAAAAAAAATAGGAGAATCCAATAAGGATTCTAAAACTAATTAACCATCTCCTGTTCCGTGAGGCATAATCGGCATACCTCCACCCTTTTATTGTGGATTAATATAATATTTTAGTTTATGTTTTTAAATTAAACTAAAAAAATGAATTTAGAAAGAGTTGTTTAAATTTATTATAGCACTTTTAATAGTAATTTTTAAAATTTTCTTCATTTTAAAATAAAATATCCATCTAAAATTATAAAAAGATAACAAGATTATTAAGAAAATAGATAAAGCTCTATAATCAAGGTAAAGAAATTAATATTTTCTACATGCCTGTACATTTTAATTATGAAACTTTAGAAGATCTATCCACAGGAAAAGGATTAAACCAAATACAATATATTTTTGATACACTTAATTCAGAGCTTGCTGATTATCTAGGAATACAACCCCTATACCAAAGCATAGTAATTAGAAAACCTGATATCCCAAATTTAGACAAACAAGTATATCCATCCATCCTTGATCTTGGCGTTCAAAGAAGTGTCCAAAAAGGTAAATTAAGGATATTATTTCTATTGGATGACCAATTTATGAGATATTTGCCCATTATTTTATTTAGGGAGGCATGTTATAGTTTCATTCCAAATGAGCGGAGTGAACTTGTTAAAATATGTGTTAACCAAATTATTGAAATTAATCTCAGTAATTTATCAGTTATTAAGGGTTGGAAGACTCTAATAAGAGATTCTCTAGTAGATAGGGATTTTATTTCCTCTGATTTAGACAGGTTACAGAAATTTTTTAAAATTGAGGCCAAAGATCCGTTTGAGTCAGCAACCCAATTTTTCTTCAAGGAAGTAAGGGAAAATATTTTATTGTGTCAAAATGAAAATATTGATAGGTTTTACGACATAATTTTTGAGAATTATGCCCTTAAAACATCAAGATCTTTATTTAATCCCGAGATTATTGAAACTTTAAGGATATTGATTCAAATTTTCTATGAAACTAAGATTTATTTAAGTTTAACAGATTTTGAAACCCTTTTTAAAAAATACAAGAGAAGTGGGTTTATTGATACAAATTTAAGCTTGAGAAAATTTAGCGAAAACATGCTATGGATTAATAAATGTTCTTCAATCGCTCCTTCGTATGATTATTCTTACAGTAGTATTGATCTTTTTCTGATTATTGGTACTTTAAAATTCAATCCCCTATTAGAAAAGGGGAAAATCAAAACGGAAATAGAAGGATGGCCCTTTTTTTATCTATTAAAGTTCTCAACAAATAGTTTTGCATTAGATGTGTCTGTATCATTCCATGTTCCAAAAATATATTTAAAAGATTTTTCGGATTTTATTAATAAATTGGAGGAAGATGGTTACATTATTGAATGTAAATTGTATCTCCCCTTAAACAAAACAGATCACGTAAATTTAAATTATTATTCAGACATAAAAAATACAGTAAAAATAATTGATCCAAATAGTTCCAATTATAAAAGAAAATATGAAATTGAATTCAATATAGAATATCTAAAAGTTGCCCACCCACCTTCGCTCTCTATTTTTGATTATATTATTTTAGAACGTGTAAGGATGGTTTCTGTTACTGGTTTAACCTTTGATAAAAGAAAAGAAACTTTAAATGCAATAAAAGAAGATGTTGAAAATGAATTAAGAAAACAATTGAATTTTAATAGAGAGTTCAAGAACAATATAGAAAAAATTCTGAATTCACCCAAACTGAGAATTCAATTTTTAGATTTTTTAGAATACAATCAAGGTCAGGGATTTTTGTATTTTTATTCTCAACTAAATCAAATTTTAAATTATTTAAGCCTAATTGAAGAAATTTTTAAAAGTAAACCTGACATTTCAAATATCCACCAGCTTCAATCATATCTAAACTTTACATTAGAATCTCAAATCATAGAAGAGCGTGTGCTTCTCCAAAATGATAAAATAAAAAAAATTATTACCCATGACTTTATTCCTTTATATTTTCATTCTAAAAGTGAATTTAAAGAAAAATTGGAGAACACCCAAGCTTTTTATGATGTTTTAAATTCATGCTTTAATCTCAAAATCTTAAATTTAGATAGTGTCAAAAAAATCATTGAGATTCCTCATTTATATAAAGAAATTTATCATTCAAGAGAAAAGAAATACAGAGAATTATTCAAGCCTGTAAATTTATATAAAATTACAAACGAGATGATTGAAACTACAATCAAAAGAATGTTAAATTCCAAACCTCCGATCTTGAAGCCTATGGTAATCAATACAATATTAACAAATACTTTCGCGAAATATTATCCAGAGGTAATACTAAAAGACACACCTGATGTCTGGTATGGGATTAAAAAACTGAAGATTTACTTTCCAAGAATATATATACATAGAATGGCGGATTTATATTCTGATGAAAAATTTATTCGCTTATTGATTTATTTCATAAATATAAAAGAAAAGAGACTTTTTTTATCTGTTTTATGGTCAGTTTTTAAGGATTCCGTCATTTCAATCAGCCGATATTTTTGGAGGGGAGTTATGAGAAGTGTAAGATTTGATGCAAGGAACTTCTATGATTTTGAAAAAGGATGTTATTTTTATTCAGAAGATTTATTTAATCAGTTTCAATCATCTACCAAAAAGATTTTTGATGAAAAAATAGAATGGCCTGATTATTCATTAGCTAATAATATACAGAAACTTTTTTGGCCAGAAAATAAAGAGATGCAAGATTTAGTTAATGTAATAACTTATAGAATTTCACATCAAGATATTAATTTTAATTTGAAAGAGTTAAATACTTTAGTAAATTTTATTAGAAATATAGAAACTTATTTCTTAGATCATATTAAGTTTCTTGAAGCAAAAAACAGGAAGTACTTTAAAAGGTATCTAAAGTCTATAAGATTTCTAGCAGCATTTCAGAAATTTGGTTTTTCTCAATATTATTTATATTTTCGTCCTTTTTTCTATAAATCTCCGACTTTTGAAATTGATTTCAAACAATTATTTATAAATTCTTTCCAACATATTAAATATCCTGCCTATATTAATCCAAATCCATCAATTTTTATTGAATATCTTTTTCCCTTTAGAAATCCTAATAAAGCTTATATAAACTGGCTTGTAAAATCTAAAAAAAATGTTTCTGAGTATTGTATGTTTTATAAAAAGAAAATTTATGATATTATTCACTTTGATCGCAATTTGACAAAAATAGGGTGGAATTATTCACCTATTCGGTTTAAGTCTTACGCACAAGATATTTTGTTCAACCCTAAATATGAACCAGAGCTTTCAGCAATAAGAGAATTCGATCTTAGCTCAATTTCTGAGCCTACTATCTATGGATTTGGCACAAAAGAATATGAAACTCTAACTCAAATATATAATATTCATTCTCTTGATGCTAAATCATATTTAGGAACAAAAAATTATTCAATTATTAATAATTTTACTGAACTCCTAAAAAAGAAATTAATATTTCCTTATTTTTCTTTAAAGAATTTAGATTTTCAAGAAAAAGTTTCAATTATCCTACCAGAAATAAAACAAGAATTCAATGAAAAAATAATAAAAATATTTAGTTTTTTTAATGTGTGTCGAATATATGAAATTGAAGGAGAATTTTTCATATTTGGCTTCCCACAAGAAAGAGTTTTTGAAAATGGATTACTTATTGAAATTTGGTTTCCAAAATGTGAATTAGATGAATTTTTTGATATATTTGAATTAATATTTCATTATTTAGGGATTAAACATTATATAATTTTAACAGATTTAGTGAATGGTAAGACTTTATTAAAATCAGTCTATGGAAATTTAGATTTTTTGAAGGGATACAATCCCTTATTAAATCTTATTTGGAATGATAGGGATAAGATTTGGATGAATCATAAGCTTTTCAATGAGAAATTTGAACCAATTTATCCAGATTTGATAAAAAAGGGTAAATAATATATTTTCGTCTAAGAGTTTGAATATTTCATAAATAGATCAACTACAACTAATTCTGCTTTAGGAGAGTAAGATTTTACAATTTTAGAGTCTATTATTTTCTCAATTTTCCAATTGAATCCATTTAGCTTCTTCTTTAAACTATTTAATGTTTTGTTTATTGCTTTTGGCTTTTCTGAAAACTGGTAAAAGTGCAGGATCCCTCCCGATTTTTTCATTAAGATGCAGCCTACATCAATGAAATTAATAGAATCTTCAGGTAAATTCATTATTATCCTGTCGATTTTATTATGTAGTTTCTTTCCTAACTGATTTGATGGATTAATTAAATCTCTAATATTCATGTTATAGGGAAAGATATTTCCCAAAAGTTTATTTAAACCAATATTTTTTTTGAGAAAACTGTAAGCAGTAGGATTCAAATCGAATGCATGGATCTTTACTGGATTTAATTTAGCTATTTGGATTGAAAAAGTTCCAACCCCGCTAAACATGTCAACAATCACCTCGTTTTCTAGTATCCCACTTTTCGCAATTCTACGTCTTTCATAAACCAACCTTGGCGAAAAGTAGGTAGTTTTAATGTCAAGGTGGAAAACACAATCATTTTCTTTATGTGCAGTTTCAGTATTATTTTCACCTGCTAAATAGGTTAAAACTCTTAATCGGTATGAGCCTTTGATTTCACTTTGTTTTTCAAAGACAGATAAAACATTTTTATTTACGTCAATTACTGCGTTTCCTACTAAGTGTTTAAATTTCTCAAATTCACTACTATTTATTTGATTTGGTTTCTCAAACTCGAGAATTGCGATATTTCCGATAATATCATAAGATCTTGGAATTAAATTTAAGCAATTAGATGGAATTTTCCCTCTTAAAGCATCCTCCAAGGTTCTATATTTGAAATTTGGATTACTAATCCCTTTCTTAGAAACTACTTCAAAGTAGATAAGACTTTCCATCATTCTAATTAACTTATCAACATTTTTTTTATTTTCCACCAATGGGAATAGGATATCGTTTTCTATATGTTCTGTTTTATATTTTTGGTCTATGATTGAATCAAACCTGAAATGATCTTTTATAAGTTGGATAAAAAGCTGTGCATCTTTTTTTTCAAGCTTTATGAATCTGATTTTGACTTTGTTATTTAGAACTTTGTCATTCATTTACTTCAAAACTTATCAATAATTTTGCTTTGGGATTTTTTAAGGTTCGAGTTAAATCTCTATTCAATTCAATTGATGATTTTGAGCAGTTTATTAAAGCAGTTCTCTCACATATAAAATTGCTTTTACGAAAAACCATATCATTTTTATCTAATAATCGTAATCTTTTATTTCCAAATCCATAAAAATAATCTTGCTTATTACCTACTTTTAAAATAACAGTAATCTTTCTTTCATTTTTTATATGGTTCTTTAATTCTGAAGTTAAGTCACTACAAGCTTTTGATGCGTTTACCCCTATAATACAATCTCCTTTTTTAGTCAGGCTTTTATGTTTAGTAATTTCTATTGTAGATTTATGTGTACATAATACATTCTCATGTCCAAACGCATGAATTCTTTCTACTTCTTTCAATATCACTCAACCTTGAAAAATTCTAAAATTCCTGATAGATCATTAAGAATGGAAATATCTAATGAAAAATTTAATCTTATAGATTCAAATAAGTCGGTAATAATATCTTTTTTTGTATATTCTATCTCTTCATTGAATTGATTAACAAATTTTTCTGGAATAAATACTCCACATTTATTATAATATTGACCATATATCTTAAAGAAAGTCTCTATCTTTTGTTCCATATTTTCATATAATTTATCTTTGTTTCCTACACTATCCATTGATTCATATTGTCCCATTGGAAAAGTAGAACTTAATTCAAGAGGAATTATTCCAAAAAACTCAGAAATAAAGCCAATGTGAAGTAGATTTCTGGAGATAATTGTATTATTATCTATTTCATCCATCCATCTTTTTATGCTGGGTGATTTATAACCTTTAACATCCAATTCAGGCAATAATATTAAAAATTTCGCTTCTAGTGGAACTCTATAGTTATTTTTTATTCTTAAATCATAACGATATAGCAATGGTCTATTTGAACTCTCTGGAGAAGCGTACAATCTTCCGTGCGATTTATAGATTTTTTCATATTTCTCAAAAAAGTATAAATCTGACTTTATCAAATTTAAAGCATTAACTAAATTGGGATGATTTCTCACTCTTTGCTCTACAAGCTCCCATAAATTCCCTTCTTTAATCGCTTGTCTCACAGTTCTCAATTCTGAAAAGGAAATATATAAGTTATGTTTTGCTAGTAGTTCAATTCGAAATTTATCTTCAAAATTCATTACCTCATTTGGTTGATATTCACAACAAATAGGACAATGACAGGGGAATTCTTCGAGTTCTTCTAACTTCCTTGTTCCTGTAGATAAAGTGAAATATCTATTTTCTTTAGCAAAAAGAATATAAGCAGCAGAATCCATCAAATCACATCCACAA
>Ga0209427_10002199_pt1 | contig 22916 bp, 20 predicted proteins | sample DeeMarSWOR136_30_FD_187465 | JGI IMG/M metagenome (GOLD analysis project Ga0209427, IMG submission 187465) | Marine sediment microbial communities from White Oak River estuary, North Carolina - WOR-1-36_30 (SPAdes) (version 2) | ecosystem: Environmental > Aquatic > Marine > Intertidal zone >...
TGGGAAATAGCCTGGCTCCCTTCAGATTTTTAACGCCATTCTCCATTCGCTCTTTTATTTTATTATATGAGATTACTTCGTCGCTACGCTCCTCGTAACACTTCGCTCAGACATACTCGCCGCCCGACTTCGTCGGGTTCCCTTGAAGAGCGAATTCCGAAGGCTAAATCTTCAATGGTCGCTGCAGCTATTTCCCAAAACCTATGCTTTAGCAATTAATATAACGGGTTTGGAGATGCTCCCTAAAAGGAAAGGAACGTTATGAACAGAAAAAAGATTGAGGCTTATGCCTTCTGATAAAAAGATAATCTTATAGAATAATTGGCAAGCAAAGTAACAGGGTATTTTGCCAGTTTTGATAACGCTGAATCTTGAACGTTGTTCGTAAACTAGTACAAATAAAATTATCAATAAGAGGCTTGTTACTTGATTCGAACCAGATCACCTTTCTTAAATCCTGCTCCTTCTTTTATGATACATTGAGATGCTTTGCCATTGCCAAGACTGTTATTAGTAACTTCAATTTTGCCAATTTTTGATTCAATAGACCCCAGAGAAATTCCCGTATCTGGATCGATTAATGCCTCACCTTCAGAATAGATATAAAACAAATCGCCGACTTGAACGCCCGCTTCAGATCCTGCATTTATAAATACTATGTTGTCTTTTACGGTAATGATCTTAGCTTGCCAAGGAATAGCGGCGCTTTTGTCATCAAGCAACTTCATAATGTCTTCGATTGCTTCCCTGGTTGCTTTACCTACCAGGGAATCATCAAATTGATTTTTATCGCTAAAATCGAATTTGGGAGTGCTTACAGACAGACCTTTTTTTGACTTCTGCCTTCTGATATTTTCGGCCGTAAGAATTTCCCCTGTGCTGGTGTTAATAAATCGAATATCTAGACCCACTGTGGCACCCATTTTAGAGACTCCTACACCGATTCTTTTGACTCTTCCGCCTGTATCTGATCTCTCGTGACCAAATTCAGTAACACTCCCGATAATTGCTATTTCTACTCCGAGTAATTGACCGACTTTTGCCGCACTCTGGGCTGTTACCATTCCACTTTGTCCAAGTTGTTGTTCGTTAATAATTTGTTCGATTTCCTGGCGCTCTATAACTCTATATCTGTCTGATTTAACCAAACTGGTTACTAACATATCTGCCATTCCTCGGCCTACTGTTTGTCCGGTCCACCAGCGTATACGATGATCTGTTTTGTCCTCAAATTCAAAAACAGCCACTCTTTTTTTCATTCTTTTTAAGTCATCGGCGGTTTGTGCTGCTGAAGTTGATTGATTAATCCACGCCAAAGCCAAGATCAACAAAAAAATAAAAGTCAATTTGCGATTCATTGGTCCTCCTTTATCTAGAGAACATTTTAGGTTTAAATTATTTATTAAGCCAATAAGTTGAGAAAATGAATCGTGAATCTATTTATTTTCTTCCCTATTATACATTTACTTAAAATAATATCAAACAGAGAATATTTGCCAAATGATAATAAAGCTGGCGTTGCTTATTTGATTAGTTTAGTTTCAATCTTCATATTTTGCGCCAGGGGAATAGACATTTCTTGAGGTCCTCGGACGCTAACAGTCCCTTTTGTAAAGACGTCAGTTATCTGTTTGACAAAGAGACCTTCTTTATAAGCAAAATGCCATGTTTCAGTGCCTTCTATTTCTCCCTTAAAGGCCAAGTCTGCGCCTCCTTGATCCCCTCCACCTTCAAGTGTTCCTGCTATCTTAACAGATATTTTGGCGCATTCCAGTCCATCTACAGTCTCGAATCCTTCCAGGGTATTAAAACTTTCCAGGGTAATTTCGATTTCACCGCTGCCAATTTTTTCAGTGATAGTATCTTTACTTGTCCAGGTATCTCCAATCTTTACAGGCTTGTCAGCCAAATCGGGGAATACGGCTTGGAAATTTGTGGTAAGATCACGCTTGCCCGCCTGGCCCAAATCATACTGGATAGATTCTGCGCCTGATAAATCTAATTCTTTTCCTAGCGCAGACATGGTCATATCAAAGCTTTTTCCCTCGACAGAACTCATGTCCGGAGAAAGGTCACCCTGAGGACTGTTGATCTTGACGCTCATAGAATCAATAGTAATGCCGAGTTGATGGTTGTTTTCCTTTAGGCCTTTTGATTTTGCAGTGAAGGCAATTTCACCTGTGGTCTCGGTTTTCATTTGCTGACCCATAACTTCTACGTCCTGAGTTTGTTCAATCGTTAACTGGTATTTCAGCACCTGGTCTTCTGCCATCCGGTATTGGAGGATCAGGCCTGTTTGAGGGTTTCCCCAGATAGGAAGTTTAGCAGCACATCCGGACAGAATAGAGAGGGCCAGAATGACAGGTAAAAATACTAGCCAGGTTTTAAAGATTTTTTTATGAATCATCTATTACCTCCTAAGGTTTCTTATTTTTTCTTCATTTAGTTTTGTCATTTTAATATTAGTTTCATATTAATTTGTATAATTATAGGTATGATCGTTTCTTTTTACAACGTAAGATTTGAATCCATAAAGTTACCGATTTTCAGAGGTTCCGGCGAGTGAAGCGTTCTTTATTCGTATTAACAGGCAGAACAAAATAAGTTCTTTCATGCATTCCGATTTTAGCTTCTATTTTCTCCAAAACGGTTTTGGAATTTTCCCTTCAATTTTTTTTATTGCTTTGTTAACTTCATATTGGTCGAAATTCTTATTACCTTTTAACGAATAGAGAAATTCCTTCGCCTCCTGGGCATGTAATTCTCCCAAAGCCCAAACAGCAATATTTCTTACTCTTTTTGTTCCTGTACCTGACCTTAAATAATTCAACAATGCTTGAGCATTATCCGGGGAATATCTTCTTTGGGCCATAGCTGCTATAGCCTCAAATTGCTCCACCTCGTCACTACTATTTAAACACTTGATAAGTTCTGAATTGTCTCTTTCGTCTTTAATAAGGCCGATATATTCAAGCAGCACTATTCCGCGCATTTTTTTAACAGGTCCCACCTGATAGGAAGTAAGTAAAAAAGCTATTATCAGCATAACACATATTGCAAAAAAACATCCTAGAACTTTTGTTATGCTGATATTAGTTGTTTTCTGATTGTCACTAATTTTTTTCATAACAAAGAGTTAGTCTGACCTTTAAAACTCAGAGCTTGGATTTGTCTTCTATTTGGCTTTTATTTCGGATAATACTCTTCTTCTCGGGGTGGCTCTCCAGAGGTGGCGAAATATGCATCTCCATCACCCTCCTCTGTTGCATCAGCTTTGGGATACCAACCGATATAGACAGGATCCTCGTTCCGCAATAAATCCATAACCTGGTGGTACTGGGAACTCGGTGCGCGGAAATATATCACATCTTGATAAACATGCGAGTCTCCAGTCTTATTTCCTTCCTTTGCAAAAGAGGCATGTCCTACAAGCTTTCCTTTTGAATAAAGAAGAATTTCTTTGTCGTCGATTCGAGTCAAACGACCTTTGGTATCATTTCCGTATAATCGAACCAAGTAATTATCGACCTTGTAGTGCAGTTCTGGCATTTAAGACCTCCTTTTTAAGCAATTGGATTTAAGCTTTTTATTATTATATTATGCTATTCTTGTTTTCTGAGCTTCTTTACCTTGACTGGGAAGGGCAGCCTGCTTCAGCCCTAATTTTAAGGGATTGGAAGTTAGATACAGAATTCACTTGTTTTCACAGCCACAATGACATATATAAAAATAACTGTTATTTAATGTCAAGAATGAGGTATTTTAAAACCGCAAGAAATTCAAATCCTAAGGAGGCATTATGGATATTAAAAAATTAAAAGAAAGACTAGCTAAATTGGATACAGCTTGCATTTATGATGTAAATGAAAAGCTGAGGGTAATGGATCCTGAAATACGCCCTGTTAACCAGGGTATAAAAATGATAGGCATCGCCCGAACCATTCATTGTAAAGGTGATTTTCTTTCGGTACTCAAGGCTCTGCATGATGCAAGTGAAGATGAGGTTTTGGTTATTGATGCCGAAGGAGACAGAATAGCTTTTGTTGGTGAGTTATTTGCACTCGAAGCTCAAAGGAAAAAGCTGGCAGGGATAGTCGTAGATGGCGCTTGCCGCGACATAAAAGGAATACGAAATATTAATTTTCCTGTTTACGCCAGGTATATCACTCCTAGGGCAGGAACAGCCTCTAAGATTTTTCCTGCACAGGAGAAAGTAAATTGCGGCGGAGTATCTGTATCACCAGGGGATATCATTATTGGCGATGATGATGGAATAATTGTCATGAGTGAAAAGGAAGCCGCAGAAATTTTAGATACGGCTCAAAACATTCAAATAATAGAAAAGAAAGTAATAGAGAAGATGGAGGCTGGAAAAAGTCTCACTGAAATGCTTAATTTTTTTGATCACTATGCAAAAATAGATAAAAATCAAGAGAGCCAGCTAATCTTTACGATCTAGGTTGCTAAAACCAATATCATAAATATTTTGTAGCGTTTTGATTCAAAAATTTTTTTATAGGGGCTTAATCCATGTAGGGGCTTGATTCATGCAGGGGCTTGATTTATGTAGGGGCTTGATTTATGTAGGGGCTTGATTTATCAAGCCCATCTTTATTCAAGAAAGGAGGAAAATTGAAAAAATTAATGCTTTTACTGGCCATCGCGGCGCCCGTAATCCTAATAAATTACTGTTGCGAGTTTACACCTGATATCCAGAAAGTAGAAAATGAGATTCTGGATATTCTCGACCAGCAGAAGATATCATGGAATGAAGAAAATATAGAAGGATTCATGGAATATTACTGGAATTCGGAAAAATTCACGTTTCAATCTGGAAAAAGAAGGCTTCACGGCTGGGATGCACTGCTTTCGAGGTATAAAGAGAGCTATTCCGGGGAAAAATGGGGAAAACTGGACTTTACTGATATAGAGATTAAAGTTTTGTCAAACGACATTGCTTATGTTTTGGGCCGGTGGCAGCTTTTGTACGAAGATTCTTCTGAAGAAGGATTATTTACGATTATATTCTTGCGGATGCCCGAAGGCTGGCGAATAGTCCATGATCATACGTCCTGAAGAGATGCCATTATCTAATTTGAATTTTGCTCCTTCGAAAAAATTGACAAATGCAAAAGAAAGTTTTACAGTCTCTCCGTTCACGAGTAATTAATTTAATCATATTAGTAAAGGAGGGATGCTTTGGAAAGCACGTACAAAGTAATCGAACTTATAGGTACGAGCCCAACCTCTTGGGAAGAGGCAGCGAAAAGCGCCGTCGAAACAGCCGCCAAGAGCCTTAAAGATCTGAGGATTGCAGAAATAGTTGAATTCGATTTGAAAGTAGAGGACGGAAAAGTTTTAGCTTATCGTGCAAGAGTAAAAGTCTCTTTTAAGTATCAGGTGTAAGATACACCGATTTTCCAATCCTGATTCCCATCAGATCAGAAATGGACCGGGAATTTTGAACGCGGTTCGGTAATATCATAACAATTATGAGAATTTTTTTTATCATCGCACCTCTTTCTTATTTAGTCACAGATTCAGGTTTTATCCGGTATTTCTCGAACCAGGCGATAAGATAAAGCTGCTGAAGTAGTCTGTGAGAAGGGCGCCTCCAGCCATGGTATTCATCAGGCATCCGGACGAGTAGAGTGTCCTTTTTAAGCTTTTTCAAAGCACGGTAGTATTCTTCACTTTGACCCATTGGGGTCCTCAGGTCTGCCTCCCCGGTCATGACCATTGTCGGCGTCGTTACGTTTCCGACATAATGAAGAGGTGAACGCACAGCATATTCCATCGGATCTTCCCAAGGATATTTTCTGAATTGTCTGTACCAACCCGAACCATCAGTTGTTCCCACGAATGAATGCCAGTTGATCACTGGTCTCATCGATACTGCTGCTCTGAAGCGGTCTGTATGGCCGACAATCCAAGCTGTAAGGACTCCACCGCCGCTTCCTCCGCAGACGAACAGGTTATCCTTGTCTATGAATCCTTTGGCTAGGGCTGCATCCACTCCGGCCATCAGATCATCATAGTCCTTCCCAGGATAAGAAAATTGAATGCCATTAACAAAGTCCTGCCCGTATCCAGTGCTTCCTCTCGGGTTCATGTATAAAACCGCATACCCGTTTGCAGCAAAGTTCTGCCAGGCCCAGCTAAAACCCACCGAATACATTGCCCAGGGACCACCGTGGATATAAAGAATCATCGGGTATTTATTATTTGGCTCAAATTCAGCAGGTTTTATAAGCCAGCCCTGTAAATCAAGTCCATCAGGGGATTTAAACCATAGCTCTTCAACCTCTCCCAGTTTTACATTTGCCAGAACATCCTCATTGACATCGACAAGCTTTTTAATGGTGTCCGGCTTTTTAAGGTTGAATGTAACTAGGCATCCAGGCTTATGAAAGGCAGAAAGTGTGGATGCAACTTGGCCGTTTTTTGCGATAGATAGCCCAGATAAAAAATGGACACCCTTGGTTATTCTTATTATTTTACGATTTGCAGAAACAAAACAAAGATTAGATACTCCCTTCTCACTCATTAGATAATAGATCCCAGAGCCATCTGGAGCCCAGGTAATGCTCGAAGGTGAATTGGGAAGCTCTTCGGCCAGAATACGCGTTTTTTCTCCTTTAATGTCCATAAGATACAAGTTTGAGATATGACTTGTATAATTTTTTTCATCATAGCCAGTATAGGCAATCCACTTGCCGTCTGGTGCTATACGAGGTTCTCGGTCCGGACCTTTTCTATCGGTTAGCGTCTTTATTTCAAGGGTTGTTAAATCAACGGAATAAATTTCGGAATCACCAAGAAGATACTCAGCATCAGGTTTGCGGATTGCGGTTAAATAGATCTTCTTGCCGTCTTCGGACCATTGAGGATCAACGTGAGAATAATCTCCGGATGTTACTTGTCTGGGTGTTCCTCCAAGTTCCGCATCAATCACAAAGATATGAGTGTATCCTTTGGGTGTGGGTCCCCGGCCATCTCTTCTCCATGATAGCCTGTCAACTATCACAGCGGGCTTAGCCCACTTAGCCTCTTTGGGTCTTTTGGGAAGTTTGACGGGCAAAATTGGTTTATCATCAGGGATGAACAGTGTGAAAGCTAATTTTTTTCCGCTAGGAGACCATCTTAAGTTCCCGGGCGAACGATCGAGATGAGTGAGTTGGGCGACTTCCCGTGTATCAAGCCACATCACATGAATCTGTGTTGTCTCATCTCTCTCAGAAAGAAAAGCAACCTTTTTCCCATCAGGTGACCAAACAGGAGAAAAATCTCTCCAGTTTCCGTGTGTAAGCTCTCGAACGCGCTTTCCTTCGATATCCACTATCCAGAGATTACTCCTCGAGCGGTCATCCATCTTATCGATCCAGCCGCGAGTGAAAATTATATGCTTTCCATCAGGCGATATACCGGGGCTTCCGATAGATTCCATTTCCATGTAAGTCTCTTTGTCCAGCAGTTTGTAATTTTTCTCCCCGCTTAATGTTGTTCCCAAACAAATACAAAATATCAGCAGACTAATTACGGTTGATTGGGCCATTATTTTCCTCATAACTCCCTCCTTTATGTTTTCTGCGGGGGCTTGATTTATCAGACCGTCGATTTATTTTGTAGGGGTTTGATTTATCAAGCCCGCCTTATTGATTATAGATGTAGAGGTTTGATTCATCATGCACGACTTGAATATGCTTAAAGTCCAAAGTGCTTGAAATCTGAAATGCTAATTTATATAGACTACAAAATGAAGTCAACATTTTTTCACTAAAGGAAGCATCTTTTTTCTGTGATTTAATTTGTAAATTAGTGGTATTTACTGACTTTTTCAAGGAGAAGGTTCAGGAGGTTGGGCGGCGATTTGGTTGCCGCCCTTATTTTGAGCATTTAAGAGTGCTTGATCGGCGGTCTTGATTACATACTTTGGCTTAACACTGGCGTCTTTCCGTTCTACCGCGCCGATGGCAATAGTAAGGGAAACTCTCTTTTGGGGTCCTCTAAACTTTTCTGGATTCGCGGGTTTCTCGCGTGGACGCTTCGGGCCGCGGAGAATGAAGCCATATATCTCGACGCCCTTCCTCAGGCTTTCCAGATGGGGAATTGTCTCGTCCACAAACTTGGCAGGAAAAACCACGCCGAACTTTTGTCCACTATAGCGATAGGATAGACCACCTCCAGTTACTTTTTCAAGTTTTGTGGCAACCATACGTAGAACCTGATCCCCAACAAGAAGGCCATAGCGGTCGTTTATTTTCTTGAAAGAGTCTACTTCAATCATCGCTACTGTGAAGTGGCGTCCAATCTTAGAGAGAGTTTCGTTAAAAGCTCGACGGGCTGGCAAGCCGGTCAAATCGTCGTAGAATGCGAAGTTAAAAGATGTCTCAATCACCGAGATGACAAGGACAAGGCCTGCTGTGGCGAAAAAGATTGTGGACATGGGACCTATATCGCCCAGCGCCAGAGCAAAAAACGATGAGACTAATGTCCAGAAAAAAGCGCACTCGATCGAACTCCGATGCTGGACATAGCGAAATATAAGAATAAAAAAGGCTGCTCCAAATGCTATCAAGCCTGGCTGGGCCATGGGTATAAGGTTGAATAAACGCACTTTTATAAATGAGTATTCCAGATAAGGGCTCAAGCCTAACTGCTTCCAAACCCCGATCAGTGTAACCGTAATTATCTGGAAGAGAATCATGCCCAAGGGCCACTTGCCGTGCCAGGTTATAAATCCTCGCTCCTTAATCAAGGAAAACACAACGAGATTCAAAGGTAACAGGATGCAGACAGCATTATACACGATACGCCCCGCACCTACTGAGGCCCCACTTCCTTCAGCAAAGATCAGCAACGATCTGTCAGTTAACGCAAGAACAGCGATGACAAAAATCAACCGGCTTCGGTTAAAATGCCACCCGATCCATATCCCCGCAGCCAAAACAACATAAGGATACATGCGAATCAGCAGAGGCAATGTAAGAGTTGGCAATCCTCGAAGCAGAAGAAATGATATAGCCAGGACGAGAACTCCTCCTGGAACGAAAAACGAGAGAAGCGTCTGTAGAAACGATAGTCCCACCTGAAGGGACACAAATTTTTTTTCTTTGCTGTTCGGCGAATTATCAGAATTCCTTGTCATAGTTTTCTGTTTTACTAAAAATAGCGGCAGGCGTTGGCAACGTATTATAACATTTTATTCCTGTATTTCCATATTTTATTTCGTGTAATTTTTATCAAACAAGTTTTCTTTATTAGAATGCTTGAATTCTCACAATAAAGTCATGCAACTGTTGCGCGGAAATTAAAGGATGGGACAATCTTTTATCCTGATCAGAGAATGAGCAGAGAAGAAGCCTTGCGTTCCTACACTCTCAATTGCGCCTATGCTGCTTTCCAAGAGGATATTTTAGGTTCGTTAGCGCCAGGAAAACTGGCTGATATTACAGTTCTCTCCAAAAATATAATGACTGTTCCCGATGATGAAATCCTGGACACCAAGATTGTCTATACTATCGTCGGTGGGAAGGTGATGTATAAAAAACAAGTATCTTCCTAAAGTTGCTTGTTTCTAAATCGTTGTAAGCGAAGCGCGGCAATCCACTGTTGCGAGCGACTGAAGGGAGCGTGGCAATCCCATTCATTAAGCGCGGATTTGATGAATCAAACCCCCGCAGATCTATGCTTGGCAAGAGCCTCTTTATAAGCTTTTCTTTCAAAGATGGAATAGAGGGCGGGCACAACCACCAGAGTCAGTATGGTCGCGAATAACAGTCCGAATATGATTGAGGTGCCCAGTGGTGCCCATAAAGTTCCCCCTCCTCCAAGGTTGAGTGTGATAGGCAAAAGTCCTCCGATTGTTGTAGCAGTAGTCAGAATAACTGGCCTCAGTCTTCTTGGCCCGGCATCGAAGATGGCCGTTATGAGATCAACTCCGCGGCGACATCTTTGATTTACGAAGTCGATAAGTACTATACCGTCGTTTACCACAATGCCAACAAGGGCAACGACACCAACAAAAGCCATGAAACTGAATGTCAACCGCGTTATCAGCAGGCCTGTTACCACACCAATTATGGAAAGCGGAACTGTGAACAAAATAACCAAAGGTTGCTTGAAGGAGTCGAACTGAGCGGTTAGAACAAAGAAAATAAGAATCAGGCCGAGGAACATCACGCGTGTTATTGATTGGAAAGATCTCTGCCGCTCCTCCTCTTCTCCACCGTATTCTAGTATGTATCCCTGTGGCGGAGGGGTGGATTCCATAAGCTTCTGGAGTGATGCGAAGATATCCTTCGGAGTGTAACCTTTTTCGACGTCACAGTCTACTACCACCGAACGCCTTAAGTTGCGGCGATTGATTCTGTATATACCTTTTGTAATTTCCACCTGGGCAAGCTGGCTTAATGGCATCTTAATACCTGCAGTGCTGAATATAGGCGTATCAAGCACATCCTCAAAATTTTGCCTGTGAGCTTCCTTGTTAATGACTCGTACATCAACGAGTTCATCACCCAGCATGATTTCAGTAGCCTCATAGCCGAGGAATGCTGCCATCACCTGAATTGTTATCTCCTGGGCAGTGATTCCATGCTTTGCAGCCTTCGTTCTATCAACATTAATAGACACCTGCGGCTTATTTTCTTGAAAACTGTTCTGAACGTTTCTCGCTCCTGGAATGCTGTTTAGATACCTCTCAACCGTTTGGCTTATGTTTTTAAGCTCATCAAACTCTTCACCATAGATTTGTATTGCTACAGGTCTACCTACAGGGGGGCCCATTTCCACCTCGAAAAAGCTGTATTTAATCCCGGGAATCTCGGCTAACTTTGAATCCAACTCTTCAATAATCTCAGATTGACTTCGTTTTCGCTCGTTATCATAGCCTATATTGATAAGTATTTTCCCATACTCAGGTCCAGAACTGCCTGTTGCAGTCTCGGTAATGTCGGACATTATCATCCCGGTGTCGCCAATAGTAGAAACATACTCTTTTACCTCAGGGATCTTAGCGATTAGCCTCTCAATCTGCTGGGCTATAAGGTTAGTCTTTTCTACAGTTGAGCCCATAGGAAGCATGAGGTTTATATTAAAGCGCCCCATGTCTTCCTTCGGGAAAAAATCTACTTTTATTACACCGGCTCCAATGATGAACAGGGCAATAAAAAAGGCCAGGAGAGAAGCAGATATAACAGTTTTTCTATGGAAGAGAGACCAGCGCAGCAGTGGCTTATAATACTTAATCAGGAAGCGGAAGAGCCTGTTTCCGATGAAAAAAATCCGGACAAGCCTTTTCATCTCTGTTTCTTTCTTGCTGGGGCGCATATATCTTGAAGCGATCATCGGAAGCGTAAAATGGTCGATGAATATGGAACCTACGAGGGCGAATATAACCACATACGGCAAGAAAGATATGACCCGCCCCATAATCCCGACAATGAATATCATCGGGAAAAACGCGGAAATAGTTGTGAGGTCTGCAGAGATGACCGCGGTTCCAACCTCCGAGATTCCTTGTTTTGAGGCGTCAATCGGATTCAGCCCCTTCTCAAAATGATGATAAATGTTTTCACCGACAATCATGGCCCCATCCACGACCAGGCCGATAATGAGAATAAGGGCGAAGATTGTAATCATGTTAAGGGAAAATCCAGAGAACCACATGAATAAAAAGCCCACGAAAAGGGAAAAAGGTATGGCAATAGCGATAAGAATTGAATTGCGCAACCCCATGAATATCATGAGAGTAAAAAGGACGAAAAGCAGACCATAAAGGGCATTGGAGCTAAGCTGCCTTACCATCAGGGAGATATCGTCACCCTTGTCCATGGTGGTGGTGACCTGCACTATCTCGGGCAGGCGAGCATTATATTCTGCTGCGATTTTTTTAATAGCTCCGGTAGTCTTCATCGTGTTGATATCAGTCTGTTTGTAAACGACAAGTGACACGGTGGGTATGCCATTGTACCTTGAATAGGTGTTTATCTTTTTGTGTGTGTCTTTGATTTCTGCAACTTCGCTTAAGAAGATCGGGTGGCCGGCTTTTACTGCGACAACCGTTTGGCCGACGTCCTGCACATTTTTAAACTTTCCCTCTGTCCGCACGAGATACTCATAACTGTTCAACCTGAGGTGTCCTCCAGGCAGAGTAGCGTTTTGTTGCTGCAGGGCAGCAATTAGGTTAGAGTATGAAAGGTGATACTGTTCCATTTTCCTGGGATCAACCTGAACCTGGACTTCCTTCTCTAACCCGCCATAAAAGGCTACTTCTCTCACTCCAGGGACAGCCTCTATCTCAACCTTTATATCCTTCGCTATCTCTTTTAGAGTCTGTGGATCCACTTCTCCGGTAACATTAACCAGTATTATCGGAACACTATCAAAAGCAATATCCTCGATCATAGGTTCTTCCACATCTTCCGGAAGTTCCCTTTTAACCTGGTTAATTTTATCTTTTACTTCCGTGAGCGCATCCTGCTTTCCCGCTTTCTCGTACAGCTCTATGACATGCACTGATGCTCCCTCTCTTGCGTAGGAATAGAGTTGTTTTAAGTGCTTAATACCGTTTAACTTCTCGTCCACTTTAACTGTGACCTTCTGCTCTATATCTTCAGCCGCGGCTCCTGGATAAGGTATTGCTACTACTATCCAGGGAACATCGATTTGAGGGTACTCTTCGAGGGGCAGGGTCCGAACACCGATGATACCGAGCAAGACAAGAATGATCGTAATCAGCGTCACCAAGACGGGCCTGTCTACAGCTTTGCGGGATATTTTCATTTACTTTATCCTTAATTGATTACAGAAATCTGCATACCGTCGAATAGAATATCTTGTCCGGCGGTGATTATTTGTCCGCCTTCAGGGAGGGGGTCACGGACGATTATCTTGTCGCCTGAAATAAGGTAATCTTCTAAAACCACCTCTTTTGCTTTGCCGTTTAAAGCAAGAAATATGGCTCTTCTTCCGTTCCTTAACACGGCCGCATCCAAGGAAAAGATGTATACACCTTCCATTTTATCTATAATTATGGTCGAGACAGCAGTCATGCCCGGTTTTACGATAAACTGCTGATTCTCGACGGTGATCTCTGCTTTGAAGAGGCGGATATCCGGAAGAGAAGATACAGCAACCTGGGTGACCTTAGCTTCAAAGATTTTCCCTGGTATCGCCTCGAAATAGATGCTTGCCTTTTGTCCTTTTTTTATCCGGTCTATATTTTTTTCCGGCACTCCAACTTCAACAAGAACTCGGGACAGGTCCATTAAAGTGAAAACAGTCTGCCCTCCTGCTACCATCTCTTTTTCCTCTCCATACCGGTAGGCTACGTGACCACTGAACGGAGCATACAAAAGACAATGCTTAAGGTTCAGCTCTGCAACTTCGAGAGCTGCCGCCGCGGCCTTGAGTGCAGTTTCTGCATCCTGAACGAGCTGTTCTGGTATGGAACCTTCTTCCCCCAAGCGGCGGCTTCTTTCGTAATCACGCTTGGTTTTTTCCCATTGAGCATGGCTCTGGTCTCTCAAAGCCTGATAATCCTCTTGCTCGAGCCTTGCCAGCAGATCTCCTTTATTTACTCTGTGTCCTTCATCAAAGTAAAAACGATCGATTTTGCCCCTGACATTAAAGCTCAAGTTAACCGTTTTCCAAGCTTTGACTTCCCCTGAAAAATCAAGCGTGAATTCGTAACCGGCTTTTTCATAGTTTATAGCACGAACCCTGATCTTTTCGACCTTTTCCAACTCTTGGTTTTCGGCACCACCACCGCAGGAAATTAGAAAAGCTAATAAAGGAATTATTAAAAGAATAAATATTAAAGATAATGAACGCCGAATCATACGCAATCCTCCGCTAAGTCTATAACATGTTACATTTGTAATGTTCATAGCTAGTTAAATGTTTATCTCCTTAATCGTCTAGTATAAACTTTTTGATTTCAAATGAGTAGAAAAGGATACGGATTTGTTCTTTTTCTTAATTACAGCTTTCCCGCTCTTTACTGCTAATTTTTCATAATTTGCGAATTTTAATCTGAAATTTTTATAACTTTTCCCACTCCCATCTGAACAAAATTCTCTTTATATGCTTCTTTGAATAATTCAATAGCTCTGTCCCCCGTGCAGTGGCTGGCACCTACTTTCATAACTCCTAAATCTTTGAATTCACTTATAATTTCTTTAACTTCATCTTCTGATTTAGAGCGAAGATGGAAGCCTCCGCATACGAGATAAATCTTTTTATCGACCACTTCTTTTGCTCTCTTGACAATACCGACAATTCCTGGATGAGCACATCCAGTAATAACAACCAGCCCCTTACTCGTGTTCAAGATTAAAGATTGTTCTTTAATTTGAACTCCCATTTCTCCTGTCAGGGAGACACCCTTACATATCTCAACGGGTTTATCCACAGGGACAACTTTTGCTCCTGCTTTTTCAACTCTGCTGACAAATTCATCAGGAAATGATGCCGGAAGATATACTGTGACTTCATTATTCTCATCTAAAAACGCAAAAAGTCCCCCTGTATGGTCTCCATGAATATGAGAAATAGCAACAAGCTCAACATCTTTCGGATTCACATTTAGCTTATTGATGTTGTGGAATAATATATCGCTTTTAGCGCCGGTATCGAACAAGATGGTCTTTTCTGTGCCCTTGATAATACAGGAAAATCCCCAATCAGTTTTAAGCCCTTCACTGAAAATATAATTGTCGTAGAGAATGGTCATTGTTATGGGGCCGCCTTCAAGGGCAGGTGCCTTATGGATAGTAGAAAAAGTTAAAATCAAACTAGCCAATAGAATTAAAATATTTTTCATGGTTTCCTCCAATTCGTAAAAAAGTAATTTTCTATCCGATCACTCCAATCTAAAGGAATTTAATTCAAGAAAATTTATAGCACGGAAAAAATTTGAGGTCAAACAAGAAAAGAGTCAAAAAAGCATCCTTTTTTCCGTAATAGCGAGTAAAAGATCATACTGGGTGTTAAAAAAACCTGCGTAAAAAAAGGCTGGATTTATATTACAGATTAGGAATGAACAGACTAATTGTCTTTAATTTTGATTCTTATCTTTAAGTTGCTTCAACAAATCCTTAACATCTATAGCCTCGGTTTGATGAGCTTTGTCCTGGTCTATGGCCAGCAGCTTAAGGAGTATCTCGCCTACCTGGATTTCATCTCCGGATTTAATGAACATCTTTCCTTTTTTAAGAATTGTTGAAGGCTTGATGATAACTCCATTGGCACTTCCAAAATCAATAATAGAAAATTTCTTCTTGTCGTAACTCACTTTTAGATTGGCATGCCTCCTGGAAACAGTCCCTGAGTTGAGGACAACTTCACAAAAAGAATCCCTGCCTATTAAATTATTTCCAGGGTGAAGATTAAAAACTTTGCCCGGATCATCATCTGTATCATTGTTTCCTTGAATTATGGTCAATTGAACAATCCTTTTTGAATCGTCAGTCTCACTCTTTTTTCGGAAAATAACCATAATTTATGCCATTCGTGTTTAATTCTTTATTATATATTATTTATATTTCTTTTTCCGCTGAATATCAATATAGACAGAAATAAGCATGGTGATAAGAAGAAGAGCGAATCCAACTCCAAACAATATCTCTGAAATAACAAATATCTTGGAAACCCAAAGGCCAGTTTGTATGTCGCCATAGCCCACGGTAGTGATCGTAACCAGGCTAAAATAAAGAAGGTCAAAATAAGGAATGGAAGAAGGATGAGAAATAATAAAAGCTTTTCCCTGGAAAATCTGTTGGAGCCCGTTATAGATAGTGGCAAAACTTATGATTCCACCTAAATATTTAACCAAAGCACTGATTATTTCTTCTCTCATCTCATGGACACTGGTAATATCAATCATGCCTCTTTTCTGTTCCAATTTTTCATGTCCAAAGACTGAGAAAAACACATCTCCGGCCAGAATAAAAACATAAAACATGGCTATGATTATCCCGATTGCGGTGAAAATCTTTGAAGGGAGATAAAGGAGGATTATGGGAAACATCCAGAAGAGGAAAAAATGGAAGACTATAGCTGTTGCTTCTCCCAGCTTATCAGCAATGCGAAACTCGAGAGCAGAGAGGAAATTAAGAACAGCTACTAACGCTCTGAGCACTATCTTTCCTTACTTTTATTTTTTCAGAATAGTACCAAATTAACATTGAAATTTCTACTTATTTTATTATATTTATGGGGATGCAATACTAAATATTTCTCTTCAATTATTATTTGCTAAAAAGAGGTGGGTTTGATGAATCAAACCCCTACGATGAATACAATTTTATATGAGAAAAGAGGTGGGTTTGATGAATCAAACCCCTACAATAAGTCAAGCCCCTACTTAAGAATTAAATCGATACTGCCGATGCCGGCATCTACATTAACATTAATTGTAACCTCAGTTTTTCCATAGGCATCGTTGGTGTAGACACCTCTCTTCTTGATCATACCACTCGCGTTGACAGACCCGATTCCGCCATCAACTTCTACACGGACTCCAACATCTAAAGGCAGGTAAATAGTGGCGCTTCCCACTCCGCCGTCAACGGATACATCCAGACTCTGCTTTTGCTCTCCTGATATATCAACTTTCAATTCACCCACGCCCATATCTATATCAAGGGAATTCAATATCAATCCCCGTAGGTCAAGATTTCCCGCGCCTGCCCCAAAGTCTACCTTGATATCAAGGGGAACATCATCACTCACACTTATATCCCATTTGTTACGCTTTTTTCCGATAGTCATGGCAGAACATTCACCTTGCTTAACCTTGAGTATTCCCCGATTCCCGGCAACAGAATACCTGATTTCAGGTTTCCAGCTCTCAATATTATAGACAAAGTAGCCTTCCATGAGTTCTCTGGCTCCTCCCTGAACTTTCAACGTCCCTGCCCCAATATCTAAGTCTAATTCCACAGATTCTGCTTCACCTAGTTCAACTGTCTGCGTCTCTTCTACTAACTCGCCCACTGCTACGCATGCTCCTATTCCTCCTACGAGGAAAATTAATAGCAGTATTTTTGGAAGTTGGTTAAATCTCATCGCTGCTTACCTCCTCAATAAATATTACGGAAAATACCTCGCTCAAGTTCAATCTTATTTTGGTTTTTTATATACCCTTATATTAAAAAAGATTTTTATTTGGTTGGCCCAAGTTAAAAATGAAAACCAAGCAGATTCCAGTAGGCTAAAAACCAGAGAAAAAACAGAGATGCCAGCACAACAAGCGTATAGTGCACACGTCCACAAACAGTCCAGTACTTATTCTTCCAGCCAACATAGACAAAGAAAAGAGCACCGATTGTAAGCAAAGCAGATAAAATCGGTAATATTAATAAAATCTTCAAAAGAGGAGGAACACCAAATATGAGTTCCATATAATCACTGACTGTCGAAAACATACCAATCAAAAAAATTATATACAGCGCACTCATTCCTCCAGCTATCATTCTAACAAGCCAGGGAGCACCTGGAATCTCTTTCTTGCGTCCACAAAATAACTTGGATAACGCACTGACCGGCCAGCCCAAAGTTGACAAGAATAGAATCATACAAATTGCCAGCAGACTATAGTGAAACCCTGGTGTTTTATACCAGGCTAATTTTACTCCTGCCAGTATCGGAATTTGGCCAAAGAAAGCGTGGGTGATGCGGCCTTTGTTGTTCTCACGGAAAACAACAGTGTCCTGCCCTCCTACTTCACGGAATACAAGCGGTTCTACTTCCACCCATTGTTTAGATCCCAATCCCATAGGCATGGTAATCAACAAATTACTATCTTCAGTCGCTTTCACTTTAGCCACCATCATCAGAGCCATCAGTTTTTCATAGGTAGTTTCTACGACTCTAGTAACCCCATAGCTCCCGATAAGGCGTCTGGCGCGCTTCTTGAAATCTCGAGGTGGCTCGATATCAGCCATTGCGTGTGCAGGATAATAATGGTCGAGAAATGCTTTCATGAGATTGTCGTATGCAGGCCATGAGCCACCAACGCTGTTAAAGGATACAAAAAGCCCCAAATTTTTTTCAGGGATGAGTGCTAGTAAAGAATGGAACCAGACAGTATCACCTCCATGGACGAGCGTTCGCAAATTATTGTAAGTCATCTCCCAAAAGCCATAAGCATTACCGTCCACTCGGGGATCATGAGTAAAGAGTTGGGTATGCATCAGTTTTGCAGTTTCTTCTTCTAATATTCTGTTTTCTCCATATTTTCCGTATTGAAGATGGGCAATCATAAATTTAGCCACATCTGTGGCAGTTGTGCTCATTGCGCCTGCTGGAGCCAGGCCGTTGATATATTCAAAGCCCCCTGCTTTAAATAATCCATCTTTATATGCGTAGCCCACAGACATATCGTCTGCTAAATGAGAAGGCAATGGCTGGCGGAAAGTACTCTGCTGCATATCCAGGAGTTTAAAGATGTTTTCATCTATGTAATCTTCAAAAGGCAGCCCTGAGATTTTTTCGACAATATAGCCAGCAAGAGCTGTTCCATAATTAGAATAGGAAGTGAGTTTGCCTGGCGGAAGTACTCTGGCTGGCATTTTCCTGGCAAGAAACTCGGCCAATGGCACAAGGTCTTCCGGCCTTCGTGCTCCCATTTCATTTATAACATCTTCAAATCCTGGAGTATGGGTCAACAAGTGGATCATTGTGATTGGCTCAGGATACGTATCCGGAATTTTGAAGTCTTTAAGATAAATATTAATGTCGGCCTTAAGATCAAGCTTGTCTTGCTCGACGAGCTGCATCACAGCAGTCCAGGTAAAAAGTTTTGATACGGAACCAGGACGGAACAGGGCTTTTTCAGGATCAACTGGCTTTTTTTCCTTTATATCAGCATATCCATAACCTTTAGCAAAGAAAACTTCTCCATCCTTAACCACAGCTAAAGTTGCCCCTGCAATATGATACGATTCCATGTGGGCAACCATAATACCATCCAGGAAGGCTTCCAGTTCAGCCCGGTCAGTCGGGCCTTGCATGGTAGGAGTTGTCTGTTCGGCTTGCTCCTGCTGAGGCAGACTTTCCTGTGCTTGAGGAGTACCCTGCAGCAACCAGGCGATAATAATCAAAAGCAGTAAATGATGAATAGTCTTTTTCATTTTTGACTCCTTTTTTATGATAAAAGCGGCGGGCTTGATAAATCAAGCCCCTGCGTAAGAGGGTCAATTTTTTTGTAGGGGTTTGATTCATCAAACCCACCTTGCACTATAAGGATAAACTTCTGGCTACCAGGCAATTCCGTAGTCTTCACCATAGTTGCTGGCACCTCCCCAGAGGGTGCCGTGTTTCCAGTCAAAATAGACGGCATTGATAGGACCTGATGTGTGTTTTCTGTAGTCTAGCTTATAATCCATATTTGCTAGATTATCCCTGACTTTCTGAGGGACGTTTTCATTTAAGCGGAGCCTTCCCGGGCTGGCCACGTGCTCACCAAAGGAACTCTGCATCTGGTAGCTCACTATGTTTGCCGCCTCGCAAGCTTCCTGGACATTCATGCCAAACTCAACAACATTCAGGAAAAACTGGAGCATATTCTGATCTTGCGTATCTCCACCCTGCACAGCAAAGGAGAGGAAAGGCTTTCCATCCTTTATAGCCAGGCTGGGAGTTAAAGTCGCCCGCGGCCTTTTGCCCGGGGCGACAACATTAAAAGGATTCTTGGCCTCATCAAGAACAAAGCTTTGCATGCGTTGGCTCATTCCAATACCAGTATTACCAGCAATACACGCTGGAATCCAACCACCACTGGGTGTCGCGGAAACAATCCATCCTTCCTTGTCTGCAGCCTGGATGGACGTGGTTCCGGCTGTGAAGGCTTCTTCGAACGCACTCGCATCTGTTTCAGCCCTTCTATTCTTTTCTGCGTAGCCAACATTCGACCACTTCTCCAAAAGGTGAAGGTAGGGGTTTTTCTTGTCCTCAAAGGGATAGGGATCACCTGGTTTAACATCAGGGTCATTTATATTCCAATTAATATTCTTTAGTCTCTCTTTGGCGTATTCCTTGGATAGCAGTCCTTTGATCGGCTCCTGAGGAGGGAAATATGGGTCTCCGTAGTAAAAGTCCCTGTCCGCATAAGCCAGGTTCATTACTTGATAGAGGGCGTGGATATAATTCACGCTGTTGTAGCCCATTGATTTTAGGTCAATATTTTCCAGTATGTTAAGCATCTGCAGGAGTACTGGTCCCTGGACCCAGCAAGTAAGTTTGTAAACCTCAATTCCTTTATATTTGGTCATCACCGGCTCTTCGATGTAGAGCTTCCAGTTGGCCAGATCCTCCATGGTTATAAGTCCGCCCTGTTCCTGGCATCCCCGGACAAATTCTTCAGCAATATCTCCTTTATAGAACCTGTCGTAAGCAGCGTAGATGGCTTCCTTGCGGCTCTTTCCCTCATCAAGGGCTTTCTTCTCCGCTTCGGCCAATTTTTTCAAAGTATCCAATAAATCAGGCTGGCGGAAGATTTCTCCTGGATGGGGTGCTTCGTGCTCTTCTCCCAGATGAGGCAGCAAGACTTTCTTGGAGTAAGGCCACTCCTTGATCCTCTCTTTGCTTCTTTCTATACTATCTGCCAGTTGCTTCTCTATCGGATACCCTTGGGCCATTTGAATGGATGGCTCCAGTACTTCCTCAAGACTCAAGGTGCCAAACTCAGCCAGCATGACTATCAAACCCCCAGGAGTTCCTGGGGTAACGGCAGCCAGCGGCCCGTAGGCAGGCGGATATTTCATCCCTTTCTCTTTGAAGAATTCAGGAGTTGCCCCTGTAGGGGCTACGCCCAAGGCATTTATGCCATAGACCTTTTTATCATGGGGATTATAAATCAGGACCTGGGTTTCTCCACCCCAGCTTAATACATCATACATCGTGCTAGTAGCTCCGAGCATGGCGCAGGCAGCATCCACAGCATTTCCACCCTGCTGAAATATCATGGCTCCGGCAGTGGCGGCCAGGGGCTTTCCGGTGATGGCGACCCAATGTCTTCCGTGAAGAACTGGCTTTTCAGTCCGGCCAGGGCTTAAAGTGCTCGAGGCAAAAATAACGATAAACAACAACAGAGAGATTTTCCACTCTCTAAAGATTGAATTTTTACCTGCTAGCTTCATATTTTTCACCTCCCTAATTTATTTATCTTCGAAGTAGAATTTTTCCATCAGGGGGCGCCACTTTTTCATCAATTCCTGATTCAGATCGAGCGGCGGCTTCGCATCCTCAGGCAAAAATGGTTTGTATGGATGTTCTTTCGCATACGCCTCAAACTCGTCCCTCAGCTTCTTGAGCTCTGTGGGCTCGGTAAGAAGGTCAATCGCGGAGGCAGCCATTGCTTTAGCTCCTGCGTTTAGACCCTTCCAGGCCGTGGAGCCATAATTACAAGCAACCACGGACCAATGATGACCGATAGAGCCTGGAACTTGACCGGGAAACCTGATGGTTGCAGTGGGCGCTATCAGACAAACATCTCCCACATCAGAAGACCCGCCTCCCACAAACGTACGAGCTCGGTCTCTAAGCGTACCCACCTCTGTTGGCATGCCTGTTTCTTCCCTGCCAAGTTCTTTCTGAAGTGCTCTAGCAAAAGCATGTTCTTCCTCAGTCCACTCTGGCATCCCCACAAGCTCGATGTTCTTCTGGAAAAGCTCAGCAGCAGCCTTGTTTGCATTGCGCTGGTGAACTGCAGCGATACACCGGATGCTCAATTCTGTCCCTGTAGCAAGGGCTCCCGCCTTGGCACAGTTAATGACTTTATCGTACATCTCCTCCACCCTTTCATCACTGTTTCTGATATAGTACCAAACGCTGGCCTTATCCGGAACTACGTTGGGAGCCTCCCCTCCTTCCTGAATCACGTAATGCAGGCGATAAGTGTAGAAAAGATGCTCACGAAGGAAGTTCGTGGCGACGTTCATTATTTCAACTGCGTCGAGGGCACTCCGGCCACCCCAGGGTGATGCCCCATGAGCGGTTCTTCCTTTGAAGGTAAAAATTGTCGAGAACATAGCATTCCCGCCTTTGCCGTAGCTTGTCCCGAACCCGCTGCTGCTGTGATTGTCTATCACCGCATCCACATCATCAAACAACCCCACCCTTATCATGTAAGGCCGGCTTATAAGTGTTTCCTCAGCAGGCGAGCCAAAAAACTTTATGGTTCCCTGGAATCTGTACTTATCCAGAGCTTGCTTTACGGCAATAGCTGCAGCCGTGCCTGCTGTACCCATGGTATTGTGTCCACAACCATGTCCGGGTGCACCTTCCAGCAAAGGATCTTGTTTAGGAATCCTGCCTTTCTGGGATATCATGGGAAGGGCATCGAACTCTCCAAGAATTGCGATCACAGGCTTGCCGGAACCGTAGGAAGCGACAAAACAGGTAGGCATGCCCGCCAACCCACGTTCGACTTTAAATCCGGCCTGTTCTAAAGTATCAGCCAGAAGTTTCGACGATTTATACTCCTGGAGCCCGAGCTCAGCGTATGACCAGATGGCATCCGAGATTTTCCCGAACTTATCAACTACCTGAGGCTGGCTCAGCCACTCAAGGACAAACTTTTTTTCCTTCGGTATTTTTTTGGCAGCAAGCGATTGCCCGCTCAGACCAAAAATCAGGATGGTCACAACGATGATGAACATGAAAATTTTTTTAGATGTTTTTATTATCATTTTTTCCTCCTTAAAATTTTCTAAAAAAGTCATTCATAAAATTCCTATGACTATAGAATCTGGAATTTCTAAGTATATCGAATCTCTTTCTTAAATTAAAAAAATGATAGATGACACCATGTTTTCTTTATGAGATTAGTCCAATTCAATTTCCAAGTTACAAGAGAGCTTTTATGAAATAAAAAGTCATTATGCCCGTTGCAATCAATTTCAAAAGAA
>Ga0209427_10002200_pt1 | contig 22910 bp, 19 predicted proteins | sample DeeMarSWOR136_30_FD_187465 | JGI IMG/M metagenome (GOLD analysis project Ga0209427, IMG submission 187465) | Marine sediment microbial communities from White Oak River estuary, North Carolina - WOR-1-36_30 (SPAdes) (version 2) | ecosystem: Environmental > Aquatic > Marine > Intertidal zone >...
ATGACTAGCTGCTATGATTGTGGATAATTCAAAGGCCGAGAAACTTATGACTACCAAACGAAACCTTGAATAAAATCTAATTTGGCTGCACGATCGATTTTTGCACGTATTGTTGAATTCTTGGGTGCAGGATATGCCTTCAACATAATGTGGATTTCTCGATCAATAAGGGCAGACAACAGAACACCCCTCAGCCAGGGCCGATGCTCCCCCTAACAACATTGAACCTCACCTGGACTATTCGGACTCCCAGCTACCTCCACCTGCCCGCCGTAGCTCTCGCTCAGGCGAGGCGGGCGGGTCCTACGATTACCTCTATGTACATGAGCAGTATCCAGAAGGGCCTTCTGCCTAATTCTTTAAAATGGAGTCTGGTTTTAGGTAGATAGCTGAACCCTAATCCCGTCAATTTGCCCCTCTTGGGGCAATAAATCCTCCAAAGACCTGTCTTTAGCTCGTTGCTTCGAGACATTACCCTCCAACGAATTCCACAAAAGGTCTTCAACTACAACATCATGCAGGCATTTTGTGCTTGACACACAACGATAGTTTCCCTATACTCCTTTACACAAAAAGGGAGTTCTTATCTATCATCACCTTTCTGCTGGCGCTAGGGTCTCTCGGGAACGTAAGGACAACGACGCTTAAAGCATTCACCAAAGAGGAATTTGCTGAGATGGTGAAGAAGATACCTTAGCCTGAGTGTCAAGCTCAATGAATTACCCCACATGAGAATAGTGGGACCAAATGCTGGTACACCACCCCTCTGACCGAAAAATATCCTAAGCGCCGAGGGGGCGCAATATCAATACCAAAAATTTAAGGAGGTGAATAAGATGGCCGACGAAAAGTTTGCCAGTCTCATGCGTGATTTTGTTAAGACGCTTGGGGAAGGGGACGTGGAGAAGCTGCTTTCCTTTCTTACCGAAGACGCGGTCTGGGTAAATCCCAACGGCACATTTAAAGGCAAGAAGGAGCTAAGGCGCTACCTGACGGTGTTCTCTCAGTCTATGCGGGACGTGACCGTTACTGAATGCGGCAACGGGATCATTGTGCAGGGGAATAAAGCCTTTTTCGAGCACGTCATCGCCGGTACGATAGAGGGCAAGAGAGCCGAAGCGCTGGCCATGTGTGCCTATGAATTCAGCGATGACAAAATCAAGGAAGTCAGAACAACTTACGATAGGCTGTTGATGTCCCAACAGGTAGCCCCGTGGTTCGGAAAGTGGATGGTGAATTTTATTGTCAAGCAAGCGGAAAAGGGACTGCGTTAGCGTTTCATAGTCTCAGTGGAAAACTAAATGGATGTGGATGGGGGCATAAATAATTATTGCCACAATTGTTGGGTATTAGAAGTATATCGGACCGCAGGTTTTAAGTCAGTGAATAATAGGCTAATTTGATTTTTTGGATACTGCTATATACACATAATTCCAGCAATATCAGAAATGCTGTGATATTCAAATCCTAACCCAACAGCCTATTTGGTTTTTTTATTCCTTGGTCCCGATGCGGGTCAGAAGTGCACAATAAAAGATAGTCCCACCCAAGCACAGAATATAAGAAAGAGCAAATTGAGGTAATGAGCGGACTCGCCCAGATTGGGCCTTTGAGAATCGTCACATTTATGTCACAAAATGGGTGGGCAAATGTTACTAATCTTTTAGCATGGCAGCCAGCTTATCTCTGCTTATCCTCAGATAGTCCCTGTCTTTTGAGAAGACCTCAAGGGTTACTGTATCGTCGTATCCTATTGCCTTGAGGGCTTTCATGATCTTTGGGAAGTCGATGGTCCCGGCCCCGATAGGAAGGTGATCGTCGCGTCTGCCGAAGTTATCATTTGCGTGGACATGGCCAATTCGATCAGAAAACATCTCGATAAAACCGAGGGTCTTCTTGTCACCTTTGCTCTGTATATGTGCATGACCTGTATCCAGGGTAAGTTTGAGTGTGGGAAACCTCTCAAAGATCTCGACAAAGTCCTCTGGATCCACAAGGGAACGGGATTGGGGGAACATGTTCTCGATGCAAAGGCAGAGTCCGAGGTGATCGGCCTTTTCTACAGTGGCCTCAAGACTCTTGAGGGCATACTGCCTTGCCTTATCCATCACAAAGACGCTAAGCCCCATAATGATGCTCGGATGCAGGACAACCTTGAGGGCGCTAAGTTCGGCTGCCACCTCGAGGGATTCGAGTACCTCATTCAGGGATGCCTCTCTCAGGCTATCGGTGAGATCTGCTGTGGAGACAAAGGTGGGAAGGTGGCACACAAGTCCCATCTTGTAGCGATCTAAGGCCTTCAGTAGCACCTCTTTCTGTTGATGGACCGTCCTATAGTGTGCCTGAGGGGGATCCATGGCCAGCTCCAGGTAGTCAAATCCCAGCCCAGAAATTGCCTCAAGCTCTTTAAGCACTGGCCTGATGGGGAAATTCATGACACCATACAGCATCGGTAGTATCACCTCCTTTCAGGACTTCCAAACCATACCCCTTCCAAAAGACTTGGGACTTAATACCTTGGTTCGTAAATGAGATTGCATATTCTGACATTAGACGGTCATGAGTTTCTCTCGCCCGCTCTTCCCGTTAAGAACGGGTATCGCTTGAGCTCACGGACCCGCCCGCCTCGCGTTGCGCAGCATTGCGGGCAGGGTTCACAGAGATAAAGACTTCCAGCGGTAGTCCCGCTAAGCGGGAATCAATACGCCGTTTGCTCTGCGTACTCTTGGCATGTCATCTAAACAATTTGGTGCTCGGAGTAGTAATGTAGTCAAGGATATCAAAGTAGGATTTTTTTTCAAGGGTCTTCACACCATTTCGAAATACCTCACCTATGATTTCCTCTTGAATAATGTTTCTCCGAGGAAAGGAGGCAAGCGTAATATAATCTCCTTTAAAAACAGGGATAATGCCCAGTTCTTGACACTTCTTCTCAAGGGCGTTTTTCGCACTGGACATAATCTTATGGGTGTTGATACTGTCATATACCGTCTTATAGCCGACAACCCTCTTGACTGTGAACCGCCTTTCATAGGAATGAGTACCTGATGGCAAATCACGCTGGATCTTAGGAAGACCATTGTCTAGCGCTATTTTCCTTCCCCGTTCCCTTTGCTCTGGTGTTGACTTGTATCTTCGTTCAAGAAATCTCATCTCTGTTGTATTGTACTCCTATACTGGTGAATCTGAAAAGATTGTCGTTGGATGGTATTGGGGTGATGAAGCCCTGAGGGAGGCTTGGCAATCTCAGTCCTTGGAGAGCTGGAGCTTCATTTGGTTAAAAGGCTATCCTGTGACCAGGCCCTGGAACCATCAGATTCAAATCGCCTGCCAGATCTGTAAATTCTTGCATCCTATCAATCACCTGCCCTCGCACCTTTCTTTGTATGTGGACCAGGGCAAGGGTGGATGCACCACATTTCTTTGCCATATCGATTGACCCTGTTACGGTTCCGTGTCCCGGGAGTTCGGTTTCTATGTGGAAGGCCTCGTGGATGATGAGCTGGGTGCCCTTGGCAAGGGCTATGCTTTCGGGTGTGGGCTTGCCATCACCGCTGTAAAAGATTGATTTTTCCTGGGCATCTATTCTCAGGGCCAGATCTCTTTGGGAATGACTGGTTTCAGCAGTCTGAAAAGTGAGACCCGAGAACTCTACGTGCTTGTTTGGTTCCACCTCCAGGAACCTGATTGGGAATTCTAACCTTTCATAAAAACCGGGATAGGCCAGATCAAGGGATTTGCGGGTGAAGGAATCTATCCCCTTCTGCCCCAAGAGGGTTAGGGCCTTGCTCCGTCCTTCTTCCCAGAAGCGCACCAGCAATGGAGGAAGCCCCAGGGCGTGGTCACCATGAAAATGGGAAATCCAGATACCATCCAGTACATCAACTTCTGGCTCCTCTCTCCAGAGCTGAGGTGGCGCAGTAAAGCCACAGTCAAGGAGCAATGTGACAGGCGAAGTCGACACTCTGTAACGGATTAGAATGGATGTGTTGGGGAGCGCTTCGTCAAATGCCTCGCCCACACCCAAAAAGATTACTTCAATCATAGATCCTCCAACTGTCGGTCAATCCAATGATTTGAGCGGTTCTCCCTGCTAGCGGTGTCCGGTTACCAATCTCTTGCCAAAGGATTACTAATCCTATCTTTCAGGGCTTTTGGAAAAGGATGTAACATACTCATGGTACCGATAAAGCGCGGATAAGGCCCTTACGGCCCTCCTGACCGTGGGATAGATGATACAGTGGTGCTCGACAAGGGCAGACGCCTTCTCTACCCCATCCTTGTCTCCAACCGCCCATGTGACAATTGGCTTTTCTTTATGCCTTTCCGTCTCGTCCCGGATCCCGGTGAGGACATCTAACATAGGGCTGTCAACAGCAGGGGCAATAATCAGGAGACCATCGGTGTTATCGTCCTCAGCGACTGCCCTTATTGCTGCTCGGTAGGCCTCAGAGGTATCGAGCCTTGTAGGCGGCCAGATGTCCACCGGGTTTGTGATGTTCCTCCAAGGTGGTGCGATCCCTTTGAGCTTCTGAAGGGTTGTTTCTGACAGATTAGCAATCGAGAGGCCAAACTCATCGCAAAGATCTGCTGCCAGGGCCGCCCATCCTCCCGTGTAGGTTACGATACCGATCTTCCTTCCCTTAAGCAGGGGAAGATGGAGAAAGGCCTTTGCTAAATCCACGAGCTCTTCAACATCGTGAATTCGTAAGATCCCACTCTGGGTAAAAGCAGCGCCATAGAGCTCGTACTTTCCGGCTATAGATCCAGTATGTGAGGCGATAGCACGAGCACCAATCTCCGTTTTTCCCGCTTTGATGGCGAGGATCGGTTTTAGGAGGGTTGTATCTCGAGCCACCTCAACAAAGCGCTTTCCATCAGCAACCTCTTCGATGTGCAACCCGATAACTCTCGTGGATGGGTCGTCCCGAAGGTACTCGAGACAATCAATCTCGTTGATATCACATTTCTTTGCCAGATCTATCGATTTGCTGATGCCAAGGCGTTGGGTCGATAGGATCCATGCCAAGACAGCCCCGGTGAAAAGGCCGGTCTGGGAGATGAGAGAAAGACCACCTTCGGTCAATTGATCAATGCGCGCAAAGCTCATGGAGAGCTTCTTTTTCGTATTGACAACGCCCATTGAGTCAGGCCCGATGATCCTCACCCCGCTGTTCCTTGCGACTTCGAGCATCATCTCTTTGATGGTCTTTCCTCCTTCCAGTGGCTCGTCCAGACCATCTGAAACCACGATCACGGAATGGATCCCCTTCTGGCCACATACCTTGACGGCATCGATAACCGCAGGGGGAGGCAGAAGAATGACGGCGAGATCCACAGGCCCGTCAATCTCCATAAGGTTGGGATAGACCTTCAGGCCAAAGAGCTCCCCTCCTTTTGGGTTTACGAGGTGGATCCCTCCCTCGTAGCCCACCTTGAGGAGCCCCTTGATGGTGAGCGCGCTAATGCTTCTGCGTTTTTGGGATGCTCCCACAATAGCAATAGAATCAGGTTCCAGGAAACCTTTCAGGGGGTTCATGAGTACCTCCTTGGATGTGTATGGATATTTTTCGCCTTTACTCCCTGTCTTATTGGCAATTCGCCGGGCAACCTCCAGAAAGACGCCCCTTTGGCGAGTTCTCCGAGGTAGTGTATTCCAGTGTCAAAACTGTATCGCTTCCGGCGGCAGGGATTCAGGTGCCCACCGAGGCTCAGCAATGAAAGTTCGTATCCTATGTCCATATTGTGTCCATTGTCAAGGTCTGAATGGTTGTGTGCCTTACGCACTATATCTCAGATTTCTGAGTGATATGCAAATGCCGCTATGGTCTCACAGTATCTCCTGCCCCCCACAATAAAGGTATCATTGTGACCCGCACCCTCTACCTGGAAGAAATACTTGGGGGCCTTTGCGGTCTCAAAAAGCTTCTCTCCCATAGAAAAGGAGACAATTTCATCCTCTTTGCCGTGGATGATGAGCTTTGGAATAGTAACGTAGGCAATCTTTTTCAGATTATTGTAGTGGGATGGCAGGAAAAAGGAAAGTGGATAAAAAAGGGCTATGGACCTGGCCATATCCTTTGTTGAGGTAAAGGCACTCTCTAATATGACGGATTTGACGCTCCTTTTTACCGAGATCTCCAGTGCCACGGCTGCACCAAGGGAACGTCCAAAGGGGATGATGTTGGTTGCTGGGATATGCTCCCCCTTTATTAGATAATTGTATGCGGCCAATCCATCCACGTATATGCCCTTTTCCGAAGGCCTTCCCGAACTCTTCCCATAGCCCCGGTAGTCAAAGATAAAGACCTGGAGCTTCTGGTCCAAGAGGAGCCTGATGTTCTCAAGGCGGTGCGAGATGTTTCCCGCATTCCCGTGACAGAAAAGAATAACAGGAAATTCTTTTTGCAGAGAAAAAAACCAGCCATGGAGCTTCTTCCCATCCTCAGTATGGAAATAGACCTCTTTATAGTGCAGATTAAGCTCATTGGGGGTTGCTTCAAAGGCGCTTTCAGGAAAGAAGACGAAAAAATTTTCAATTCTGGGGTAGAAGAGATAAAAGGAGCCTGCCAAAAGAAGAATCAGGCAGATCAGATATATTCCCTTGATAGGCATAAAAAGTATTCGCGAAAATTTGTTGGCCGTCCTGATCACAGTAAATGTTTTGTAGGGAGCATTACCGGTTCCTTAAAGGAAAAAGGAAGACCGATCTGTCAGGCCTAAAACTAGCCACTTAAGAAAGGGTATGGGTGTTTTTTTTGTTATAGGGCATAACAAAAAAAAGACACCCATACCCTTAAACTATGCCTATTCTGTTAACAGACCGGTAATGCTCCTAGTTTGTATCAGGTCTTGGGTTGATACATATCAACACTGTGACGGAGGGTCAGGTCTTGTCAAGATGGGGAACCTTGCTGATTGGAATCTATATCCTCTAAGATTGACAGTCCAACCAAATAGACACCCTTGAATCGTCCTGTATCATCTCTGCTGATATGCCTGATCTTGGTTCTTAAGAATTCAACCGATTTTGGTGAATCAATCTTGTGGTATTTCAGGTTCAGTATGTCACCAACCTTTAAGTACTTCAATAGATCAGAATCTTCCTTTACCAATACAGATATTCCTTTCGTTGATATATCCCAGATTTTGAATTGATAAACAAAGGCACTTTCACGTATTGAAAATTCTACGCTATAGTATTGGTCTAGAACGCTTCTGGGTTTAGATCTTCTCTCTATGAACTCGTCTGTCATGAGCGATCCTTTTACTGGCTCCTTTTGCTGGCCAGCCGTCGCATAAAAGACCCTGCCTGTCTCTGTGACAAACGTCGTTTGGCATCCGCTAATCTTCTGGTTCAACCCACACTATATTGTTTTTGTTAACAAAGAGCACCCTTCCGGCAATGTCTCTGTCTTCTACATCGATTAAAACAATGAATGGGGTGTCTGTTTTGGTAAAGATGTCGGATACCCTCTCTTTGATACCTATATTTACCTTACCTAATAGCGTAGAGCCGTCAATGGTTTTAATAGTAACCTTTCTATATTCCCTCTTATAGGCATCTTTGCTTTCTTCCATACCATTACCCTCGCTTTTAAGGTTGCCCGGCTTCCTTTAGGCCTTGGTCTTCTGTTCTTTATGAGAAACGGGAGCCCTATAAGTGAGATCGTTCTATGGCTTCCCCCAACAGAGAAGGCAAAGGGTGAACCAGAGATAATTAAAATACCTCTATCTTTTTGATTTGTCAAGGAAATTGGGTATATGCCGCTCAAAATATCTTTGCCACTTCATCTGTTTTAAAGTAGGGGACCGGTTCATATCCCTTTGAGGTAGCCATAGTTACCGAAGGGGGGCCAGGTGCCGTAACGCGGCCGATCCTGGTCATGGTCACACCATGGCGGCGCGCGCTCTCCAAGATTTTTTCCGTTTCAGGAGGGGATGCGGTAATGAGAAGGGCCCCCGAGGCTATGACACCCAGGGGCTCAAGACCAAAGGCCTCACAGAGAACCCGAGATTCCTCGTAGACGGGTATACGGTCTTTGTCTACTTCAATTTCAACCGCGGCTGCCATGGACAGCTCATGGAGCCCGTTAGCCAATCCCCCTTCGGTGACATCGTGCATGGAGTGAACGCGGCCTGCTTGACACGCCACACGTGCCTCCTCCACCACACTAATTCCAGGGTCAAAAAGAAATCGCTGGGCCCGCTCAACAAGATCCCTGGATATTCCATGCGACAACAAATCCCCTTGCTTTTCCCGTGCGATAAGTGATGTGCCCTCGATACAGATCCCTTTACTCAGGACAATGAGGTCTCCGGGTTGTGCACCTCCTGTGGTGATCAGCGCCTCCTTTTGTACCTCTCCTATCATCTGTCCAACAAGGATAGGACGATCCAGGCCATAGGTTATCTCTGTATGGCCCCCGATGAGAGAAATGCTCAATTCCTCACAGGCCCGATGGATCTGCTGGAAGATAGAGCCAACAAGATCTTCAGTGCCCTGTGCCTCCGGCAGAAGAATAGTGACGGTGTACCATCTCGGCTCGGCCCCAGTAGTGGCAATATCATTGGCATTGACGATGACGCTGTAGTAGCCGATCTCATCGGTAGCAAAGGTGATGGGATCAGTGGCTACAATGAGAAGCCTTTCACCCATGTCCAGTGCTGCTGCATCCTCTCCTATTCGTGGCCCCAAAAGGACCCTTTCGTCGGGCTTTGAGTATCGCTGGAGCAGCTTACGGAGAATCTGAATATCAAGCTTTCCGGTTGGCAACAGGTTCCTTTTCATGCTGTGCGCCCCTCGAGAATGCACCCTGGAATTTTTGTTGCATCATCTAATATGAGGTCAGCCCCTGCTTTAATAAAATGCTCGCGTGTTGTCTTTCCTGTCAATACCCCTGCGGTTTTCATTCCCATGCGTTTCCCTCCTTCAATATCTATGATGTGGTCTCCGACCATGAGACAGCGTGTCGGGTTGTGTACCGCCATCTTCTTCATGGTGAGGGCCAGATGATCCGGGTGTGGCTTGACCCGAATCACGTCGTCCCGTGGAATAAATACATCACAGAAATGCTCGATATCGGGAAATACTATCTTTACGGCCTTACTACAGTTTCGGGTGATAATGCCAACCTTGATCCCCCGTTCTTTCAGGAGCTTCAGCATTGTGGTTACTCCCGGGAGGATTTCCCCCTTTTTGGCTGCCCTGACCTCATGCGCTGTGATGAGGTCAAGGGCCTTACCATAAAAGGATGATCCCTCCGAAGGGTTGCGCTTTGAGATGAGCCTTGTGGCCTCGTCGATCATCTCCAGTATCAGCAATTGCTTGAGGGCACCGGGTTCGATACCATGGGCGGGCAGGAACTCTTCCAGTTCCTGACGCATAAGCCCGAAGTTGATATTTAGATGAACCAGGGTTCCATCATAATCGAAGATCACCGCTTCTATGCGCATGGGTTCTCGCGTCATGGTGGCTGTATCAGACCATATCCGCCCTGACATGGATGGAAATCTTGTGTGTTTGTTGCCTCTCAGAAAGCGTGCTCATCGTTGGCCCTTGCTAAGGCGCCTGCTCGGCCAGCCTGTGGAACAGCATGCAATAGGCCTTCTGCCCGCGCTCAAAGCTGCTGAGGCGGAAGAACTCGTTCGGGGCGTGGACTCTCTCATCCTGCATGCCAAAGGCGAAGCCAAGGGTATAGACGCCGAGGTGCTCAAAGAAAAGGCCGCAAATCGGGATAGTGCCGCCGGAGCGGATGTAGTAAGGGGTTTTGCCGTACAACTCTTCGTGGACAGCACGTGCCGCCTCATTGCCGGGGTGGTCGGTGGGTATCTGGTAGGGTATGGCAGAGGCGGCTCTGCTCACCGTCACTTTTACACCTGGGGGGGCATGTTTGTTCACGTGAGCGGTAACCAGTTCAGCGATTTTGCGGGGATCCTGATCGGCCACCAGACGGCAGCTGATTTTGGCATGGGCTTCATTTGGGAGAACAGTCTTGGTTCCTGCACCCTGAAAACCGCCCCAGATGCCGTTCACCTCCAGGGTGGGCCGAATCCAGGTCCGCTCACGGGTACTATACCCGGGCTCGCCAAAGAGTCCGTCGACGCCAAGGGTTTCGAGGTATTCTGCTTCATCATAGGGTACTCGCTTGATCTCCTGCCGATCTGCATCTGAAAGGTCAACCACGGTATCATAGAAGCCTTCTACCAAAATCTTGCCGTCAGGGTCACGCATCGAGTCCAGAAGCCGGACCAAGGCGTGAATGGGGTTCTGGATGCTCCCGCCATACATCCCTGAATGCAGGTCGGTCTTGGCACCTTTGATGTCGATTTGCAGGGAGCAGATTCCCCGGAGGGAGACGAGGATGGCAGGCTCGGTCTCGCTCCACTGGTTCCCATCTGAACTGACCACCAGATCACAGGTGAGGAGCTCTTTATTGGCGGCTACAAAATCGGCCAGTTGCGGGCTCCCAATTTCCTCCTGTCCTTCAAACAGGAACTTCAGGTTGACGGGCAAGGAGCCTTCTGCCTTGAGTAAGGCCTCAACGGCCAGGATGGGAACGAGCATATTTCCTTTGTCGTCTGAGGCGCCGCGGGCATAGACGCGGCCGTCTTTGACCTCCGGCTCAAAGGGGGGAGCATCCCAGAGGTCGAGCGGGTCGACAGGTTGGGTGTCAAAGTGCCCATAGATCAAGATGGTTGGTTTGCCAGGGGCGTGCAGCCACTCACCGTAGACAACCGGATGGCCGCCGGTGGGCATGATGCGCACTGCCCCGATGCCGGCTGCTTCCATACGATGTGCCACCCACTGAGCGGCCCGCTGGACATCATCGGCGTGCTCGGGCAGGGCAGAGATGCTGGGGATACGCAAAAAATCCAACATCTCGTCCTGAAATTGGGATTTATGTTCCTCAAGGTAGGTTTCCCATTGGGTCATTTTACCTCTCCTTTCTTGAATGAGTAACGCTAAAAGGTTAGAGCTCGCGATGGAGGGCAGGGTTTTCGGTCAAGTACTAATTATGCATTACGGGTAGCCCAGTCGTTCGGTGGTGTGCCCTTCAAAGGGTGAGCTTGGTATTTCCATGATTAGAACTCACCTCTCGGCGAAGAGATAATAGGAAAAGGGCGGTTGTGTGTCAATTATAAATTCCACTGGAGTTTCCTGAGTTTTGAGGAAAACCCATTGTTTCTGCGCGAAAATTAGCTGGGAGCAGTGGGCACCCATCAAGGTGAGCAGGAAGCGGGCCGGTCTATGCCTACTGCCCCAGGAGGGCATCGGATGATTCCCATAGCTTGGCGCGAGCTTCATCGCGTGTGGCAATCACCCGCTCCTCGTCAGCAGCGCACACCTCACAGAGGGCATGTATCATATCTTTCTCCTTGGGCGGACAGTCCGCCAGGTAGTGTCCGAGGTGTGCGAAGTTTTTGGCGCACTTGCCAAAGACAGCGGCCTTCCCGCTCACATTAGGGTTTTTGGGGTTCCCGATAATGACGGTCAAATGTTCAAGCTCTTTACCGTAGCCTGCTTCTTTCATATAGGTTATGGCACTGACCAGGTCGTTGGTGCACCCGCTACAGGCAGACTCGCCCTGAACGATATGGACCTCTGGGAATCTCTCCTCGAAGGCCTGAAAGCCGGTCTTGAAATGCTGTCTGTGCTTTTCCAGGCGCTCGCCCACTATTTCAATCTGCTCGGGGTCGACTGTTGCCCCTTCTTGTCGAGCCAGGAACTGGAGGTGCATGACCTGATTGGGATCGATGCCCATGAGTAATGCGCCAACGATGTCTACGGTGAGGGCATCGCGCCCCGCTATCACGAGCCCCACTTCTCGGCGATCCTGGGGATATTGCCACAGCCCCTCCATCCCCACCGTGGCATCGATCACCGCATAGCTGGGGCGGACTAATGAGTTGAGATCGACGATGGCCAGATCCAGTCCTACGCGGTGGCTCTTTCGTTTTTCTACCCCGGACATGACCCCTTTCATGTTTTTAAGGCTCAGGGTGACGTGGGTCCTGATATGGCTCTTGAGGACCGGGATGCTGATGATGACATCGCTCTCCAGTGCCGTTTTGGCTATCTTTACCTTGTCCATCACATTGGGCTGGAGAATCGGAACTTCCTCGAAGGTGTCACGATTCAGATCCCGAAGTTCGATCCCCAGTCTGCGGGCCACCTCCAATGTTCCTGATGCCTCGAAGGCATCCTCGGTGCTAGAGCCCGGAAAATCGTATCCTGCACCGGCACCATCCCCTATGATAATGGACCTTGGCCCTAGCTCGATGACCATCTTGGTCACCGCCTCGGTAACTCGGGCGTTAGTCAAAACGCCGCTACCAGAGGGCGCTGGTTTGCACAGATTAGGTTTGATGAGAACCCTGGAGCTTCCCTTGATGATCTCTTCCAGGCCACGGGCCATGGATATCGCCTGGCGGACGGCAGCCTCGATGTCTCCCTTGTCTACCTTGGCGATCGCCGCTCTCCGGGCCATGGCTTTGCACCTCCTCCATAATTTTCGCTCAACGGCAACTCGATCTTGTCATCCCCGAGGCTATCTCTGTCCTTACCTTCTGTCAAGGAAACATTGGCCTCAAAGGTCGATTCTTCACCCATTGTGATGCAACCCCTTTTGGTATCTCGGGTACCACAGATCGCTAAATAGGGCAGCATTGCTGGTTTTGGAGTTAGCAAGGAGAGCAATATATTGTTTACATTTCTGAGGGTTATGGGACTTTTCTTTCGTTCCGAGGCTCCCGGCCTGGTCTTTTCAGTGACTTATCTATGGGGGATTCTTGCCCCCTCCGCATTCTCCACCTACGGCGGAGCTGCGGCTTCCCCCACAGATAAGTCACGAAAAGGACGGCGGCCTCCCGCCAGTCACTTAAGAAAAGCCCCATAACCCCCATGCTTCTTGGTATGCCATGTAAACAATTTGGTGCTCCGGGTAGTAACAAATCGCTCTTCCTTTTTTGTTTAGCAAACCGCTAATGGTTCCGGGAGTCAAGCTTGTATTATTTCCTTGACAAGATCTACAAGTTTGGTAGGTATCGTGAGAATCATCCCTGAAAATGTAAAAGAAAGGAGGTTATCCATGTTTGACACAAAGATCACAGAGATGCTGGGTATCAAGTATCCCATTGTTGGGGGGACCATGATGTGGATCACTACACCGGAATTTGCCGCTGCCGTTTCCAACGCAGGAGGTTTAGGTATCCTGGCTTCGGCCATGCACGAGAGCCGCGGGGCATTTGCCGAGGCTATCGACCGCGTTTTTGACCTTACAGACAGGCCCTTTGCCGTGAACATCAACCTTTTTCCCATGGTGCGCCCTGTTGACAATAACGAGTACGTAGATGTTTTGATCGAAAAGGGTGTGAAGATTGTGGAGACATCGGGACACTCCGCGCCCGAGGACCTGTGTGTGCGGTTCAAGGAGGCAGGTCTCATCTGGATTCACAAGTGCGTTGGCGTGAGGTATGCCCTCAAGGTCCAGAACCTGGGTGCGGACATCATCACAGTGGTCGGCTATGAGAATGGGGGAGCGACCGGCAGGCAGGAGATCGGTACCCTCGCCATTGTGCCGCGGGTCGCCGAGAGCATCAATGTCCCCCTCATAGGCGGCGGGGGTGTCTCCGACGGCAGGGGGTTTCTCGCAGTATTGGCCCTGGGGGCCCAGGGTGTCATTATCGGGAGCCGCCTCTTGACCACCCAAGAGGCACCCATCCATGAAAATTTGAAAAAGGCGCTGGTCCAGGCCAGTGAGCTGGATACCATGTTGATCATGCGTTCTTTTGGCACCACCCACAGGGTTTGGGCCAACGCCGCAGCCAAGAAATGCGCGGAACTGGAGGCAGCCCAGGCCGATCTTTCAGAGGTCCTGAAAATCGTTGCAGGGGAGAAGGCCAAGATGATGTACGATAAGGGAGACCTGGATGTGGGCGTTATGGCGTGCGGGCAGGGTGTGGGCCTGGTCCATGATATCCCCACGGTGAAGGAACTGTTTGACGGCATCATTGCGCAGGCCACTGACATAGCCAAAGGGCTCGCCAAAACCTCTGATCCTCACCGGTGATGAAGATATCGCGCATATTTGCCCACTAGAGGAGAATCTGGTTTTCCAAGGACCGGGATTCTCCGGCCGATATGACCCGTATGGCTGGCCGTCCCCTGACCGGACATTTGTACTCACATATACCGCAGCCCACGCACTTTTTGAGATCCACATAAGGCAGTTGAACCGGTATCTCTGTACCATCAGGGCCGGTCACAACCCCTTTCCGAAAATAGATCGCCTTGGGAGACGTGGGGCAGAGTTCCTCGCAGACAATGCAGGGCCCGTTTCCTGACCACGGCAGGCATCTCCCCCGATCCACATAGGCTGAACCAATTTTTATGGGCCGTTCGATCTTCTCTTTGACTGAGATCTCCCCTATGGCCCCTGTGGGGCAAACATTTCCACACAGGGTACAGGTATATTCACAGTAGCCTTGGATCATTATCAGATGAGGTGTCCAAAATCCTGCGATTCCCGCCTCTGTGAGGGTAGGGTTGATCACGTTGGTGGGACACACCTTCATGCAGAGACCGCACCTCTGGCAGAGCCTGAGAAAATCTTTTTCCGGTAAAGACCCGGGGGGCCTGATCAGGCGGGGGTCCGCCACTTTGTGTACCTGGCCGTCCAGTCTTCCCAAAAAGGGAATGGAAATGCCGGCGAGTAGGCCACTGAGCACCGCACGTCGCCCCATATCAGGCGCCCTGTTTAATGCGGGGGGCCACCCGAATCGAAAGGAGAGGGCACCTTCAGGGCAGGAATCAAAACAGTTAAGGCACAACAGGCACTCGGCGTTCTCCCAGTCCTGGCCCGGCATGGGTGAGGCAGCCCCCTGGCAGCCCTTGGTGCACAAGGTGCAGTTGGTGCATTTTTCACGATCCTTTTCCAGCCTCAGGATGCTGAGCCTGGAAAATACCCCTAATAATGCCCCAAGAGGGCACAGAACCCGGCACCAGAAACGCGGCCTGATCCTGTTCAGGAAAAGGGTGAACAGAAAAAGCAGCCCAATGAACCAGGCCGTCTGATACGATTGGTACCCGTAGCCAAAGACGGGTGACACCAGGACCTCACCGGCATAACTCAACCGGCTGAGGATCTTTATATCGCTGTTGGCCATCCAATCAAAAAGCTCCTTGATGCCCACCCCAAGGCCAGGGAGAACGGCCAGGGCAACGGAGCGAAAGAGCAGGGATATGGGATCCATCAACCCGGCAATATTGAGGCCTAGGAGTGCCGCCGCAAGCAGGGTGATAAGGAGGAAATATTTGACTCTCTGGCTGGGGGTTTTCTGGTTGGCCCGCACCATACGCTCTCCTTTGAGAGCTGGCTTGATCCAGCTCACTACATGATGGATGGTGCCAAGGGGACAGATGAAGCCGCAGAAGATCCTGCCAAAAAAAAGAGTGATGAAGAGCAGGCCAAGGCCCCACCAGAACCCCTTAATGAGATGGTGTCCTGAGAGGAGTGAAGAGATCCATACCAGGGGATTGAGTTGAAAGAAAAAGCCTACAGGCCAGTCAATCTTGAGATCCAGTTCGGAGGAAAAGACCAGTGAATACTCACGAAAGATATCCTGGGGAAGGCGGCTTTCCACCAGGAGAAAAAGAAAGAGAATGAGAAAGAAGGCCTGACTGATTCTCCTTACCCAAATCAGATATCGTGCCTTCAAAGGATCACCTTTTTTTGATCCAGTTGCGCGAGATCATAGGTGCCGAGACCCCGCCTTTGCCCTAAGGTGATAAAGCCTATCTGCTCTGGACTATAGCCAAAGAGCCCGGCTGCCAATGCATCTGCGGCAACCTGGTCATCGCTCAAAATCAAGGTGTTTTTCATGGCAACATCCGAGGGCCTTCCGCCTGAAGGCCCATTTTCTATCATGATCCTTGTGGCATCGATCAGGGTGAGGGTGGGATTGAAGAACCGGGCCAGGTCAACAATGCTCTGGTGTATATCCTGGTGGAGGGCATACCTCCTGCCGCCAACACCCCCAATCCAGTTCTTTATGCCAAGGGTCAGGGTAGTCAGTCCATGAACCTTGGCCACCGGCAGGTTGATGAGCTTGTCGGCCTCTACCAGTGGAACAAAGACAGGCCAGACATCCAAACGGTGGCCATGGAGTTTCATGCTCTTCATGAGTGATGATCTGGGGTAGACAAGGTCTGCATTTGTTTCTTTGGCCACCACTCCTGCGCCGGTAATGGCGAAGCAACGCCTCGCGTCATTAATCGTATTATCGGCGATCCTCACCTTTTTGGCCCCGGCCTCATAGCAGAGTTCGATCACCCCTGCCAGGACTTCAGGGTTGGTGGTGGCTGCCAGATCAGGGCGTCTGGCCCACGAGATGTTGGGTTTGATCGCCACTACATCTCCCTTTGACACAAATCGACCGATGCCTCCTGCTGCCTCAAAGACCTTTCTGATCAATTCCTTGACAGAATACCCCTTTGTTTGACCGAGACCTTCAATAATGAAGCCCCTCTTTTCGGACTGGGCCCAGAGTCTGCCAGGGCCATTAAGAGGCCACGGGCTGAAGGCATAGCAGGCCATGGCCCCGGATATCTGGAGCAGTCTTTTTAGTGATGCTCTTCTGGTGATAGGGTAATCCATATCCACGATTGAGAGTCCTCCATTATTTATCTTTTGCCCCTACAGCGCTCCAGTCACCCTAGTTTCCAAGGGCCTCAAAGAGCATCCTGTAAAAGAGGCCCGGCTGTTCATCCATAGCCTGTGCTCATCTTCCTGGCCCATAATCTGCTCCCCCTACCTGTCGCCTGTATGTTCCTGCAAAAACCTCTCAAAAAACATCTCCATAAATGCATGGCGCTCCCTGGCCATGCGTCGACCCTCGGCAGTAAGCATGCGGTCTTTGATATTGGACAGCTTCAGCTTGAATTCCCGATATCCGGTATCCTCCTCTGTGTATGGCTCGGTATCCTCAGGACTGATAGAGGGGTTGTGGAGTTTGGCCCCCACCTCGCCCGCGAACAGAAAGCTCCTGCCAATCCCTATGGCGCCAATGGCATCCATTTTATCGGCATCAAAAAGCACCTTGGCCTCCAGGGTCTCTGGCCGGCAGGTACCACGAAACCTGTGGGATCGAATACAGTGAATGATATTGGCCTTCTGCCCATCGGAGATTGGATATTCTTCCAATAGGGTTTGTGCCATTTCCGCACCTTTTTCTGCATGACAGATGGTTCCCTTTGATTCATCTTGATAAGGACGTCCCACATCATGAAGGTATGCTGCAATCTTCACAACCTCCATGTCTGCCCCTTCAACCTCTCCGATGTGCATGCACAGGTTGTAGACCCGCTGGGTGTGATCCCAGTCGTGACTGCCGCGGGCGTTGGAAAAGCATTTCTGGGCAAAGGCCTTTATGTCCTCGATCGTTAATCCCATAACAGTTGTTAATATCAGATTTATTTCCCTTATGCCAGCCAAAAGGGACTATCAGGCCAGGCCAATACTCCAATTGGCACGGGAGCATTACCGGTTTGTTACTATAGTAGGCAATAGTCTGAGGCTATGGGTATCTTTTTTTGATTATGCCCTCACATAGGTGAGATTAGTGGGCGTTTCAAAATGGTTTATATATACAGAGCGTATTATTCTAAGGGTTAGGAGCAATAAACCATTTTGAAACGACCCAGTAAGGGGGCATGTTATAGGGCATAACAAAAAAAAGACACCCATACCCTCTCCTGAATCGCACGTTTTAGATTTGATAAATCGCTGTTGCTTTTTATTTAACAAACCGTTAATGCTCCCGTTGGCACGTGTGTTGCTATAAAAAGAATGGAGGGGATAATTCGTGGATTGGAACACGACATAAAAATCGTGGTTACTGGCTAGTCCAGAAAAAGATTGTACCTCAGCCTTTGAATGCTATTGATTAACTGCTCCTTTTCAGGTACCTTGGCCCGGTGAGTAGTTCGCGGTAAATGAAAATCTATAAAGGCCTCAATCTATGAAAGGGGGATCCATGGCAAGGGATAACGTCATTTTTTTAGAGGTAATAGAATGGTTTGATGAAACTGGCAGGGAACTGGTGCACAGGATCCCGGAGAAAGGTTCGGGTGAAATCAAATTCGGGGCGCAACTTATTGTGCGAGAGAGCCAGGCGGGCGTGTTGTTTTACAAAGGAAAGGCGTGCGATGCCTTCGGGCCCGGTCGGCACACATTGACCACGGCCAATATCCCGGTTTTGACCAAAATCCTCGCCCTGCCCTGGGGCATGACCAGCCCCCTTCGCGCGGAGGTGTACCTCGCCAACATGAAGGTGTTTACAAACCTCAAATGGGGGACCAGGGACCCGGTTGCCTTCAAGGACTCGGAACTGGGCCTGATCCGGCTGCGGGCCCACGGGGTATTCAACCTCCAGGTGGTTCAACCGGTACTGTTTATCAACAGCCTGGTGGGCACCATGGGAAAATACACCACCGAGGAGGTGGAGGAGTATCTGAAACGGGTCATTGTCTCTCGATTTAACGACTATCTGGGTGAAAACCTGGACAGCCTCTTCAATCTGCCAGGACGATATGAGGAGCTCTCTCAAGGCCTGCAAAAACGCCTGCAGGATGATTACAGCCGTTTTGGCCTGGGCTTGAGGCAGCTATACATCACCTCCATCACTCCACCGCCCGAGGTGCAAAAGGCTATTGACGATAAGAGCCGTCTTGGCGTGATACAGGATCTGGACAGGCTGGTCAAGATGAAGGCTGCCATGGCCATGGAAAAGGCATCTGAGTCGACCGGGGATGCTGGCACGGGTCTGGGCATGGGTTTGGGTTTCATGATACCGGCCATGTTTGCCGAGACGTTCAAACCCCAGGGAGGGGCTGGGGTGGCCCCAGCCGCCCAAGAGATTACCTGTCCGGACTGCGGACATCCCATTCCCAAGGACGCAAAATTCTGTCCCCACTGTGGGCACCAGCAGTTGGTCTTCAACCAGTGTGTCAACTGCGGCAAGAATCTCCCACCAAACGCCAAATTCTGCCCCAAGTGCGGACACCAGGCCGACGAAAAACCGATCCCCAAAGTCTGTGCCCACTGCAAGACCGAAAACCTGCCCGGCTCTGTGTTCTGCAATCAGTGCGGCGAAAAGTTAGACTAACATGGCCTTTACCGTCGAGCATCAGTGTCCACAGTGCGGGGCCCCTATTGAGCTGGAGGAAACCGACTATCTCCTGCGCTGCCCCTATTGTAACGTAAAGAACTTCCTGTTTGCCCCTGGCTGTTTCCACTTCCTCTTGCCCCACAAGGCGTTCGATAAAGATATCATCTACGCGCCTTATATGCGATTCAAGGGCGAGGTATATTTCTGTAAGGGCACATCCATCGGTCACCGCATTGTGGATATCACTCATCTGGGGGCGGCCTTCAAGGAGCTGCCCGTGTCCCTGGGGCTACGGCCCCAGGCCATGAAGATGAAATTCGTCACTCCGGACATGGTCGGCTCGTTCCTAAAGTGCTCCCTAAGGGCTGCCGACGTGCTTGCCAAAGTAGGAAGACAGAGTTTGATCTTCGGCCCTGGCAAGCTCATTCACCGGGCGTACATCGGGGAGGCCCTGAGCCTCATTTACCTGCCCCTGTTTGTGCAAAACAACAGGGTCTTTGATGCCGTGACAGAGCGGCTCATTGCCAAGGTGCCCCAGGGCGCGGACATCTTTGGTGCGGCTATAGAGGAAAATCCCAGGTGGAAGATCACCTTTATGGCTACGATATGTCCGCGGTGTGGCTGGAACCTGGATGGCGAAAGGGACAGCGTGGTTCTGACTTGCAGCAACTGCGACGCAGCCTGGGAGGCCTCGGAGGGCACATTTATCCAGGTAGGCTTCGGGGCTGTGCCGGCCAGGGGCGAACACAGCGTATATTTGCCCTTTTGGAAGATAACCGCAACGGACAAGGCTTTACAGATCAATTCTTACGCCGATTTTATTCGGGTCACCAACCAGCCCAGGGCAGTACAGAAGCATTGGGAGAACCAGGCTATGGCCTTCTGGATCCCGGCCTTTAAGATCCGGCCCAAGGTCTTTTTGAACCTGGCCAGGCAGATGACCATCACCCAGAAGGACTTTGAAATGGAGGAGAAAATCCCCAAAAAGGGGCTCTACCCGGTTACGCTGCCTCAAGGCGAGGCGGCGCAGGGCATGAAGATCACCCTGGCCAGCGCTGGCCTGAGCAAAAAGAAGATCTTTCCCCTCCTTCCTCGGGTCAGCTTTACCACAAAGGAATCAACCCTTGTCTACCTTCCTTTCAATGACACGGGCCATGAGATGATCCAGGAGCATATGGGAATCAGTATCAACAAGAATGCCCTGAGATTCGGCCGCCAGCTCTAGCCAATTAAGAGAATTTGGCGACTGAATCCATGCCTCTCAAAGTTACTACCGAGCGCATAATATTATTTGCAATAACTGAATTTGATCTCCGCAGAAAAGGGTCACAAGGTCTTTTCGAAGGCCTCTCACCAGTCACCTCAGAAAAGACCCCGTGACCCTTACTTGATTGGCTGGAGTGCGAGCGATTTAGTGCTGCCCATGATAAGACTGGATTATGGTCGGAGTATTTTGACGATCAATGTGGTCCATATTACACGAATTCACTGCCTGGTGAATCGCCGCTTTTTTGCGATGACGTGTCCAATTTCATCTGGATCTCCAAAATAGATGCAATGAGCCAGACACACATTGTCAGCACATGCGGGTATAAGGCCCTTGTCCACCCGGTGATGACAGAGGTTACACTTCTGGGCCACGCCTTTATCCATGTCAAAGGCGATGGCGCTGTACGGGCATGCTTCTATGCAAGCCTGACATCCGGTGCATTCCGCATAATCCATTACCACGATGCCGTCTTGTCTTCTGGTAATAGCCCCTTCCGGGCAGGCCTCCACGCAGGGAGGATCATCGCAGTGTCTGCAGACATTAACCTGAAAAACGAGATCCAATTTACCATCGATTATCTTGGGGCCATCCTCTGACACAGAAATTAGCTTGATCCCATCGGCCGAACGGTTTTCCTGTTTGCACGCCACCTCACAGGTCTTACATCCCCAGCAGGCCTCATGATCTATAACCAGGGCATATTGTTTCATGAACCGCCTCCTTGCTTACTCCTCAGGATATATTTTGCACAGCAGTGTTCTCACGTTGGTTGCACCCATTGCAGGATCACATCCTTCATAGGCATTGTCTGTCAGTATATTGATGTTTGATTCATCCCAGCCATGTCCTGGCTCTTTTCTCTCCGGAAACCACCAGGCATGCTGTGCCCCAATAACCCTCGGGTCAATGCCCGCGAAGATCTTTGCCCGGTGTCTGACCCTCCCCCTGGGAGATTCGATAACGACCCAATCTCCTTCACGGATGCCCTCTTTCCTTGCGGTTTCGGGGTGGATCTCCACAAGTGGTTCCCTATGAAGCTCCCTTAGCCAGGGAACCTGGCGATTCTCTGAATGAAAAAAGCCGGGGGATCTCATTCCAGTAATAAGGATATAGGGATACTGTGTGTATAATTCTGGCGTGCTTAAGGGACTCTCCGGGGGTTCACGGTATTGGGGAAGAGGGTCATATCCCCATTTTTCAAGCAGCGTTGAGTAGAGCTCAAACTTCCCAGTGGGGGTGGAAAATCCCTTTTCCCTATACTTTTGATATTTGACTTCCCCTCTGATATGATCCATCTTCTTGAAGTCCTGCCAGGTGATCCCCATGGGTTCTAATATGTAGTCCAGGGCCCCTTCAAAGGTATTCCACCAGTATTCTGCCTGGCCAACTCTATGGGCGAGGTCATTGAGCATTTCATGATCTGATCGGCACTCCCCCACCTGAATGACCTTTCGCCGAGGCAGGATGTAGCCATGTCGCTTCCAAAAGTCCCCGATGTAATCCATTTCAAGCCATGTAGCGGATGGTAACACAATATCTGCAAGTTCGGCCGTTGGTGTTAAGAAGAAATCAGAAACAGCCATGAACTCAACCTTTTCAAGGGCACGGTACACCTCTTTTGCATTGGCACGGGTCATCACAGGATTTGAGCTGATGAGAAACAACATCTTCACTGGATAGGGCTTCTCCTCAAGTATCGCATCCCACACACATTTGGGATTGATAATAGCAAAATTTCCAGCGAGGCGGAACCGATCGCCACCTAAACGTTTTGCAGCCTGCGCTTTGAGTAGCTTCTTGTGGGCACCGAATTCCGCCACGGTCTTGATCTTGGGTGGCCTGAATAGAACCTGTCCTCCAGGTACGTCGATATTTCCAGTGATACCCATGAGCGCCATGAGCGAGCGGTTGTTGTCTGCACAGTTTATCTGCTGTTCAATTGCCACCCCCCACTGGATGGCCGCGGGTTTCGTAGTTGCAAATAGCCGTGCGGCCTCTCTGATTTTTTCTTTTGGAACCCAGGTGATGTGTTCCACCTTGCTCAGGGGATACCCCTGCACCCGTCTAATAAATGGCTCCCAACCATGGACATAATTTTTTACAAATTCCGTATCATAAAGTCCTTCCTCAATAATTACATTGAGCATTCCAAGGGCGAGTGCTGTATCCGTTCCCGGTCTGAGCTGGAGCCAGATATCAGCACGGGCTGCAATACGCGTTAATCTCGGGTCAACGGCAATAAGTTTTGCCCCTTTGTCAAGGCTCACTGAGAAAGATTCACCCTTATATTCATCAGAGTTACCTATCACCAAATTGTTGCCCCAGGCCATAATGCACTTTGGATTGTTTTCGTAGTCTACAATGGGATTTGATCCACAGGTAATGATACTTGTGGCAATACGGGGGCCGTAGCAGAGATGGCCTGCTGTGAGAACATTGGGGGTACCGAGCAGGTTGGCAAAGCGGTAAA
>Ga0209427_10002201_pt1 | contig 22905 bp, 22 predicted proteins | sample DeeMarSWOR136_30_FD_187465 | JGI IMG/M metagenome (GOLD analysis project Ga0209427, IMG submission 187465) | Marine sediment microbial communities from White Oak River estuary, North Carolina - WOR-1-36_30 (SPAdes) (version 2) | ecosystem: Environmental > Aquatic > Marine > Intertidal zone >...
CCTACCTCGACACCGCACGCAACGCGGCCCAGTTCCAGGCTTACGAGCGGATGTTTTCGCTCTGGCACGTGTTGCACGTGCCGTTTGTCTTCATGCTCGTCATCAGCGGGGTGGTGCATGTCATCGCCGTGCACATGTACTGATCGCCCACCCCATGCGGCATTCGGGCTTTGCCATCTTCATGCTGCTTGCGTCGCTCTGCGCGCTGATGTCTTTCGCGCGTGCCGACACGGTCGAGAGCGTGCTGATGCCTGGCAAGGTAATCGCCGGCCATGTTGATCTCGAAACCGACTGCAAGCAGTGCCACGTCCGGTTCAACAAGAGCGCACAGAGCGGCTTGTGCCTCGACTGCCACAAGGAAGTGGCACGAGATGCCGTCCAGAAGCGCGGATACCACGGTCGGCTCAAGGAACAGGACTGCCGCAACTGCCATACCGAACACAAGGGTCGGGAAGCGAACATCGCGCCGCTCGATGAAGCCGGCTTCGATCACCGTCTCACCGACTTTCCGCTGCGGGGAGGACACGCCGGGGCGAAGATCCGCTGCCAAGACTGCCACAAGGCAGGCAAGAAGCATCGCGATGCTCCGTCAGACTGTGTTGCCTGTCATCGCAAGGACGACACGCACAAGGGCAAGCTCGGCAACAACTGCGCGGACTGCCATCGTGATACGCGCTGGAAAGACACGACCTTCGATCACAGCAAGACCCGCTTCCCGCTTACCGGCAAGCACAAGGACGTCGGTTGCCGTGATTGCCACAAGGACCCCAAATTCAAGGGGGCGTCCACGCGCTGCGTCTCCTGCCACCGCAAGGATGACCAGAAAAACGGACACAAGGGACGCTTCGGCGAGAAGTGCGAGAGCTGTCACGTCGACCGTGAATGGAAGACCATCCGCTTCGATCATGATCGCGATACCAGGTATCCGTTGCGCGGCAAGCATCGCCTGGCCAAGTGCGCGAGCTGTCATACCGGAGATCTCTATCGAGACAAGCTCAAGAGCACTTGTGTTGCGTGCCATCGCAAGGACGATGACAAGAAGGGACACAAGGGCCGGTTTGGTGACAAGTGCCAGAGCTGCCACGTCGAAAAGGATTGGAGTATCTCGATCTTCAATCATGATCGGCAGACCAAGTACCCGTTGCGCGGCAAGCACGCACAGGCGAAGTGCAGCACCTGTCACACCGGCATTCTCTTCCAGGAGAAGCTCAAGACCGACTGTTTCTCATGTCACCGCAAGGACGACAAGCACAAGGGACAGGAAGGACGGGAGTGCGGGCGCTGCCACAGTGAGCGCAGCTGGACCGATGCGCGCTTTGATCACGGACTCGCACGCTTCCCTCTGCTCGGCAAGCACGTCAAGGTCAAGTGCAAGGATTGCCACCTCACGCCTGCCTTCAAGGATGCCAAGACTGAGTGCGTTGCCTGCCACCGCAAGGACGACGCGCACAAGCTGCGACTTGGAACGAGATGCGAGACCTGCCACAACGCGATCGACTGGAAGCGCTGGAAGTTTGACCACGACCGCCAGACCAGCTTCAGGCTCGACGGCGGCCACAAGGGCGTCGATTGCCTTGCCTGCCATCGCCGACCAATGGACCGCACGCTCAGCCTGTCGAGCAGCTGCGCGAGCTGCCACGACGATGATGACATTCACCGCGGCGGCTTCGGTCGCGAGTGCCAGCGCTGTCACTACACGAATTCCTGGAAGAAGCTCCGGCCGGGAGCAAGCCTTTCGAACCGATGAGCAATCCGCAATGTTGCCTAACAAAGCTGTCCTCCTCTAGGAGAACCTCGGTATGAAGACCCTATTCTCGCGGTTGCATCTGCCCCTGCTTCTGGGAGCCGTCTTGACGCTCTCGACCGTTGCGTTGCTTTCGGCCCTTGCACCCGCGACGAGCGCCGTGGCCGCCGACAGCAGAGCCGCCAGCGTGTCGGACCATCTAAGCACAGGCTTCCCGCTGCTCGGACGGCACGCCCAGATCGAATGTCAGGAGTGCCACGTGGGAGGCACGTTCAAGGGCACGCCGCGCCAGTGCCAGCTCTGCCATATTCAGGGCAGTCGCACGGCCCAAACCTTCAAGCCGGTCAACCACGTGCAAACAGTCCGGCCTTGCGAGCTGTGCCATATCTCTACCGTTACCTGGTCAGGCGCACGCTTCCAGCACGTAGACATCGCGCCGGGCAGCTGCATGACCTGTCACAACGGTGGCACCGCTTCCGGCAAGCCCGGCAATCACGTACCCACGACAGCAAGCTGCGACAGCTGCCACCGCACCAGCGCCTGGATTCCGGCGGGCTTCAATCATGTGAGCGTCGCCCCCGGCACCTGCAACACCTGCCACGCCAGCACGCCGAAGCCTTCCAATCACCCGATTACCACCGCCTCGTGTGACCAGTGCCATCGCACCACGGCCTGGCTGCCGGCAACCTTCAGTCATACCGGCGTCGCGCCCGGCACCTGCAACACCTGCCACGCCAGCACGCCGAAGCCTTCCAATCACCCGGTCACCACCGCCTCGTGTGACCAGTGCCATCGCACCACGGCCTGGCTGCCGGCGACCTTCAGTCACACCGGCGTCGCGCCCGGCACCTGTCTAACGTGCCATGCGTCAACGCCGAAATCGTCAACGCATATGGTCACTGCGCGTTCTTGCGATGCTTGCCACACAACGACGTCCTGGACAACGGGCATCCGTTACACGCACCTGAGCCCCGCGTACAAACCGCACAATGCGGGTGTCAGCTGCAGGTCCTGTCATACCACCAACAGCGAAACCATCAGCTGGCAGTACGGTGCGTATGCGCCCGACTGCGCTGGTTGCCACGCCGGGCGCTACAAGCAGGACTCGCACAAGAAGACCGAGAGCCCGACCACGATCTACTACACCGTTGCGGAACTGAAGAACTGCGCCGGCAGCTGCCACCTCTATACGAACAACACGTTCACGACGATCAAGACCACTCGCAACAGCAAGCATCGCTCGACGGATGGCGGGTTCTAGCCATGAAGACGCGTCTCTCAGGCTTACTGGCGGGGCTCCTGTGCGTGCTGGCACCTGTCGTCAGCGCACAACTGCTGGATGACATTGAGGTCCGTACCGAGCGCGGGGTTGCGGAAATGCGGCTACAGTTCAGCGCGCCGGTGCGCTACATCAAGCATTTCCCGGCCGACCAGGGAGAACTCCTGAAAATCTACCTTCAGGTGTTGCAGCTCGATCCCTCGGAGGAGCGGGCTGCGCATGAATACAAGCATGCACAAACCGTCTCACCCGTGCCGCCATTTCGCGTCATCTATACCACGGCACGAAACTGCTTCGCGGTTCCCGACCCACTCTGTCTCGACATACAGTTCAGCGCGCCGGTGACCTACCGCGTGCGCCAGGGTGAGGACGGGCGCAGCATCATACTTACGTTGCTACCTACTGCGGAAACCGAAAAGCCAAAACCGCCGGCGGTATCGCGCTGATTTATTCCTGCTTATCGAACACTCCACGACTAATTTGAGCTTCTGCATCATGTGGTTGCGTGTCCTTTTCCTCTCGCTTGCGCTCGGCATCGCATCCTTTGCGCGCGCCGAGACACCGCCCGCTGCGGCGGACGCACTGCCGCGCTTCGCGGTGACGCTGTTCAGTTCTTTCGATCCGATCCCCGATGAGCGCGTGCCCGCCGACCTCCCGAATGCCTATCGCGCGCAAGCGACCGTCTTCGGCAAGAACGTGTACTACCTGCGCGTCGGATTCTATCCGGGAGTCGCGGAAGCAAGCGAGGCGCGCAAGACTTTCGCGGCACGCTATCCGGGCGCGTTTGTGAGCGAGATTTCTGGTGACGAGTATTCTGCCGCGCGCCGTGGCCGGGAGGCGGCGGTTACCCGGGCCGCTGCCCTGCGCGCAACGCCCTCGCCAGGAATGGCGCTCGTCATTCTCTTCCGCGGAGAGCGCGAACCGGTCTCGGCGACTGTGCCAGTGAGCATCAACGGAAAGCGCGTAGGCCAACTCGACCTCCAGGGATTCGTGATCCAGTCGGTCGCACCGGGCACGGTCATGCTGAATACGGGTGACCAGATTCGCACCTCGCTCGCCATCGAGGTGGCAGCCAACCAAAGCTACTTCATCTGGGTGGAGGCCGTGCCCGGCTCGCTGCCGGTGCGAACGGAGATGCGCCTGGTGAGCGAAGCTGCAGGCCGGCGCGCCCTACGGCAGGGCGCGGCCGAAGAGTTGCTTGCCACGACGCCGGCAGCTGCAGCAGCGGCGGCCAGCCGGGAAGAAATCTACAGCATCACGCTCACCTCCGACCCAGCCCGCACGCCACCGCCGGCGGGTCCTCTGCCAAAGACTCTTGCCGACAAACAGCTCTACGCGCTCGCGTCCGAGCAAAACGGCAAGACCGCAAATACGCTAAACCTCGGGTTCTTCCCGAGTCTTTCGGCCGCCACGGAAGCAAGACGATTGTTGCTGCCGGAATATCCCAAGGCGAGCATTCGTGCTGTCACACCATCGGAACGCGAAGCATCTGCAGCCAGTCTCATCAAGGCACCCGAGCGCATCGCAGTTGCGCCGGCGGCCGCTGCCGGGGCCGCTGCCGGGGCGGCGGCTGGAGCGACCGATATCGCAGCGGCGGCTGCACCGTCTTCCGGACCCCCGTCCACCGTTTCCCCCGAAAGGCCGCTGCCGGCACCTGTGGTCGCGGTCGCCGGCACGCCGGCCGTCGAGGCGGAAGCGACGAGCCTGCTCGATCGAGCCCGCGATGCGCTGACCCGCGGCGACAATATCGTTGCTATTCAGTTGCTCGACCAGATCCTGCGCCTACCGCCAAATCGCCAGTCGCAGGAGGCACAGGAACTAATCGGCGTTGCGCACGAACGTCTGGGAGAGAAAACCAGGGCCAAGCGCGAGTACGAACTCTATCTCAAGCTCTATGCGACCGGGCCGGGACCCGACCGCGTTCGCCAGCGGCTCGCGAACCTCGATGCCCCTGCCGAAACACCCGACCTGAAGACTGCGAGCCGGCGCAATCGCGATATCACCACGGCATATGGAAGCTGGTCACAGTATTATTACAACGGCGCCACCAAGACCGACACGACAACCCAGGTTGGTCCGATTCAGAACCAGTCCAGCTTCACCGCTACGGACCAGAACTCATTGATCTCGAGCATCGACCTGAACGGCCGCATGCGTCGCGGTGACTACGATAACCGTGTGGTGCTTCGCGACACCTACTCCCTGAATTTCCTGAAGAACGGCGATGACACCAACCGTCTGTACTCGGCCTACTACGAGCTACGCAACTCGGCATACGAGTATGGTGCGCGCCTCGGGCGCCAGCCCGGCAACGCCGGCGGCGTACTTAGCCGCTTCGACGGGCTCTCGGCAGGATATAACTTCCTGCCCAAGTGGCGCGCAAACATCGTGGCGGGAACACCGGCTGACTACAATCCCATCAACTCCGATCGTGTCTTCTGGGGAACGAGCCTGAACATCGGTACCTTCGCCGAGCACTGGAACGGCAGCGTCTACTACATACACCAAACCATCGATGGAATTACCGATCGCGAGGCGGTCGGCGCGGAGTTGCGCTATTTCGATCCAAAGCGCTCACTCATGGCACTGACCGACTACGACCTCTACTTCGCCACACTTAACATCTTCATGCTGCAGGGTACCTGGCAATTCACCGATGCAACCAACGCGAATTTGCTGCTCGATCATCGCATGGCGCCGCCCTTGCAGATCTCGAACGCCCTGATCGGAGAGACGGACACGTCCATCAAGTCCCAGCTGCAAACCAAGTCCGAGGAGCAGCTGAAACAGCAGGCCGAGGACCGTACGCCCAAGTCGGATCTTGCCATGGTCGGACTGACGCACAACTTCACCAAGAAGTGGCAACTCGGAGGCGACGTCAAGCTCTACAAGATCTCGGCGACGCCGGCCAGCGGCGCGCTGCCCGCCAATCCGGGCACCGGCAACGTCTTGATCTATACGGTCCAGGGAATCGGCACGGGCGTCATGACGGGCCGCGACATCTCGGTGCTGAGCTTCAGCTATCTCGACAGCAAGTCCTATACCGGGAAATCGGTTTCGTTCAGCAATCGCTTGCTAATCAAGGGTAATTGGACGACAGACCTGGGACTGCGCTACTACGTGCAGGAAGAGGAGTTGCGCGACATGACCATATGGGGGCCGACGCTTCGCGTGAGTTACCGGTGGGGCGAGCGGACGACCCTGGAGGCGGAATACGGTCTCGAGAAGACAAACATCACCAGCGCAACCGATACGCAGGACCTGACGCGCAACTACTTTTCGCTCGGATATCGCCTCGACTTCTGATCCCGGTCCGCCATGCGGATAGCGAACGGTATGCGCACCGGCGCGGCACCGAGCCCCCGCACTACCCGCCCACCGTTAGGTGATTACCGTCTGTCCGGGCGCGCACTAGTAGACTCCTCGTATTTTTGCCAGGCGCAGCAGCTTCTGCTTCAATGAATCCGGTCAACACCGCGTACGGGGGTTTGCCCATGGGATCCGGTTCCCCTATTAGCCGCCGTGGCTTCGTCCGGCTGTGCGCCTCGGCGCTCGGCATGATCGGCGCGAATCCCGCCCTCCTCGCCCAGCCCGACGCACGCCTGCACCGTTACCAGCGGGTCCGGCTGGTGGATGCGAGCGATCACCCGATCAACGTAAAGACGCTCGAGGTTGGCGAGAACTATGTCTTCAATTATCCGTTTGTCACCACGCCCTGTTTTCTGCTGAACCTCGGGCATGCGACGACTCCTGCCGACCTAACAACTGAAATCGGCGAGACTTACCGATGGCCGGGTGGCATTGGTCCCGCGCGATCGGTGGTAGCATTCTCGGCGATCTGCGCGCACAAGATGTCATACCCGGCCAAGGCCATAAGCTTTATCAACTATCGCCACGAGCGCGTGAACTTCCGCAACAGCGCCGAGCAGCCTGTGGAACGGGCTCAGGTGATCTACTGCTGTTCGGAGAAGAGTGTCTACGATCCGGCGCAGGGAGCACGGGTGCTGGGCGGCCCGGCGAAACAGCCGCTTGCTGCGATCGTACTCGAGGAGGACAAGCGCGACGGCGCGCTCTATGCCGTCGGCACTTATGGCGGCGAGCTGTTCGAGCGGTTCTTCCATGAATTCGGCTTCCGGCTCGCGCTCGATCACGGCACCCGCGACATTCGCGCCGCCGTCACCGGCACGACTACCGTCATGCCACTTGCCGAATACTCCGGACAGCAGATGCGTTGCTAAAGCCCGCGCCGCCTATGGCTCGCGCGTTGGCCCCAGCAGCACTGCTAGCTCCTTATAGCCGGCGGTCTCCGCGATCATTCGGGACGTTCGGCCGGCGCGATCGCGAGAGTCACGCCGTGCGCCGTGAGCGAGCAAAACCCGGGCTATCTCAAGTTCATTCTGTGCGGCGGCGTGATGCAGTGCCGTCTGGCCGTTTTCGTCAGCGACATTGACCTCGACTCGTTGATTCGCCGCCAGCACCCGCACGACCTTCAACCGCCCGGCCTGCACCGCGCGCATGATCGGCGTCCAGCCATAAATATCCGCGGCATTGGGTTCGGCGCCGTGCGCCAGTAGGATCGACACGATGTTCTCAAAACCGCGCGCTGAGGCGAGCGTAAGCGCTGTCCAGCCGTTGCGGGCCCGGGCGTTGACCTCAGCGCCACGTGTCAGTAACAGCGTCACCGACGCTTCATCACCACCGGTCGCCGCGTACATGAGGGCACTGCCACCGCGCTCGTTGCGCGCATTGATTGAGGCACCGCGCGCCACCAGCGCCAGCACCAGCTCGTGACGCGCCTCACCGGCGGCGAGCATCAGGGCCGTGCGTCCGTCTTCCGTGGGTTCGTTGACGTCATCGGTATCGGGCAGGAGCTGCTCGATGCGGTCGAGGTCACGCTTGACGATCGCCGTGACCCAGTCACTACCCGGCCTGGCGAACGCGATACCGGCGGCGCAGCACAAGCTTAGTCCGATCAATGCCGTTCGGCGCAACCGCGCGTTCGGACTCACACCGCGGCGGTGTTGCGTTCGACCCAACGCGTTGCGCCGCTGCGTTGCTCCTGCTTCCAGAATGGAGCACGGGACTTGAGTTCCTCGATCAGGAACCGGCAGGCATCAAATGCCGCCGCGCGGTGCGCCGACCACGCCGCCACCAGCACGATCGGCTCACCCGGTCGCACGCTGCCGATCCGGTGAATGACAAGTGTCTCGAAGATCTCCCAGCGCCGGGCGGCTTCCTCGCTGATACGGCGCAAGTGCGCGTCGGTCATCCCCGGATAGTGCTCGAGCGTCATGGCCGAGACAGTCTCGCCCTCGTTAACGTCGCGCATCGTACCGATGAAGTTTGCGACGGCACCGAAATCGGTGCGGCCCGCCAGCGCCTCGGACTGATAGCGCGCCAGCTCGGCAAGGGGATCGAACGGATCGCCACGCAGCTCGACCCGCATGTCAGCCTCCGGTCACGGGCGGGAAGAATGCCACCTCGTCGCCGTCGCGCAGCCGCTGGCCGGCGTGGCTGTACTCGTGGTTCACCGCGACAAGGGTGTTGGAAGGCCACGGCGCGCCGGCCGAGACATGTAACCAGAGATCGGCCACCGTTGCGGCCGAAACAGCGTCGACGGTTTCCTGCGTGCGCCCCAAGCGCTCACGCAGGGAAGCAAAGTACCGCACCTGTATCGACATCGGCCTAGGCGGTTCGCGGAACTCCACCAGCGGACTTGCCCTCATCCCTCCCGGCGGTGCCCTTCACTTCCTCGTACCACAGGTCATGATGCTCCTTGGCCCACTCGACGCTGACGCGCCCCGAGGTCATGGCATCGAGCGCGCCATGCACGCCAATCGAACCGAGGTACATGTGCATCAGGATGATGGTGACATAGATGATCGCCGCGATGCCATGAATGAGGTTGGCATTCTGCATCGCCTCGCGCGTGAATCCGAGATTGGGGAAGTCGAGCACAAGACCCGAGATGCTTATAAGGATCCCCATGCCGACCGTGGCGGTCCAGAAAACGAAGATCTTCTCGCCTGCGTTGAGCTTGCCGGCGCTCGGATGCGCATGGCCGAAATAGCCCCCGCCCGCCTTGAACCACTCGACGTCAACCTTGTTCGGGATTGCGATACGCGCCCACATCAAAATCTCCAGCACGACCCCGACGATAAACAGCGGCCCGAGATAGTTGTGAACCACGACAGCTATATTGGCATAAGCCGCGAAGGCCTTGAGACCCATCCACGGGATCATGAGTTCGCGACCCAACATGAGGCTCAGGCCCGTGATGGCAAGCAGGATAAACAGCACCGCCGTATACCAGTGCAGCACGCGCTCGTTATAGGTGAAGCGCTCGACCGTTTTCCCCGACAGCGGCGCGGATACCTTCACCGGCCCGTGCAAGATGTAGTACACGCCGAGGCCGAGCACCATCAGCGCCATCAGCCACGGCAACAGACTTGCCACGGGGCCATTGCGCAGCTGGCGCCAGTTCTGGCCACCATTTGCGATCAGCACGTTCGTGGTATAGGGACCCGAGGCCGCGGTGTAGCCCTCGAAACCGTCCCGTACCGCCCGCCAGTAGTTCGCGCGCGGGTTGGTCTGCTGCTCCGCGGCGGATCCGGCTGGCGCCTGTGCTGGTGCTGCCTGGACAGCGTTCACATAGACGTACCCACCAAGCGGCAACAGCAGCGCGCCAGCCAGGATGGTAACCAGGCTCCATACAGCGATCCTGCGCCGACGGGAGCGTCTTGCCTGCGGGCTTGCCGGATTTGTTGCCATAGTGTTCTCCAATCTCTTGACTGCGCGTGCTAGTTGTCGCTCTGCGTGTGCGCGAGGCGATTGCGAAGCTGATCAAGATCCTCCGCCGAGCGTGGTTTCTCCCAGCCCTGCTTGGCCGCCGCATTCGTCCCCTCGATTCCGCCAGCGTCCGTGGTAACAGGCTTGGAACATCCGGCCGCGACGCCGAGCGCCATCAGCACCAGACCCCATTGCACGATGCGTGGCATGTTCCCGCTCTCCATCAGCGGTCGGTCTGCACCAGGTTAAAGCGCGCCACCAGCGCCTCCTGCTGCTTCGGATCGCGCTGCTTCTCGACCAGCGGGTCCTTGGCGCCCTTGTACACGCCTGGCTTGGCCAGCGTCACCTTAGTGGACTCGCCGCAACCGGCGAGCACGCCCAACAGAACGACAATCATACTTGCGGTGACAATGCGCAGCGCGGCTTGCATGGCGTCTCCTTCTTCGAGTCGTCTCGGTGGCGGTCGATGCCCGTCCTCAACCCTTGTACGCCGTTTCCCAGCCCCAGGTCTGCGGCCGGCCACCGCGCTTCAGTACGCGCTTGCGGTAGATGTCGGCCACGACATCGCCATCCCCGGCGATAAGGGCCTTGGTGGCGCACATCTCGGCGCACAGCGGTAGCTTGCCCTGCGCGATGCGGTTGCGGCCGTATTTCTTGTGTTCTTCGGCGGAGCCATCGGCTTCCGGGCCGCCGGCACAGAACGTGCACTTGTCCATCTTGCCGCGCGCCCCGAAGGCCGACTGCTGGGGATACTGCGGCGCACCGAACGGACAGGCGTAGAAGCAGTAGCCGCACCCGATGCAGAGGTCCTTGTTGTGCAGCACGATGCCGTCGGGTGTGGTGTAGAAGCAGTCGACCGGACAGACCGCCGCACAGGGCGCGTCGGTGCAGTGCATGCAGGCCACCGAGATCGACTTCTCGCCCGGCACGCCGTCATCGAGCGTCACCACCCGCCGTCGGTTTACGCCCCACGGCACCTCGTGCTCGTTCTTGCACGCCGTGACACAGCCATTGCACTCAATGCAGCGCTCGGCATCACACAGGAATTTCATTCTTGCCATGGCATCGCTCCTGATCAGGCCGGACGAATCCGGCACAGCGTGGTCTTGGACTCCTGCATCGCCGTCACCGCGTCATATCCGTAGGTGGTGGCGGTATTGACGGCTTCACCGAGCACAACCGGATCCGCACCGGGTGGGTACTTGTCGCGCAGGCTCTTTCCCTGGAACTCGCCACCGAAGTGAAATGGCGAGAACACCGTGCCTTGGGCGACGCGGCGCGTGATCATGGCCTTCACCCTGATCTTGCCGCCTTCCGGTCCTTCCACCCAAACCATTTGCCCGTCCTTGATCTTGGCATTGTTGGCATCCGCCGGATTGATCTCGACGAACATGTGTTGCTGCAGCTCGGCCAGCCACGGGTTGGACCGTGTTTCGTCACCCCCGCCCTCATACTCGACGAGTCGCCCGCTGGTAAGAATGAGCGGAAACTCCTTCGAGTAGTCCTTGGCCTGCACCGACTTGTAGCGCGTCGGTAACCGATAGAACAACTTCTTGTCGTCGTAGGTTGGATACTTCGCAACCAAGTCGTAGCGCGGCGTGTACAACGGTTCGCGGTGCACCGGCACCGGATCCGGGTACTCCCAGACCTTGGCACGCGCCTTGGCATTTCCAAACGGCGCGGCCCCGTGCTTGATAGCCACGCGCTGAATGCCACCGGACAAGTCGGTCTTCCAGTTGACCGAATCCGGCTTGTCCTTGCCTATCTTCATGATGGTGGCGAGCTCCGCCTGGGTGAGGTCCTTGTCCCAGCCGAGCTTCTTCAGGATGCCAAAAGTGAATTCGGGGTAACCATCCTTGATTTCGGAACGAACCGGATAGCTGCCTTCCGCTAGCAGGTTGACGCCGTCCTTCTCTACGCCGAATCGTGCCCGGAAACAGAGACCGCCACGCGCCACCGGCTTGCTGGGGTCATACAGTACCGGCGTGCCGGGGTGCTTCATCTTGGCCGTTCCCCAGCACGGCCACGGCAGGCCGTAGTAGTCGCCGCTGCACGGCCCACCCTCAGCGAGCAGACTCGTGGTGTTGAATGTACCCCAGTTCTGCTGATGCAGTTTCAGGCGCTCGGGGCTCTGGCCGGTATAGCCGATCGTCCAGGTGCCGTTGTTGATCTCGCGCAGTATGTCCTCGTTGCTCGGATTGTTGTTGACGACCTTGACGTTCTTGCACAGCTCCTTTTCAAAGCCGAGCTTCTTGGCAAGCAGGTAGAGGATCTCCTCGTCCGGCTTCGACTCGAACAGCGGATCAATCACCTTGTCGCGCCACTGGAGAGAACGGTTGGAGGCCGTCACCGACCCATAGGTCTCGAACTGGGTACACGCCGGCAACAGCCAGACATTATCCTTGCGGTCGCTCATCACGGCGGAAACCGTCGGATAGGGATCGATGATGACGAGGCCCTCGAGCTTTTCCATTGCCTTCTTCTGGTCCGGTCCGCGGGTCTGGCTGTTCGGCGCCATGCCATTGAAGATCACCATCTTGATCGGATGGCGCTGGCCAACGTTTTCCTTGGCCTCGAGCACACCATCGACCCAGCGCGACACCGGGATACCGCTGGCATTCATGGGCTTCACCTTCTTGCCCTTGCCGTCATCGTACTCGGCCTGGTCGAAGCGGTTCTTAAGCCACTCGTAGTCGACACCCCAGACCCGCGCCCAGTGCTTCCAGGCGCCATCGGCAAGGCCGTAGTAGCCCGGCAGCGTGTGACAGTTCGGGCCAACGTCGGTCGCGCCCTGCACATTGTCATGCCCGCGGAAGATGTTGGCGCCGCCGCCGGATACGCCAATGTTGCCGAGCGCGAGCTGCAGGCAGTTGTAGCTACGCACGTTGGCATGGCCCATGTGGTGCTGCGTGCCGCCCATGCACCAAACAAGGGTGCCGGGCCGGTTCTTGGCCATCGTTTCAGCCACCTTGTAGACGAGATCCTTCGGCACGCCGGTCAGGTCCTGCACGACATCCGGGGTGTACTTCTTCACCTCCGCGCGCACGTCGTCCATCGCATAGACACGCTGCGCGATGTACTGACGGTCCTCCCACTTGTTCTCGAAGATGTGCCACAGCACGCCCCAGATAAAGGGAATGTCGGTTCCGGAGCGGATGCGAACGTAGATATCGGCGTGCGCGGCGGTGCGCGTGAAGCGCGGATCAACCACGATCATCTTGCCGCCGTTCTCCTTACCGCGCAGGATGTGCTGCATCGCCACCGGATGCGCCTCGGCGGCGTTGCTGCCAATGAACAGCATCGCCTTCGAGTTGTGCATGTCGTTGTAGGAGTTGGTCATCGCGCCATAGCCCCAGGTCGAGGCCACGCCCGCCACCGTCGTTGAATGGCAGATCCGCGCCTGATGATCCTGGTTGTTCGTGCCCCACATGCGCATGAACTTGGTCATGAGGTAGGCCTGCTCGTTGTTGTGCTTCGAGCCGCCAGTCATGAACACAGAGTCCGGCCCGTATTTCTTCCGGATCTCGAGCATCTTGTCGCCAACCTCGTTGATCGCCTGGTCCCAGGAGATCTTCTGCCACTTGCCACCGACCAGCTTCATCGGGTATTTCAGGCGCCGCTCGCCGTGGCCGTGCTCGCGCACCGAAGCACCCTTCGCGCAATGCGAGCCAAGGTTGAACGGGTGATCGAAGGCTGGCTCCTGCCCGGTCCATACGCCCTTTTCGACTTCGGCGATGATGCCGCACCCGACCGAGCAGTGCGTGCAGATGGTTCGCACCGACTTGGTCTCCGCTTTCGGATCGGCGGCAGCCGTGGTCTTGGCCGATGCCTTCCTCATCATGGAGAACGGCAGCGCGCTCGCGGCGGCAATGCCCCCAAGCGTCACGCCTGAGCGACGCAGAAACGTGCGTCGGTCGATGACACCGTGGGCACCCGACTCCGGGGCGCCAGTAGCGATGTCCGTCTGCTGATCCTGCTTGCGTGTGAGCTTCATGTGGATGCTCTCCTGCCGTTCAGTCCAAAAATTGGTGGGCGCAGCGTGCTTCTGGTCTGCTCCGCTAGAAACCCGCGGTCTTGTAGTAATCGCGGATATGCGGGGTCTCGTGGTAACCCTGCGCGGGGGCCTCTGTCGCGTGCTCGGTCGTCGGTGCATCTGCCGGCGCCGCCAATCCCTTCGTGCTCGCCATGGCAACCGCCGCCGCACCGCCACTCGCCAGCACGCCCTTCAGGAACGCGCGACGGTCCGTGGCCTGCTTCGTATTCGAACGTTTCTTGCCCATGATCAACTCCTCCATCCCCGATTTAGTCACGTTTCAGATGCGATCCCGTGCCCTGCGCACTTACACCAGTATCGCGAAACCTTCCCGCTCCACCTCGAAAAAGCGCTCGCCCAGCAAACCTACCGCCCGATAGAACCGCGCTGATGGCGCCGTCGCAAGGTCGCCGAAAAACCGTTGCACCCACGGCGCGATGTGCTTGCCGAAAAACTCCCGCTGCCGCTCCATCCCGGACTGCGCATCGTTCATGATGAGTAGGCTCATCGTTTCACATAGCGCGGCAATGTGATCTTCGGGTTCGCGCACCTCCTCCTGCCGCTGCAACCCGATCCGCTCAAGGTCGACCCGGAGCTCGGCAAGCGGCTTCTCCATCAGGAAGCCCGTCAGGTACCAGGATGCGTATGGCACCAGCTCCCCTCGCCCCAGACCGATGAACAGGTCGTGATACTCGTCCTTCAGTGCATCACTCTCGGCACGCTCGGCGGCCTGCTTCAGTGTCGCCCACGCCGCCGCCATGGTCGCGTCATCCGATGGATCCGACACCGGAATCTGCCGCAGCAGATTCAGGAACGACGCGTCGGGTGCTCGCGCGAGCAATGCACCGAGCAACGCATATACATCCGCCCTGGCCCGATCCTCCGCACCGAGAGCGCCCGGCGAAGCTGTCGTTTCGAGTTCAGCGCTCACGACAGGCCTCGCGCGGACATGCGCCTGCTGCTGTAGAGAGCAATATCGAGACCAGCACAGACCGGCGGGGCAGGGAAACAAAAGTCGTCAGACACCAAGGCTTCTCCTGTTTGTGGGTGACAGTCCGGACAAAATGACCCAGCAGCGGTTCGTTTCGACCCCATCAGACGAACTCCCCGGGGCGGTGACCGCCGCCCGCGAACATGTCTCGTACCCGGCAGTCGCCGCACATTCTGAGACGGCGCAATGCCTCGTCGGAGTCGAACATCCAGTGACCGCGAAGCTTCTCGGTCATCCGATCCATCATCTGGCGAGTCGCAAACGGTCGCCCGCAGCTGACGCAGAGGAACGGGGCCTCTTCGTTCAGGACCCGCGAGCGTCGCCGCTCCTGCCCGTCATAGAGGTAGCGCGGCGTGCGCTCGATGGCTTGCTCGGGACATGCTCCCTCGCACAAGCCGCATTGCACGCAGTTCGCCTCGACAAAGTTGAGCTGCGGCAAGTCAGCTCCGTCGCTCAGGGCGCTCGCCGGACACACGGACACGCATGCCATGCAGAGCGTGCAGGTGTCACGGTTGACGAGGACTTCGCCAAACGGCGCGCCCTGTGGAAGCGCCACCGCCTCCTGCGGCGCCGGCGCGTGGGTATAAAGATGCTCAATGGCGAGCCGCAACACGGTACGCTTTTCGTCCACCCCGCCGAACGCCGCTGGCGGCCACTGGATGTCGTCCTGCCCAGAACCCAACGCGGCGAGGATGGCGGCATCATCGCCGCCCAGCATCTGCAACCGGGATGGCGAGTAACCCATGCCCTCGAGAATCTTCCCGGCATAGTAACTCTGCTCCGACACGGCTCCGATCACACTGGGCGGTGTGCCCGACGTGGAAAGCCAAAATACCTTTTCCGCTCCGTAGGCAAGCGCGGCGAGCCATGCCTCCATGCCAAGCGAACCGAGTTCCGCGAGCTCGAACGGAATGACGTTATCGGGCAATTCCGCGGTGAGGGCTGCCAGCCGGTGGCGTCCCGCCTCCGCATCGTGCAGCAACAAGAACGGATGATCGCCGCCTTCGGCCCGATAGGCCTTTAGTAGCGCCGCCAGCCGTCGCAGCTGATCCGGGAGCGTCGGATATACATAGGTCATCGCGCCAGTCGGACATACCGTCGCGCACAGGCCGGCGCCCTGGCACAGATAGGGATCGACCGCGACCTCCTCGATCAGCGAGACGATCGCGCCGGCCGGGCAGGCATCGAGGCAGCGCGTGCAACCGGTCTGGCCGCTCTTGCTGTGCGCGCAGATCGCCGGGTCGTAGCGAAAGAAGCGCGGTTTCTCGAACTCCCCGATCATCTCCGGCATCTCGGCAAGCGCCACGCGAAGGGCGTTCGGATCGCCACCCGGTGCGTAGTAGCCGAAGGGCCGCAATTCGTGGCGCAGGAATGGCGGATCGGTGAGATCGAGCACCAGATCAAAGTGCGTACGCGGGTTCGCAAGCTTCTGCAGGAGGTTGGCGCCGCCGAGCGGCGCCGGCGCGGCGACCACGACCGCAAACTGGCCAAGATGCCCGCTAATCTGCAAGACCTTTTCGCGCGCGATGACGAATTCACTTCGAGCATTCGCGCGACCTGCCTTCCTTGCGCTCGCGGGCGCCGTAACGATGGTACACTCGAGTCGCGGGTGCAGGGCCTCGGCGGCGGCAATAGCCGCCTCCTCCGGCCCGATAATCACCACCGTACCCGTCGACTTGTAACCAACCGCGGAGGTCGGTTTCGTCGCGACCCGCGCCATGGCATCAAGCGCTAGGGCGCGAGCGCGCCCGGACGCAGACTCCGCTGCCAGTGCCAGAGGGGATTCGCTTGCGCCTGCTGTCAACATTTGTCTCTCCTCGCCCGCTTGCGACGTCCGCGGGATGACCCGGCATCCTTGCGCGCCGCCGTCGGCCTGGTGTTTGCCGCTTCTTGAGCCGCGCTTACAGCGGGCGCTGGTGGCGACCGGTCGTTCGCCGGTGCCGGACGCACCAGCGACTCGGCCTCCTCCTCGAGCACCGTCTGCACCCGGTTAGCAAGCTCGGTCGCCTCGCGCTCGAGCTGCGCCTTCATCTCATGGGTGACGATCGAGCCCAGCGGTTCGTAGCCGCGACAATCGTGAAACTCGCCTTCCAGGGGACAAAGCTCGTTGAACGATGCGCTGCGAAAGAGCTTGCGTAACGCCGCTTGGCGCAGATCCTCACTCACGCCGGGTGAAAAGAACGGGCTGTAGTCCGAATCGTCACCAAGCGACTCGATGGGCGGCATGTCGGCATCGGTGAGCACCGGAGCCGCGGCCTCCGTGGCCGCGTCCGGCACTGTTGCCGTCACATCGGGGCCCGCTAATTCGACAGGCTTCCCGACCTCGGGTGCCGCTACCTGCGCCTTGCGTTTGGCCCAGCGCCGCAGAAAACCGCTACCAGACTTGTCTTCTTCGCCCGGCAGCGGTTCCGGCGCGCGCCCGGTATTAGCGCTTGGCTTCATATCTGCCTCTTGGTATCGACTCACCATCGCGCTTTCGTTTGGAGCGCGGCTCCTCCGGAACATAATGATCCAGCACGAATTGCTCGACGGTCCGATAGATCTCGGGCGGCATCGGCACTGCGAGGCCCTCGTTGCCAAATTCGGCATAAGCCATCGCCTCGATGTAGTCGATCGTGACAGATTGCGGAATCAGCTCGCCACCCGGCTCCTCCTGGGCGAGAACATAGATACTCGGATTGCCGCCGATCAGATTGTGGTAGTAGCTGTCGGCGTCGGACGCGCGCAGATCGAGCGCAAAGCCATTCCACAGGTACTGCTCGCCTTCGGGCCCGCTGCGCACCAGTTGGCGCCGCGGAACATCCGCACCACTCGCGCCCTCTGCAACCACGCCGAGCACGCGCCAGCGCTCGCTAATCCAGGCATTGCCGGTCACCGGTTCGTGCACGGTTAGCACGGAAACCATCACTGTCTGGTACGCTGGCGTCACCTCTTCAGAGGTTTCCACATGACACCTCGAGATTTGCGGGAATTCTGGCGTTGGCAGCACGCGAAGTTAAGGCAAGTTGCATACCAGCCGGGTCCGGGCGCGAAAACCGCTTCGCCGCCGCGAATGCGCGCGTCGCAAGGTGAATGCACAGTGGGACAAAACAACACAAAGTCCAAACGAGTGGGTCATTCTGACCCAACGGCTGCGCGGATCCGCCAGCGCCTGATAGTCACGACTCGCTGCGATATGGTGATATCCACGCTGTCATGATCTCCAGAAACTACCGGTACAGAAATTGCTGCCCGGCCCTATCCGGGGCACGCCACCTCGCGCAGGGAATCGTGTGAACGCACCGATCGCCATCCCGACCCAGCTTGTGGACCGCTTTGACCGCCACGTCACCTACGTGCGGCTCTCGGTCACCGATCGCTGCGACTTTCGCTGCGTGTACTGCATGGGCGAGGACATGGACTTCCTGCCACGTTCGGAAGTCCTGAGCCTTGAGGAGCTATACGCCGTAGGACGCGCCTTCGTGGAGCTCGGCGTCACCAAGATCCGCCTGACCGGTGGCGAGCCGCTGGTGCGGCGCAACCTGCTGTGGCTCACCAATGCGCTCGGGCGCCTGCCGGGCCTGAAAGAGCTGGTGCTCACCACCAACGGCTCGCAACTCGAGCGCTATGCCGGCCCGCTGCGCGATGCCGGGGTGCGGCGCATCAACGTGAGCCTCGATAGCCTCGACCCCCAGCGCTTTCGCGAGCTTACCCGAACCGGAGATCTCGCCAAGGTGCTGCGCGGCATCGCTGCGGCCCGTGCGGCGGGTTTCGAGCGCATCAAGCTGAACGCGGTGATCTTGAAGGGTCGTAACGACGATGAAATATCCTCGCTCGCCCAGTTCGCGATCGACCGCGGCCTGGACCTCAGCTTTATCGAGGAAATGCCGCTCGGCCAGATCGGCGAGCACGACCGCGCCGAGGCCTATTGCTCGAGCGACGAGGTGCGTGAAGCGCTCGAGCGAAACTACACGCTCGTCCCGACCACCGAGTCCACGGGCGGCCCGTCGCGCTACCACCGCGTGGCCGGCACCGATACCCGCATCGGTTTCATCTCCCCGCACAGTCACAACTTTTGCGCGAGCTGCAACCGTGTGCGCGTCACCACCCAGGGGCGCCTGCTGCTCTGCCTCGGCCAGGAGCACTCCGCCGACCTGCGCGCCGTGCTGCGCGGGAACCCGGATGATGATGTGGCCCTCAAGCAGTCCATCATTGCCGCCATGGCGATCAAGCCCAAGGGGCATGAATTCAATCTCGGCGCGGCCCCAGTGATCCTGCGCCACATGAGCGTGACGGGCGGCTGAGATGAGTGCCACCCCCTACCTGCCGCGCATGACGCGAGCGGGCCTCGCCCCGACCCACGCGGTTTCAGCGATTGACGAATATGGCGCGCGGCGCGAACTGCGCGTCGCCGGCGAGTTTCCGCTCACCATCAAGGTCGACCAGCGCGAGGTGGTAACCCTCATGACGCTCGGCACCCGGCCGGAGGAACTCACGCTCGGTTATCTCCGCAACCAGCGCCTGATCGAGGCGATCGAGGACATCCGCGCGGTGGACGTCAACTGGGAACGCGGAATCGTGCAGGTCGAGACGGTGCATGGCGATGGAGTCATTGATTGGGAACAGAAGCTCGCGCACCGCACTGTCACTACCGGCTGCGGTCAGGGAACGGTGTTCAGTTGTACGCTCGACAAGCTATATGATGTGCGCCTGCCACAAATCACGCTGCGCCAGTCCGTCATCTACAGACTGCTCGATGCACTGTCGGGCGAAAATGAGATTTACCGCTCGGCCGGTGCGGTGCATGGCTGTGCGTTATGCCACGAAACCGCGGTCCTGCACTTCGTGGAAGATGTCGGGCGCCACAATGCCGCCGATGCGATCTCCGGGCGCATGTGGCTCGATCGCATCGATGGCGCCGACAAGATTTTCTATACCACCGGCCGGTTGACGTCCGAGATCGTGATGAAGGCCGCACACATGGGCATCCCGGTGCTGCTGTCCCGATCGGGCGTCACGCACATGGGGCTCGAGCTGGCGCAGGAACTCGGTATCGTGATGATCGCACGCGCCAAGGGCCGTCACTTCCTCGTCTACCACGGCGCGGACAGCCTGGTGCTTGACGCGGTCCCGGTCCCGGGCCCGCGCGGGGTGTCCGCGGCCGAGGCCCGCGCGGAGTCGGCATGAGCGCGACAACCAATGATGTTCGGCCGAGAGTCGCTCGTGACGCCGGTAATCCCCACGAGGCAAATGGCGAGAGCATCACGACGCCGCGTCGCTTCATGACAGTACGCGAGGCCGCGCGCTATCTCGATCTTCACGAAAAGAAGGTCTATGCGTTGGCTGCTGAAGGCCAGATTCCCGCGACCAAGGTCACTGGCAAGTGGCTCTTTCCGCGTGAGCTCGTCGAGCAGTGGTTACTCGAGTCCGCGCACGGTGGCGTGCTCACCGACCGCCTGGTCGTTGCCGGCAGCGACGACCCTCTGCTTTACCGCGCCATCATGCAACTCGCCAATCAGGTGCAGGGCGGCGCGCTGGTGAGCTACACGCACACCGGTACGCAGCTCGGCCTGTCGTTGCTCGGGCGCCGCCGCGCCGATGTCTGCGGCATGCACTGGGGACCGGCCGAGGAAAGCAACAACCGTCATCTTGCGGTTGTGCGCCAGCACCCCCAGCATCATGACTGGCTGGTGCAGCGCGCCTACTACCGCGAGCAAGGGCTGATCCTTGCGCCCGACATGCGCCCGAGCGGCGGTGATATCCGCGCGCTCTTCAACCCGAAGGTGCGATGGGCAATGCGTCAGGATGGCTCCGGCTCACAGCGCTTCCTGCGCGATACGCTTGCCCGCCACAGCGTCGATCCCGCCTCGCTACGCGTTGCCGGCCAGGCCAACTCCGAGCGCGAGGCCGCGGCACTCGTGGCACTACAACAGGCGGACGTCGCACCCGGTGCGCGCGCGGCGGCAGCCGAATTCGGGCTCGAGTTCCTGCCGATCGGATGGGAAGCCTACGATCTCGTCCTGCGCCGCGGTGTCTTCTTCCGGCACCTGTTCCAGAAGCTGTTCGAGCAGCTGCAGTCGCCCGAGTGCCGGCGCTGGGCGCAACTGCTCGGCGGCTATGACTACGCCGACTGCGGCAAGGTCATCTGGAGCGGCTGAGTCACGACCCGACGACGATTTCGCCGTCGATGCGGTGCATCAGGTCGAGGCTCGGGATGGTGAGCACCATTTCCACCCGCAGCACCTCATCGCCCGTGAGCCTCCCGTGCTGACGCGCCTGATGCACGGCCATCTCGATCTCGCGCTGCGAGCTGATGCCGACACGCTTCAGGAACTTGCGGATCTCGAGGTTCAGGGTTTCATCTTCAGGCGTAGTGGTGGTCACGCGACTCCTCCTGGGTAGCTTCGGGTAATCCGTCGCGGCCGGACGACCGCGCGGTGGAACGTTGCGGCAACCAGACCTCGAAGCGGCTGCCCTTACCGACGACCGAGGTCACCGAGATGTTGCCATCGTAACGGCGAACCAGCCCGTAGCTCACGGACAGGCCGAGCCCGGTTCCGCGGTGCGCGTCGCCGGTAAAAAACGGATCGAAGATATTCTTGAGCTGCTCCTCCCGGATTCCCTTGCCGTTGTCCTCGACCGTGAGCACGACTCCGCCAGGCTCTGCATCCCGAGTCATGATCACGATACGCCCGCCATCAGCCACCGCGTTGGCCGCATTGAAGATCAGGTTAATGAGCACCTGCTCGAGATCGAATACGTTGATCCACACCGGGCGCGTGGCCTCGAGGCGAGTCATGAGATCAATGCCGCGTGGCTTCAGGCCGTGGCCCACCAGCGGAAGCACCTCCCCGACCAGCCAGTTGGTGTTGACCTCTTCGACAGGGCCAGCGGCTGGCTCCGATCGCGCGAACTGCAACAGGCCGGTAGTGATGTGGCGAATACGCTCAACTTGCTGGGCAATCAGATCGATCTCCCGCTTGACGGGACGCGCGCCTGCGCCGAGCTCGGCCGCCAACACCTCGAGATTCCCGAGGATTACCGCAGCCGGATTGTTGATCTCGTGCGCGATGCCGGCGGCCATCTGGCCGAGGGCCGAGAGCTTCTCGGCCAGCACCAGCTGCTCGCGCGTCTCCTGCAGCAGGGCGATTGTCTTCTCAAGCTGCAAATTCTTTTCGGCGAGCTCCCGGGTACGCTCGTTCACCTTGTCCTCGAGCAACTGGGCGGCGCGATGCAGCTCCCGGTTTCTCTCCTGGAGCTGATCGAGCAGCGCATCGAACTGCCGGCCAAGCTCGCCAAGCTCGTCGGCCGATCCGAGCGCCCCGATCCGCTGGTTTTCGCCGGCCTGCGTTGCGCGCACGACCGCGGTCATGCGCTCAATCGGTCGGAAGACCGAACGCATGCCGCGTACGCCAATCCAACCTGCCAGTACCGTGGCAACCGCAAACAGCAGAAGCAGGAGTCCAGCCGCGCGGTATTGCACAGCCCGCAAACTGCTCTCGGGCAGCCCCACATTGAGGTAACCGACCGGCTGGCCATGCACATTGAACAACGGGCCATAGGCTGACACGAATTCGGTCCGCCCAAGCCGCTCGCGCCCCACCCAGACGTCCTGCCCGGGCTTGAACCCGCCTTGCACCGCTTTCCCGGCCCGGGTGCCGAGCAGCGTCTCGGACTCATCCCCGGAGGTAGAAATGCGCATGTCCGCCAGCAGTAGCGTCACCATGGTCGTGCCATAGCCGAGCTGCGCGGCGCCCCCCGTGAGGCGATCGTGCAGAAACTCAAGCATCCCCGCATTACGGTTCAACAACACTGCACCGTCCAGCACCATGGTCGTGCGACCGCGCGCGTCGGTTACCGGCTGCGCGACGCGCAACACAAGTGCCCGCGCGTCGGAACCGGGGCTCTTCCCGGCTGGCCCTACTGATTGCACGACACGCGAACCTTCCCGCACCAGATCGTCGCGGCCGAACACCTCGAATGCGGTGCCTGGCAGGCCTCGCGCCGCGCGATCGGTCAACGGACTCGGCTTGCTGCTGCGCGTCCTGTCGGCGCGTGGCTCGAATAGCCAGTCGCCTGCCACACCCGTG
>Ga0209427_10002202_pt1 | contig 22904 bp, 12 predicted proteins | sample DeeMarSWOR136_30_FD_187465 | JGI IMG/M metagenome (GOLD analysis project Ga0209427, IMG submission 187465) | Marine sediment microbial communities from White Oak River estuary, North Carolina - WOR-1-36_30 (SPAdes) (version 2) | ecosystem: Environmental > Aquatic > Marine > Intertidal zone >...
GGTGCTGGGCGGGCGGCTGCATTCGGTCTTCGACAAAACCGAAGGCCGGGAGATGTTTCATCTCAACAACGTGATCAAGCCCGGCATGATCGCGATGCGCGGCGCCTTCATCAGCGGCGGCGTCGAGTGGAACGCCGGACCCCAGGTCCACACCGTTACGATTGTTTCACCGGTGGATGCACTCATCGGCCGGAACGCAGATGGCTCGGCCTACCTTCAAGTCAACAACCTGGAGAAGAGCTTACGAACGCAGTGGACGGTGCGGGTGACGCTGCATCCGGGAAAGGCTTACCTGGATGAGCAGATCTGCATCTTCAATCCCACGGACGCGATCAGCCCGTACTACTTCTGGAATTGCACGGCGTTTCCCAATCAACGCGGAACGCGCTTTATCTACCCCATGACGCTTGGTACGGATCACTACGCCGTGAAGTTTTTCGGCTGGCCGATTCACGAAGGCAAGGACATATCCTGGCTAAGGAACTATGAAACCTGGGCGTCGATTTTTTCCGTGAACTGTGCCTTTGACTTCTTCGGGGCCTATGACGTCGATACGGATCGGGGTATCGTGCAGGTGGCCGACCACCATGAGCTGAGCGGCAAAAAGGCATGGACGTGGGGGACGTGGGATTTCGGCCTGGTCAGTCAACAGAACCTGACCGATGATGACGGCCCGTACATCGAAGTGCAAAGCGGGCCCTTGCCGACCCAGTCCGATTACGGCATGTTGTTGCCGCGACAGGTGATCTCGTGGCAAGAATACTGGTATCCCGTGCACGGCTTGGGTGATGGCTTCGAGTATGCCACGAAAGACATCGTGGTTCATACGGCTCGCAAGGATGATACGCTTGAACTGCGTATCCTCTCGACGAGCAAGTTCTCAGGGGCGACCTGCACGCTCTCCCAGGGACGCCGGGCGCTTCTTAGAAACAATGTGGATTTGTCTCCTGACGGTCCTCAGGTGGTGACACTTCGCTCCGCTCCGGCATCGCCTGTGGACGTCACAATAACAAGTCCAACGGACCGGGTTCTTGCTTCTTTCACAACTCCCTTGCCGATTCCCGAGACGCCCGAGCCCAAGCCTTCCAGACTCATGAGAAAACCGGATGAGCAACTCACGTTGGAGGAGGTATTTCTCAAAGGTCGAAAATACGACCTGGCCACGAATCGAAAGAGGGCCCGCGAGTACTACGAAAAGGCGCTGGTGGAAGACCCACAGTATTCGCCGGCATTGCGGGCGCTGGCCGTGCTGGATATCGAAGCGGGACTTTATGAGAAAGCCGCTGGGCAATTATCGCACGCTCTGGGCCGAGACGACACGGACGGATTGTCCTGGTACTTTCTCGGTGTGAGCCATTTGCGATTAGGAAATGAAACCGAAGCGCTTGCGTGCGCCTCCAAGGCCATTCGATGCCTGGGGACGGCTTTTCTCGGCCACGACTTGGCCGGACGGGCCCACATGCGGATGGGAGATTATTCCAAGGCGACAGCGGCCTTCGGAGAGGCCGTTCGACTAAACGCCACAGACGGCAAGGCCAGAGATCATCTGCTCCTGGCCCAGTACGCGGCCGGGCGCAAGAAGCTGGCATGCAAACGCGCGGAGCGAAGGATTGCCCAGAATCCGACGGACCTGGTCCCACGGGCGCTGATCGCACTGCGAGGCAAGGAGGAGATGCAACGCTTCGTGCGTCAGGCGCGGGCGTTTGTCGGAGAGGATGATTTTCAAATGCTGGAGGCGAGCCTTGTCTTTGCCGATCTGGGTTTGGTGAAAGAAGCCGGATCGCTGCTGGCAGCCGTGTGCATCAGAGCTGTGCCGGAGAATGAACGCAGCCCGTTGCCGCTCTACTATTCGGCCTATTTCGCATCGCTGGCCGAGGAGCCGGCGCAGGCCCAGAGATATTTGAGACAGGCCGTCAGGCGGCACAAGGATCATGTCTTTCCTTCCCGGCCCGAAGCAATCGAGGTATTGAAGTACGCCATCCAACGCAACCCCGACGATGCCTATGCCCATCTGCACCTTGGAAATCTCTACGGTCATCTCGGCCGCGTCGATGAAGCGGCCCGGCTCTGGCAAAAGGCGGGTGACTTGGACCCCTCTCTGAGTATCGCCTTTCGCAATCTCGGCCTTCATACCTGGGCAACGGAGAACGACCTGGCGAAGGCCGAAAGCTTGTACCGCAAGGCCATTGCCGCCCGGCCGAGCGACCAGACCCTGTATCGGGACTTGGCGGACATTCTCATGGCGGCCAAGAACCGCCCGGAGGCGATAAAGGTTCTCGAATCGACGCCGTCCGAAGGGATCAGACGTGCCGATGTCATTATTATGCTCGCTCAAGCGTATTATGATGAGCAGCGGTACAGCAACGCAATCGATCTGCTCGAATCCACGCCGTACTTCGTGAATTGGGAGGGTCAGACGATCACGTGGGACCTCTTCCACAAGGCCCACGTGGAGCGAGGGCAAAAGCGCTTTGCGGAGGAGGACTTCGAAGGGGCCCTACGGGATTTCGAGGCGGCGCTGACCTACCCGGAAAACATCGGCGTCGGGCGCTCGAACAAGCCTCTGGAAGCCCGCGCGCAGTACTGGCGCGGGAAGGCACTGGACGCCCTCGGTCGCCAGGAAGAGGCGCGTTCGGCCTGGCAGGCCGGAGCCGCCGGACACGAACGTTCAGGCGAACAGAACAAGTACCGTGAGCTTTGCAGTAAAGCTCTCTCGATGTTGAAATAGTTCAACGTCGATCGCCATACGTCTTGAAAATTGCTCTTGGGACTCATAGACTGTTTGAAAAGAAACCCGCAAATCCTCGAATTTTTGGTTAAGTCAAAAAGGCGAAGAAAGGAAAAAGAGATGGGCAAAAATATCGATTGGGTCGGTAAACGCGAAGAGTGGCTTTCGGCCCTCAGAGACCTGTTTGATACGATTCGAACATGGTCAGAGAGTCAGGGTTGGTCGGTTCACGAGGACGAAAAAACTATTTCGGAAGAACACGTCGGACGTTACAAAGCGCCCTCGTTAATGATTCAGTGCCCGGGCGGACGCATTCATATTGATCCGATAGGATGTAACATCATCGGTGCTCATGGACGAATTGACATTCTATCATTCCCTTCCCTTAACCGGTTGCTTCTTATCAAGATCAATAGTGACTGGAAGATAAAAACTGAATCTCGAATGGATTGGCCTCGAGCATGGAGTCATGAGGCTTTTGTTGATTTAGTGAATTCACTCACGTCAATGGCATGAAGACACAGGACCGCATACTTCAGATCAAATCGTGTGAGCAGATGTGTTATGCCGGTAAAGCGGCGACCGCGCATTTCCACAAGATATGCCATTCTGATCCATCTCAACTGTCGAAAGAATTGACATTTCGTCTCCACGATATTCGTGAATGTCATGAAGATTTGGAAAAAACCTATCTTGTTCGTCTCTTTGCCGTGTTCGAGGTGACGGTTAGGGACTACTGGCGCGAGGGCTGTGGAAGGAAGAGTCATCCTCTGGTTAGAACTTTGCTTGATAGAGTGGCATCACAGAGCTTTATGCAATACGACGTTCTCTCGAACGCCCATGCCGTTCGAGATTACAGAAATTTTTTAGTACACGGAGGAGCGGCGATATCCTTGACACTCTCGGAAGCTAGAGGATATCTCTGCACCTTCCTTTCATACTTGCCTCGTGAATGGTGAATGATATGGATTTGAACGCGATTGGGATTAGCACGAATTTCACGGCCGTGGATTGGTGTATCGTCATCGGCTATCTGATTATCGTGGTAGGTATCGGCGTCTATATAAAACGCTACATCAGCAACGTGACGGATTTTATCGTGGCCGGTCGGGGTCTAAAAACGTTCCTGGCGATCGCGACAATGATCGGGACCGAGCTCGGGCTGGTGACGGTAATGTATTCGGCCCAAAAAGGATTTACCGGCGGCTTCGCCGCCTTTCACATCGCCTTGGCCGCGGCGATTGTCACGCTGGTCGTCGGGCTGACCGGATTCATCGTGGTGCCGTTGCGGCGGATGAAGGTCATGACCATTCCGGAATTCTACGAGCGGCGCTTCGGACGCGGCGTCCGGATTCTGGGTGGAACGATATTGGCCTTCTCCGGCATCCTCAATATGGGGATGTTTCTCAATGCCGGCTCCATCTTTGTGATGGGCATCACCGGACTCACGGAAGACGTTCACCTCAAGATTATCATGACCGTTCTGCTCGCGATGGTCTTGCTTTATACCACGTTAGGCGGTATGGTTTCGGTGGTCGTTCTGGACTATATCCAGTTCGTCGTCTTATCCTTCAGCCTCCTGGCCGCGAGTCTATTATCCATCAGATACCTGGGCTGGGACAATATTACGTCGACGGTATCGAGACTGAGAGGGGAAGCGGGTTTCAATCCGTTCCACGGCGAAGGCTTCGGCGTTTCTTACGTCGCGTGGATGTTCTTCCTCGGGCTGGTCAGTTGCGCGGTCTGGCAGACGGCGGTGATCCGTGCGTGTTCCGCCAAGGACACTCGCACGGTTAAGAAAATCTACACCTGGGCGTCCATCGGATTCCTCATCCGGTTCCTGTTGCCTTGCTTCTTTGGGATTTGTGCGTTTGTTTACATCGCCCAGCACGAAGCACTGAGGGCCATTTTCCTTCCTGAGGGGAGCGAGGCGGATTCACAGGTTACCCTGATGGCCATGCCGGTATTTTTGAGTCAACTCCTACCAGCGGGGTTGATCGGGATCGTCTCCGCGGGTATGTTGGCGGCGTTCATGTCCACACACGATAGCTATCTACTCTGCTGGAGTTCCGTGCTGACCCAGGATGTCGTGGCGCCCTGGTTCAAGGCAGGATTATCCTCAAAAGCACGTTTGTTACTGGCGCGGATCTTCATCGTCGGGATTGGCATTTTCATTCTGGTCTGGGGACTATGGTATCCTCTGGGCCAGGATTTGTGGGACTACATGGCCATCTCCGGAGCCATTTACTTCACCGGAGCGATTGCCTTGCTGGTCTTCGGATTGTACTGGAAACGAGCCAGTAAGGTCGGAGCGTATTCGGCCCTGGTTTGTGGATTCCTTGCGATTGTCGGTCTGACGCCCGTACAAAACTGGCTTGGCTTCCTGTTGAATCCGATCAAGCTGCACTTCGGATTCACGAAAGAAATCCCCATCGCAGAAGTCACGGAAAAGACCGTTTTAGTGGTTCAGGATGTTCCCATCGACCAGATCACTGAAAAGACCGTCCTGGTCTATGAGACCATCGGCAGTGAGATTGTCGGTTTGACCGTTATAGTGCTCGCAGTCATCTTCATGGTGGTTGGTTCTCTGGTATTTCCGGATCGGGACAAATCCTCATGAGGGCTTGAGAAAAGTCAAAGTTAGGCATAGAAATGAATTCTGAAAAATTGAAGGTTAGGCATGTATTATTTAAGAAAATCCTTTTCTTGATTTTCTTAAATAATCACTTAACCAATTGTCACGTTGTAGCCTACTGTTTAGAAAGGAAAAAACAAAGTACGTTTTTTTCTTTCCAAAGTATGCCTAACCTTCAATTTTGCAGAACTCAGATATTTATTATTACAAGGAGTAACCAGATATGAATTTCTGGATCAACTTGTGGACCCTCTTCTTTCTTGTGAGCCTGGCTCTATTCGCGGGTCTGGCGGTGATTGTTTCCATCGGCGGTTTCTTCGATATTCGATCGCTGTTCAAAAGTCTTACGGACCGCACGGAACAGGAGGATGGCGATCTCGAATCGGAACGATGATGACCCGGCGGGAAAGACTGATGGCGACCTTGCGTGGCGAACCGGTCGATCGGCCCGCCGTGAATTTTTATGAGATTGGGGGATTTCAGATTGACCCTTCCGACCCGGACGAGTTCAACGTCTATAACGACCCATCCTGGCAACCTCTGCTTCAACTGGCCGAAGAGCGCACCGACCTGATTCGAATGCGCAGCCCCGTCAAGTCACGCTGCCACGAGGTCGATTTATCGCACCACAAACTGGACGAGTTTGTGGAGGATGGATGCCGTTTCAACCGCGTGACGTTGAAAGCCGGCGGCAGGGCCTTGACGTCGCTGACGCGCCGCAGCCCCGACGCCGACACCGTTTGGACAATAGAGCCTTTGCTCAAGAACGTAGATGATCTCAGGGCTTATTTGGAGGTGCCGGACGAGGTTTTCGCCGAGGACGTCGATGTCACGGCTCTCATCGAAGAAGACGAACGGCTGGCCGAGCGGGGCATCATCATGGTCGATACGGAAGATCCGCTTTGTGCCGCGGCGGCTCTTTTCAGCATGGAAGATTTCATGGTCGTTGCCTTGACCGAGCGGAAATTGTTTCATCGTGTGCTTGAAAGACTCTCACGCCATATATACACCCGAACGGAGGAGACGGCGAAAGCGTTCCCCGGCCACCTGTGGCGCATCTACGGGCCGGAGTACGCCACCGAGCCTTACCTTCCGCCGCACTTGTTCAAAGAGTATGTGGTGCGCTACACCGGCCCAATGGTCGAGATGATTCAGAAGCACAGTGGTTTCGCCCGGATACATTGTCACGGCAGGATTCGTGCCGTTCTTGATTACATCATTGAGATGGGCCCCACTGCGATCGATCCCATCGAGCCGCCGCCGCAGGGGGACATCGAGCTTGGCGAAGTCCGCCGCCGGTACGGTAGAGATCTCGTCCTTTTTGGGAGTCTGCAATTTGCCGATGTCGAGCACGCCGAGCCGGCGGAGTTTGAGAAGATCGTCGCAAAGAGCCTGAAAGACGGAACCGATGGCGAGGGCAGAGGCTTTGTCCTGATGCCGTCCTCGGCGCCGATCAGCCGGAAGATCAGCCCCAGAGTAATGGCGAACTACGAGACCATGCTCCGCCTGGCCACGAACTTCCACTCGTGAGACAATGTGACGTTGTCTACATGCCGCGCCAGGTTATAACGGCAAAGCATCCAATACCAGCACCTTAAAGGCTTCTAATTCAAACGTGTGCGCCTCACCCGCAGGCAACACTATAGTGGCCTTATCGGCGTTTTCTTTCCACGGGCTCTTCAGAGAATACTTTCGTGCCGCACCTTCAGGCAGCTCCAACGCCTTGCCGATATCGATCGTAATCCGGCCCGGCTTGTCGGATGGATTACGAAGCGAGAGGATGCCCTTTCTCTTCGTCCATGACGCCCAGCCGTAAATCTCTCCTTCGGCCGGATCACCCCCGACCCAATGAGTATCGACAAGCACGTCTGCATTGTCACGCGACCACTTCGCCGCCTCGGCCAATGCGTCCCAGTGTTCCGGCCGCATCAAGGACGGCGTAATGTATAACTCCTGGCAATTCGTCCCGCTTGCGAAGAAGGCGTGAATGTCAGCGACGAGGTCGTCGCTCTCGTCCGGCAGTCCGTGGTTGGCGAACATAACGCCCTGGGTCATCAGCGAATTGAGCGGATACAACGGCGCGCGTTTCACGACGTTATGGTAGGTCTCCTTATCTCGGTAGGTGACCTGCTGCTGCCGCTTCGAGCCCCACCCGTGCGTGCCCCAATCTCTGCCGGACCGCCAGATGGAGTCGCTATACCACAGCCAATACGGTGACGCCCATGTCCCTGTGGTCGTATTTACGAACACATCCTGTCTAACTTGGCGCAGCCCGCTGATGTGCCGCAGCAGGGCCTCCATGTCGTGGGCGAATTCGGCAGTGGTTCCTGCCGGTCTGCCGCCCACGCCGATGCCATCGAACTTGAAGTAGTTCAATCCGTACTCCCGGATCATTTTGACGCAGACGTCGTGAAACCTGCCGTAATAGTTCGGTCCGGCCAGGGAGAAACCGCTCTTGTTTGTCTCAAAGCCCTGCTCGGCGCCGTACTTGAGCCGTGCCTTCTTTGCCGTACCGTAGCCGCCGAAGGGCGACAGCCACGCCCCGAGGACCGAGTCATATTTTTCCACCGCCCGCCGGAGCGGGGTAAATCCGTCCGGATACCCCTCGTGAAACTGCCATAGCGAGGCGGGATCATCCCAGCCATCGTCCAGCACGAACGAGTCCATCTTCACCCGGCGCCATGTGATCAATTCCTTCCCGAACAACTCGGCCACTTCGAGAAAATCATCCGGCTGTATCTTCTCCGCCCCATAGCCGATGTCGTACCAACTATTGTAATGCAGAAACGGCCTGTAAGGGTGCGCCCGCTCGCGTTCGAGATAGTACAAGAAGCCGCGACGCAATTGCCCCTCTGGCGTGGTGCCGATAACGGAACTGTGCTTGAGCGGCTCGCCTGGTTTCAGTATCGTTTCATAAGGCAGGCTGCATTGCAAACGAGACGGCGAACCTTCCTGCACCCGGCTTTTCACGAGAGGATATTCACAAGCGAAGAACATATTTCCGGCTACTATCGGCGAACCGTCCACCGTTCCGGCCACCTCGGCATGAGGTACAGCCAACTCCAGCATCACGATTTCTTTTATCTCGATGGGGTGATCCTTGGCGGACAACAGCACTTCCTGCCGGACATAATTCGAGCCATCTCGAAGAATCCCGTGCCACTGAACGGCAAGGTTGTCGTCGGCAGAACTCAAGGACACTGTGATTTCCCTGCCGCCGAACCGCTCCGCCAGCCGGCACGACGTGGGATTCGGCTCCAAGTTTGCAGTTTGAGGTGCGCTGACGATCTTCAGACTGGAAGACTTCAGGAATCGCTCCTGGCTCAGAACGAGTTGGAAACACTCGGCGTCTAAATCGAGTGTGGTCCCGGATAGTCTATCTACGACACGCTGGAGTCCAAGTCGTCCTTCGCGAATGCTCCACGTACACGCGATCACATCGTTCTCCAGAATGAGTTCATCCTCAGTGATCCTGCACTGTCCATCACCTGGCATAGGCCCCGGAAAGTGGGGTCCCAGCGCCGCCCCCACACAAGCCGTGAGCGATAGCACGACCAGGATCGACACATAAATGAACGGGCAGTTTTGCGTTCTTCTTTTCATCTATCTTTCCTTTCCGAGTATGCACGTTGTTGATTATTGTCGAAAAGCACGATCATTAGTATACTGCTATCGCTTGGGAAACGGAAGTTATTCAAATGGTATCGTACTGTTGAATAGGATGCAAAATGAAGATTAGCGCGAGTTACTGGATGTTCGAGGGGGGATTGGAGGCCAAAAGGCCAATCGCCGACGCGATGCAGGAAGCCAAGCAGCTTGGATTTGACGCGATCGAGTTGGCCGTCGCCGGAAGAGGTGTCTTGACGCACGAGGCAACGCAGGCTCAATGTGAGGATATTGTGGCGACCGCCGCAAAGATCGGCATCGAAATCTCAAGTCTTGCCTCCGGCGAAAACTGGACCTGTTCTCCGACGTCAAACGACGCCGACATCAGACAAAGGAGCATCGAGTTCAATCGCAAGGCCGTCCGGATAGCCAAGTGGCTCGGCACGGGCGCCTATCTCTACGTGCCGGGAGCGGTGGATGTGTTCTTCCTGCCTGAGGCGGAGAAGGTTCCCTATGACGTCTGTCACCAAAGGGCCATTGAGGCGCTCCGGCAGATTCTCCCGGCTGCCGAAGAGGCCGGCGTGGCCGTATGTATTGAGAACGTCTGGAACAAGTTCTTGCTCAGCCCGTTGGAGATGCGGGACTTCATCGACGGCTTTAATTCCGAGGCGGTGGGCGCCTACTTCGACGCCGGCAACGTGTTGTTAACCGGCTATCCCGACCATTGGATCCGAATCCTCGACCATCGGATCAAGCGTGTGCACGTCAAGGACTTCAAGCGTTCCGTGGGAACGGTGGAGGGATTTGTCGATCTGTTAGAAGGGGATGTTGATTTCCAAGCGGTCAAAGAGGCACTTGCCGATATCGGATATGATGGCTATATCACCGCTGAGATGCTGCCCTTTGAGCCGGGCCGGCCTGAAAAAACGGCGCAGGCGATGAGAAGAATCTTCAAGTAAGAGGGCCTTTTTAGAGTCGTTGTAATGACGTTAAGCTTCATAGCCACGATGTCGTCTGGTCGGTTGTATGCGGGCTGGATTGGGCATTGGAAGGGAGAGGGCCGATTTCGAGAGGGCGTATGAGTGATGTCACGCGCATTTTGACCGCCATCGAGCACGGCGATGCTAAGGCTGCGAATGAACTGCTGCCGTTGATCTACGAGGAACTGCGTCGCTTGGCTTCACAGAAGATGTTGCAGGAGCGACCCGGCCAGACGCTCCAGGCAACCGCTCTCGTTCACGAAGCCTATATCCGCCTGGTCGGCTCAGAGGACCGGAATTGGAGCGGCCGGACCCATTTTTTTGCCGCCGCCGCCGAGGCCATGCGTCGCATCCTCATCGAGAATGCACGCCGCAAACAGCGTCTCAAACGTGGTGTCGCTCAACAGCGAGTGGACCTCGACGATGCGTGTATTGCCATCGAGGAACCTTCAGAGGACGTGGTCGCTCTGGACGAGGCACTGGCGAAGCTGGCCGACGAGGACTCCACAAAAGCCGATCTGGTCAAACTTCGCTATTTCGCAGGTTTGACCATCGAGCAAGCGGCTCAAATGCTGGGAATTTCGCGGGCCACTGCCGACCGATACTGGTCCTATGCTCGCGCCTGGCTCTTTCACGAGATGAGCGGAGGCAACTGAAATCGGCCTTTGTCAGGTATTTTTCACTTATTTCTCTTTTTCCCCATTTTCTGTGAGGCGTTTTCGCATCTAACGGCGCATGGTATTATAGAAAGACAATCATTGGGAAGGAACGGAACCATGGCTGAGAAATCCAAAGACGTTGAAGCGATATACAATGCGGCCCTTATGAAAGAATCCGAGGCGGAACGATCTGCCTACTTAGACGCCGTCTGCGGCGATGATCTTGCTGTGCGCGCCCGTGTCGAAGCGTTAATCAAAGCGCATGAGCAGGCGGGTGATTTCCTTAAGGTTCCTGTTGTAGACCCGGGTGTTAGGCTGGGAGATTCTGCTCTCATTGAGGGTCCTGGCACCAAGATCGGTCGATATGAGCTGCTGGAGCTGATCGGCGAAGGGGGGATGGGGCTGGTCTATTTGGCCGAGCAGAAAGAGCCGGTCAAACGCAAAGTTGCGTTGAAGATCGTCAAGCTCGGCATGGATACCAAACAGGTTGTGGCCCGTTTCGAAGCCGAGCGCCAGACTTTAGCTCTGCTGGAACATCCAAACATTGCCCATGTGTTCGACGCAGGAACAACCGACGCTGGACGACCCTACTTTGTGATGGAATATGTAGAGGGCACATCCATCACCAAATACTGTGATGAGAAAAAACTTAGCGTCGAACAAAGACTTGGACTCTTCCAACAGGTCTGTGAGGGTGTTCATCACGCCCATCAAAAAGGAATCATACACCGGGACATCAAGCCATCGAATATCTTAGTCTCTATTCACGGGGAAAGGATTGTACCCAAAATTATCGACTTCGGCATCGCCAAAGCTATCACGCAGCCACTAACCGGGAAGACATCATTTACTGCGCACGGTCAGCTACTCGGCACACCCGAGTATATGAGTCCTGAACAGGCCAAGATGGCTTACCATGACATTGATACCCGCTCGGACATATATTCTCTTGGTGTGCTGCTTTATGAATTGCTGGCTGGCGTATCGCCGTTCGATGCCGAGAAGCTTCGCGAAGGTGGAATTGAGCACATTCAACAGGTAATTTGCCAAGAAGAGCCAAGAACACCAAGCGCCCGGCTGACGAGCTTAGGCGATAAGGCCAAAGCGGTAGCGAACAGCCGTAGAACACAGATCATCACATTAACCAGACGTCTTCACAGAGAATTGGAGTGGATCCCCATGAAAGCGATGCGAAAAGATCGAACGAGAAGATACCGCTCGGCCTCTGAACTGGCCGACGATATTCACAACTATCTCGATGGAATTCCCCTAATTGCCGGGCCTGAGTCCACCATATATCGGGCAAGAAAGTTCGTGCGTAAACACGCCGGCTCCGTAGCTACTGCTGCGCTCTTGTTGGTGGTAATAGTCTTGGGGCTGGTGACAAGCATCCTGATGGGTTGCAGAGCAGAGCAAGCTCGGGAACAAGAGGCTGTTGCTCGTGCAGAAGCTGAGCAAGCACGTGATAAAGAGGCTGCTCTGCGAACACAAGTCGAGCAGGCTTTGGTACGCGCCGAGAGCGCCGAGAAGATAGCAGAGAAACGGGGTGGGGAATATAGGAATCTTTCTTATCTCCATAGCGTTGCGTTGGCTGACGCAAAATACCGCGAAAGAAATCTGAGGAGTACCCGGGGACTATTGGAATCATGTCCTGAAGATCTCCGAGGTTGGGAATGGTATCGGCTCAACCACGTTATGGACGAGTCACTCATGACGATCGCTCCATCGCAGATCGGCTTTTCGGTAGCTTTGAGCCCCGATGGCAAGCAGATTGCCTCGGTTATTAATGATAAGGAAATCACCATCTGGGATGTTGAATCTGGTGCTAAAGTCTTGACTTTCAAGGAATCTGGAAAGCATTTTACGGGCCCCCTTACGTACAATCCGACTGGCACGCGAATCGTTTCCGGAGGGTGGCAGCGAACCTCCGCAGGACGAGCTACTCCGATGGTCAGGGTATGGGATAGAAGCAGTGGAGAGTTATTAATGGCGCTTGCAGGTCATGAAGGGAGAATCCGTTGTGTCGCAGTAAGTCCGGACGGCAAGTGGATCGTCTCAGGAAGTTTCGACCGCACTCTCAGAATTTGGGAAGCCTCAACCGGACAAGAGTTCAAATCTCTTTCTGGGCATGAGGATCTTGTCATTTGCGCTGCCTTTAGCCCTGACGGAAGAAAGATCGCCTCCGGAGGTTACGATCAAACGGTCAGGATATGGGATGTAGCAACGGGTGAACAATTGAAGACTTTCCGCATGGATGATCAGAAGGTGGTCACAGTAGATTATAGCCCGGATGGTAAACGGATTGCCGTAGGTTGTGGTCCGGGATTGATTAGGATCCTGGACGCAGATACTGGGCAAGGGATTACAGCCAGCGTGGATCATGTGTGGTACCGCAGCACGATCACCTCGGTTCATTTTGGTCCCGATGGCACCCGACTCGTCTCGGGGAGCTATGATCAGACAGTCAGAATCTGGAATGCAGATACAGGTGAAGAAATCGCAACATTTGTCGGACATCCATACATAGTTTCGGTAGTCTCTTTCACTCCTGATGGAAAGCGAGTTGTTTCGGCAGGCCCTCTCGGCGGTATAAAGATATGGGATGCAAACTCCGACAGAAAAGGTACGAAATTGTTGGGACATGAACATTTGGTTCATCAACTGATGTTCACTTCTGATGGCCAGCGTCTCGTATCATGCAGCAGGGACAATACGATCAAAGTGTGGGATGCTACTGGCGCCAGAGAAATCAGAACCCTCCGCGGACACGATGGGGCTGTTGTCAAAGTGGCGGTCAGTCCCGATGGGAAGTGCATAGTGTCCGCCAGTATCGATAAAACACTGAGGATTTGGGATACAAACAGCGGCGGCGAGCTTAGAAAACTCACGGGGCACGATGGTCCGGTCTATTCGGTTGACATCAGCCCAGACGCTAACCGTATAGCATCGGGAGGAGTGAAGGATGTCATAATATGGGATGCTTCGACAGGAGAGCAGTTGATGGTGCTCTCAGGACATAAGGAGAAATCCGCCATTCATTCTGTTGACTTCAGCCCTGATGGTATGCGCATAGCCTCCACTGGCAGCGACAAAACAATCAGAATCTGGGACACAGAGACCGGCAAGGAATTGATGACCCTATCCGGCCACAGGATGCTTGTTTCTAACGCACTTTTTACTCCGAATGGCAAACGTATTGTTTCGGCAGCTTATGATGGAGTGATCAGGATCTGGGATAGTGCAAGTGGAAATGAACTCATGAAACTCCTTGGGCATAAAGAAGCTCACATCGAGTCGCTCGCCATCAGTCCTGATGGCAGGCGCATTGTCTCTGGAAGTTTTGCCTCAGCCAAACTGTGGGATACTGACACAGGTGCTGAGTTGATGACTATCTCTGACGACTATGCAGTCTACGCTCTGGCGTTTAGTCCAGACGGCAGGATCATTGCTGGGGGGATACATGGTGAGGACAAGGATAGCATTGTACTTTGGAAATCCGGCCCTCGCCCAGTCATGGGTCGTTGAGACCAAAGTGGTGAATCCAAGCAACAGGTAAGGGGTTGAGCCCACGATGAGGATCGGGTAATGAGCAATTGGCTTGCGTTGGTTCTTGAACCTGTAAAGACTGAAAAACCTGGATTAAATTTTGCTTATCCGGATGGAGGCGACTTACTACCTGTTACCATTCTTTGTGGGATCTCGATATTGCGCATCGTGTTATGGTTGCTGGCCGTATGGGAATATGTGCTGCTAAAGGACCAGACACGGAGTGAGAAACTGACAAGTGTCCACAGGCATGCGTAAAGCACGCCTTCGATGCCATCGAATCCGGTGGGAACACATAATATCGGATTGCCAACGAAGCAGACCCTACTGCTCACAACTCCAGCGTTGATTTGCCTTTGGGCCATTTGAAGCAAACCGCAACGTCCCGGTCGTCCGCGTGCCAGATCAGTTTGATGAAGAAAGAGCGGCCTCATTGTTGTGTCCATCAGCCGGATCGGTTATTCTACTTCCTTACAAATGCTACGGCACAATTAAGCAAGGTTGAATAGAGAGCGTCCATTTGGATGAAAAACACGCACATAATCGTATTCGTTTGTTTGGTGTTCATATCACTGGCGACTGCCCGGGCATCTGCAAGTGACACTGAGATTATACCTCTGTCCCACGCTCATGCCCACAACGATTACAGGCACGACCGGCCTTTGTTTGATGCGCTCGCACATGGTTTTTGCAGTGTCGAAGCCGATATTTTTCTCGTTGATGGCGACCTGTTCGTCGCCCACGATCGAGAGGAGATAAGGCTCGATCGAACTCTTCGCAGCCTCTATCTCGATCCATTACGAAAACGCATCAAGCAAAACGGCGGACGTGTCTACCCGAACGGCCCGGAATTTGCGCTGCTCATCGACATAAAATCCGAAGCCATTTCAACGTACAAGACACTTGACAAAATGTTGGCCGAATACCGAGACATTTTCACATCCTTCGATTCCGAAGGACGCCGGAGCAAAGCGGTTCTGGCCGTCATCTCCGGCAATCGCCCTCTGGGGCTGATGGAATCGCAGGAAGTCCGATATGCCGGTTGTGACGGGAGGCTCACGGACCTGAAATCCGACGCTTCCGCGAATCTGATCCCAATGATCAGCGACCGATGGACACGGCATTTCACCTGGCGGGGGAGCGGGCTGATGCCCGCCGAAGAACGCCGCAAATTAGAGGAAATTGTCCAAACGGTGCACAAGAAAGGCCGGCGCGTTCGCTTCTGGGCGACGCCGGATCGCCCTTCGCCGGCCAGAGACACCCTCTGGCGCGAGCTGCTTGCCGCCGGCGTCGATCTGCTCAACACCGACGACCTCACGGGCCTCCAGCAATTCCTCCTGGCCAACCGAAATTAGCGACGCCATATCGCCGCATGGTCCTTCCACGAGGCGATGTCAGATCCGGAGAATTCTTCTTGACCGCCCGGTAATAGTCTGGTATACATATAGAAGGTGAAGTCCGAGCCCGGACCGGCCGATATCTGAGGAGTGCTGGCTTACAAACGGGTAGAATCGTTACGGTGTTTTTTGCGCCCGCAAAAAGGTGACCGGACCGTAAGGTGCAGCTACGACGTCCGGATTTGAATGATTCACAGGGACGGGCTTTGCGTATGAGCTGGGTGCCGAGATTGCAAGAAAGGAGGTGGCGTCAGATCGTCCAGAATCATCGTCGACCGACACGAGCGTACCGTTATGCCGAAAACGATAGTCGGTCGTTCACTCATTTACTCTCTTTTTCAGAAGGAGGATTACCATGTGTAGAAAACTGATTTGGCTCATTCCTTTGGTTGTTGTGCCGGGCCTGGTCCTGACGAGCACGGCAAGCGCGGCAGACCCGGATCTTGCCGCCTACTGGAAGTTCGATGAAGGCTCCGGGACGACCGCTTATGACTCTAGCGGCAACGGCAACGACGGTGTCTTCGTCGGCGATCCCAAGTGGGTCGCGGGCAAGTACGGCGGGGCACTGGAGTTTGACGGCGACGATTATCTCAACTGTGGGAACGGCGACTCGCTGCAGATTCAAGACGAGATTACGATCACGTTCTGGTTTCAGGTTGATGCGTTCTCCAACACTTGGGAGGCGTTTCTTGCCAAGGGGGATAATTCGTATCGAGCCAGCCGATCGGCAGGAACGGGGAATGCCACCCATATGGGCGCATCGGGTACGTCTGTTGGCGGCGGCAATGGTTGGTTTGACGCGGCCGTGGTGATAACGGACAATCAGTGGCACCACTGGGCCGGAGTGTACGACGGGTCCGAGGGGAGGATTTACATTGACGGCGCCTTGGATACAGCCAGCCCGGGGACGGGACAGATAAACATCAGCACCTACGATTTTTACATCGGTGAAAACCAACAAGCCACGGGACGTTACTTGCACGGCCTCATGGACGAGGTGCGCATCTACAGCCGGGCGCTGGCGGATTCGGAGATTCTGGGGGTCATGGCAGGCGCCGGAGCCGAATATCCATTTGCCTCCGCCCCGAATCCGGCCGATGGGGCGCTCCACGAGGATACGTGGGTGACGCTTTCCTGGCGGGCGGGAGATTTTGCCGTCTCGCACGATGTGTACATGGGTGAAAACTTCGATGATGTCAACGATGGCACCGGCGATACGTTCCGGGGCAACCAGGGCTCGACGTTCTTTGTGGCCGGCTTTCCCGGGTTCGCCTATCCGGAGGGTCTGGTTCCGGGCACGACGTACTACTGGCGAGTCGATGAGATCAACGACGCGGACCCGAACAGTCCGTGGAAAGGTCCTGTCTGGAGTTTCTCGATTCCGCCCAGGACGGCGTATGACCCTGCCCCGGCGGATGGGGCCGGATCTGTCGATCTGGGCGCCAGCTTGAGTTGGACACCGGGCTTTGGTGCGAGATTGCACACCGTGTTCGTCGGTGAGGATTTCGACACCGTGGCGAATGCCACAGTAGGAATCCCTTCGGGAACGACAACCTTTAATCCCGGCCCGCTCAAAGCGGCTAAGCTGTACTACTGGCGCGTCGACGAGTTTGACGGCGTCGAGACGTATAAAGGCGACGTCTGGAGCTTTACGACTCTGGGCGCCGTGGGCAACCCGGACCCGGCTGACGGGGCTGTGGATATCACCCAGACGCCGACGCTCACCTGGACGCCCGCCATCCCTGCCGCCTCGCACGAGATATACCTCGGCGACCGTGAAGAGGCCGTGAGAAACGCCACGACGGCATCGCCGGAGTACAAGGGGACCCAGCCGCTCGGCGAGGACAGCTACGATCCCGGCAAACTCGCGTGGAATACCACGTATTACTGGCGCATTGATGAAGTCAACGACACCAATCCCGACAGTCCATGGGTCGGCAAGGTCTGGAGCTTCACGACCGCCGACTTCATGATCATCGAGGACTTCGAGGGCTACACCGATGATGACACGGCCGGTGAAGCCATCTGGCAGCACTGGATCGATGGCTTTGGCGTTGCCGACAATGGCTCGCAAGTGGGTAATTTGGTGCCTCCGTATGCCGAGCAAACGATTGTCCACGGCGGCTTGCAATCCATGCCGCTGCTGTACAACAACACGGCGGGCGTGACGAATTCGGAGGCCGTGCTCGCGTTGAGCAAGGCTCGTGACTGGACCGAGGAAGGCGTGGCGGATCTGTCGCTGTGGTTCCACGGCCTTCCGGGCCCGGGCAGCTTCACCGAAGGCCCGGTCGGGACGTTTACGATGACCGGCTCGGGCACGGATATCTGGAACAATGCCGATGAGTTCCACTACGCTTACATGACGCTTACCGGGGCCGGCTCGATGATCGCAAGGGTCCAGAGTGTCAGCAATACGAACACGTGGGCCAAGGCCGGCGTGATGATTCGTGAGACGCTCGATCCGGGCTCGAAGCATGCGTCGATGGTCGTGACACCCGGCCAGGGCGTGTCCTTCCAGCGACGCCCCCAGACAGACGGCGGCAGCAACCACACGACCACCGGCGGGATTACGGCGCCGCACTGGGTGAAGATCGAGCGTGGTATTGCCGGCAACTTCTCCGCCTCCCATTCAACCGATGGGGTCTCGTGGGAGCTGCAGGGCACGCCGGAGAGCATCCAGATGGGCTCGACGGTCTATATCGGCCTGGCCGTGACGAGCCATGATGCGGCTCTGACGTGCGAGGCTGTATTGAGTAATGTCACGACGACTGGAAACGTTAGCGCCCAGTGGGCAAACCAGGACATCGGCATCGCCAGCAACGCGGCCGAGCCGCTGTACGTCGCGGTCTCCAACGCCGCCGGCGCGCCTGCGGTGGTCGCCCACGAGGATCCGGCGGCAGCGCAGATCGACGACTGGACGGAGTGGATCGTTCCGTTGCAGGCCATTGCCGATCAGGGTATCACCCTCACGAACGTTGACAAGATCGCCATCGGTCTGGGCAGCAAAGGCGGTGCGTCGGCCGGCGGTACAGGGACGATGTACATTGACGATATCCGGCTCTATCGGCCGGCTCCGGAGCCGGAACCAGAACCGGAGCCGCAGTCATAAGCGGCAATACTGCGGGTAACCTATGATGTGTATAAATGCGGGGCCTATATCGATGAATCTGGTGTAGGCCCCTTTGCATTCACTGCGGTCGCATGAGACATAGAATATCAGGAATACGGGTGGATGCTCGCTTTTCTGAGCGGGTATTTCTGAATCTCAATTTGAAGGAGACGATTATGTGCAGAAGACTGACTTACCTAATTTCTTTTGTTGTGATGCTGAGTGTCGCAGGTAATGCCTCAGCAGATCTGGTGGCACACTGGAGGCTTGATGACGGGTCCGGCACGGTCGCTCTCGACTCCAGCGGTAACGGCAATGACGGCACGGTCAATGGTAACGCGCAGTGGGTGGTAGGCCAGCGCGGCGGCGCGCTGCAGTTCAATGGTGCTGACGTTGAAGTCCGAGCTCCGCATATTCCGTTCGATAATCGGACTTTTACGGTCGCCATGTGGGTTAATGCGGTGCTGTATACGGGTGAGCAATGCGTCTTCACGCAAAACGAGTCAGGAACAACAAACTTGAGCTTGCATTTTCGGCTCGGAGGGCCCGGCAGTGGAAATGTGCCTGCGGGGGGCGTTCGCATGGGATTCTACAGTAATGACCTCGATACTGCCGGCGGGATGATCGAAGAAAACACCTGGTACCACATCATCTTCTGGTACGATTATGAGAATCAAAACAGAAGGATATACATCAATGGAGTGCTGGCGGCCGAAGCGGGTGCCGGCCCTTATCTCGGGACATCAGGGGATACTGTTATTGGTAGATGGGATATCAATAATCAGTGGTTTAGGGGCATCATTGACGACGTGCAGGTCTACGACCACGCGCTGACGGAGGGGGAGATTCAAGCTTCAATGCTGGGTCTTGGAGGATACCCATACGCCTTCGGCCCCGACCCGGCCGATGGGGCCCTCCATGAGGACACGTGGGTGACCCTGAGTTGGAAGGCCGGGGATTTTGCGGTCTCACACGACGTCTATTTAGGCGATAACTACGATGACGTAAGCAACGCCACTCCGGACTCTGACGTTTTCCGAGGTAACCAGGTGACAACATTTTTCGTAGCCGGTTTTCCGGGATTTGCGTATCCAGATGGCCTTGTGCCGGGAACGACGTACTACTGGCGAATCGATGAGGTTAATGACGCCGATCCGAACAGTCCGTGGAAAGGGGATATCTGGAGCTTATCGATTCCGCCCAAGACGGCTTACAATCCCGATCCGGCGGATGGGGCTGAGTCCGTGGACCCGAATGCTCCAATGCTTAGTTGGACGCCCGGTTTCGGCGCCAAGCTGCACACGGTGTATTTCGGCGACGATTTTGACACGGTGAGCGATGCCGTAGGGGGGATGCCCGGCGGGCTGACAACCTACAGCCCCGGTCCGCTTGAGTTGGAAGAGGTTTACTATTGGCGGGTCGATGAGTTTGATGCCATCGCGACGTACAAGGGCGACGTCTGGAGCTTTACAACGCCGGGTGCCGTCGGGAATCCGCAGCCGTCCTATGCCGCCACGGATGTGGCGATGAATGCGACGCTGAGTTGGACGGCGGCCGCCAGTGCCGCCTCGCACGAACTCTACTTTGGGACGGATCAAGAAGCCGTGCGCAACGCCGACACCGGCTCACCCGAGCACAAAGGCTCCAAGGCGCTGGGCGCCGAGAGTTATGACCCCGGATTGCTTGACGCCGACACCGCCTATTACTGGCGCGTTGACGAAGTCGATGGTCAGGGTAATACAGCGAAAGGTCCCCTCTGGATCTTCACGACGGGTGTGTTCCTGCTCGTGGATGACTTCGAGGGCTATACCGATGACGACGTGGCCGGCGAGGCCATCTGGCAGACCTGGATTGACGGCTTCGGCGTCGCCGATAACGGCGCGCAGGCCGGCAATCTGATGCCCCCGTATGCCGAGCAGACGATTGTCCATGGCGGTTTGCAGTCCATGCCGCTTTTGTACGTCAACGAAGCCGGCGTAACGAATTCGGAGGCGTCGATGACGCTGACGGCTCCGCGCGACTGGACACAGGCGGGCGTTGGGAAACTATCGCTCTGGTTCAGGGGCCTTTCGAGCAACGCGGCCGAGCCGCTGTACGTGGCGATCTCCAATCCCGCCGGTGCCCCTGCGGTGGCGGCCTACGATGATCCGGACGCCGCAGCGACCAGCACGTGGATGGAGTTCGTGGTCCCACTGCAGGTGTTTGCCGATCAGGGGATCACCCTGACCAATGTCGATAAGATCGCGATTGGCCTGGGCAGCAGAGGCGGTGCAGCGGCCGGCGGTTCAGGGACGATGTATATTGACGACATCCGACTGTACAGGCCGGCTCCGTAAGCGCCAGCTACAACCGTGAGTCTCGTTGATGTAACGTGATTGATTTGTTTGAGATGAGGGGCTTATACCGATTTCGGCATAGGCCCCTTTGCATTCGTAGATATTAAAGGAGATCCTTTTCCCTTTATGCACTTTGTGTATCCTTCAGCCATCGAAGTCCATGAATCCAGGCATTTGAAAGGATTTCTCTTGACAAGAGGGGGACTCATTTGGTACATAGAACATCAAGACGGCGTGTGAATTTGTCGTGTTTTGAGAGATGGCATCCTTGTGGTTTGTCTCGGATCCTCACGTTGTCATTCGTCGTTCAGGCCGGCTTATGAAATCGGCCTGCGCCGTAGGCCTCTGCCAGCAGCGGAAGGAGGTGGTCAGATCGTAAGAAATCGTGGCGGGCGGACCGTGATTGAACTGGAGCCGCGGCGAGTATCGTTGTCTGTCATCTTATTTCATGTCTCTTTTTTTGAAGGAGGATTATTATGTTTAGGCAACTGATTTGTTGGGCCTTTCTTGTTCTGTTGCTTGGACGGGTCGGTAACGTTTCCGCTGAGCTCGTGGCTTACTGGACGTTTGATGAGGGCTCCGGGGACATTGTGTACGACTCAAGCGGCAACGGCAACGACGGCACCATCCACGGCGCGGAGTGGGGCGAGGGCAAGTATGGACAAGCTCTGCACTTCAATGGGCAAGACAGCTACGTAGAAGTGCCCACCTCAGACAGTCTTGAAATAGATGCCACTGTGACCATTGCTGCCTGGATAAACTGGATTGACGCCGGCGATACCTGGCTGGGCATCATGGCAAATGGACAGCAAAACGGTCCATGGGAAAACTATGGGCTGTTCGTCAACCGAGGTGGGCGTTACCTCTACTTCACGCTTTCCTTAGACGGCGGACATGTCACGCAGTCGGCGCCAAATAATGTCATCGAGCCGGATGGATGGCTGCATGCCTGCGGGACGTGGGACGGTTCTAACGCAAGAATCTATGTAGATGGAGAGATGGTGTTTGAGCAGGCTCAGTCCGGAACCCTCGTTCCTCCAAAACTTCCTCTGCGAATTGGACATCGGGACGGCAGCGCCCACTACTATAACGGGATTATCGACGAAGTCCGCATCTACGACCACGCGCTGATGGAGGTCGAGATTCTGGCTGCGATGGAAGGGGGTAAGGACTATCCGTATGCCTTGGGCCCCAATCCGCCTGACGGGGCTTTGCATGAGGATACATGGGTGACCCTTAGCTGGCGACCGGGAGATTTTGCGGTCTCGCACGACGTGTATTTGGGCGATAATTCTGCCGATGTCAGCGAAGCGACGCAGGATTCGGATGTGTTCCGAGGCAACCAGACTTCAACGTTCTGTGTTGCCGGCTTTCCCGGATTCGCCTATCCCGATGGTCTGGTTCCGGGCACGACGTACTACTGGCGAATCGATGAGGTCAACGACGCCGATCCCAACAGCCCCTGGAGGGGAGATGTCTGGAGCTTCTCGATTCCGCCCAAGACGGCTTATAACCCCGATCCGACCGATGGGGCCGAGTTCGTCGATCCGAATGCTCCAACACTGGGCTGGACGCCGGGCTTCGGAGCCAAGTTGCACACCGTATACTTTGGCGATAGCTTTGAGGATGTGAACGATGCCACCGGAGGAGTCCCACAGGGAATCACAATTTACAGTCCCGGCCCGCTCGAATTGGAGAAGGTCTATTACTGGCGGGTGGACGAATTTGACGGTGTCGCAACGTATAAGGGCGATGTCTGGAGCTTTACGACGCCCGGCGCCGTCGGGAATCCGCAGCCGGCACACGGTGCAACGGACGTGCAGATGAACGCGATTCTAAGCTGGACGGCGGCCGACAGTGCCGCCTCGCACGAACTCTACTTCGGCACGGACACAGAGACGGTGCGCA